>OOCP01003066.1_pt1 | contig 12893 bp, 10 predicted proteins | sample 1671511 | NCBI WGS metagenome assembly OOCP01 (sample SAMN06348164, study PRJEB24527) | human gut metagenome | biome: human gut; feature: ankylosing spondylitis patient; material: feces | host: Homo sapiens | place: China | collected 2015-10 | reverse complement strand
ATTAAGAATAAACACCCATTCCGGTGCAAAGCCAGATCTAAGAAACAAAAAAGAGGCTAATATATTTACTAAGTAAATAATCGTTAGGCATATCTCATAAAGTTTAATATTACCCTCAGCTAATACCCCAGTTAAAAGCGGATTAGAGAAGCAATCCAACAAAGAATACAGCAAAATAAGTACAATAAAGGTTGAAGTGTACTTTGGCACTTCTGTAAGCCACAATCCAACGACATAGTCTATATTTGCTATCAAAGGGAAGAAGATAAGCAGCAAAATGAAAAATGCGAACTTTTCACTACGAAGAATTAAGCTATGCATAGAACTTATTTCCCCACTTGAATATGATTTCGTTATCTGAGGATTAACAGCCATAAGGAAATTATTTACAAAGCCATATACAGCAGCATTAACCTGCATCGCTATACCCTGAGCTGCATTCACAACAGGACCACAATATATATTTAATAATATACTTGAACCTTGATCTTTAAGAACAACTACTCCATTACCGAAAAACGCCCATCCAATAAATCTAGACATATCTTTAAGTAAGACTTTATCTAATATAAAACGATAATGAACAATACGCATAATTAGAGATACGGACATAAGCAACACTGACCATAATATCAATTTATCCCCTGGGAATAAGCACAATAAATAACATATTACTAATTTCAAAATAACCTCTAGGATGCTAATGTAAGCAAATGCTGACATTTTTTCATGGGCAATTATCAATGAATTATAAGGAACGCTGATGAGATTCACCATAAAGGTTATTATTGAGCATTGAAGCACCCAATTCGCTGAATATAAACGATTTGCCGGTATATTCATTTTTGTATTTAAAAACCATACACCCACAACTTCAGCAATTACCATAACAATCAATGACATTACTATCTGGATATTCACAGATGTGCAGAATATTATATTTAGCTTTTGTTTATTGCCTATACCTATCTCATAAGTTAAATAACGGCTAATTGCAGCTGACAAAGATCCAGATATTATTGAAAACATAGCTACAACACCTCCTACAGCATTGTAAATGCCATAATCTTCTACGCCCAATGCTTGTAAAATTATTCGCGAAGTATAGAGTGAAACTGCAATGATAAAAAGCATCCGAACATAGAGCATTGCGGTATTCTTTGCAATTCGTTTATTGTTTTCAAGAGTGGCAAACATTCTTATATAACTTCTTTTATATTTAATGAACAAATCATACGACTATAGTCATCTTAGCTACATTATAGTTCATAAATGCATTGTTTTCAATCATTTACCTTCCCCATCAAGGTACTCCAGAAGTTCTTTCCCAACAAATTCCAAACAATAACACTAATTACACTCAAAAAGATAGATACCAAAACATAAATTTTCAAACTGATGCCGGATGAATTTAATGGAATCACAGCAGGCTCTACTACTGCAAATACGGGCTTTTCTTCCTGAACTTTCGCCCTTGCAACTTGTAGTTGATTGGCTACCTGACTGTAAACTTGATAGGCTAGACTCATGTCATTTTGTAATCGCTCTTGTTCAGCACGGACACTTTGAAGAATCAAATTATCGTGCGTATCCACGTATTCAGCATATTTCCTTTGGGCATCATAATATTCATCTTGGCGCTCTTTGAATAACATCTCTAAATAAATACAATCCTCTTTTGCTTTTGAGGTACGATAGCCAATGATGTATTCTTGCAACTTATGCACAACAGAATCAGCAACAACTGCAGCGATTCTAGGATCCTGCAAGGTAACTGAGACATTAGTGATAGCTGTTTTCTTATCTACGGAAGCAATAATGTTTTTCTTAAGAATCTTTATTTTCTTACTTGTCTTTTGGGTAAGTTCAATAGGATTATTGTTTGTTTTATCAATATACTCTTTATTCTCATCCTCAAATAAGGATTTTATGCCACTAATTACCAAACCGGGGATACCCATCACATAACTCCACCAAGCAGAAGATTGCTCCTCTAAATAATATTCCAAAGAAGTCTGTTCTACTTTTTTTGCGCTTGGAACATTCATATCAAGAAGTTCCAAAAGAAAGGGAGTAGATGAAACAATATCTGATGAAAGAGAAGCGTTTAATGCATCAGTACCATCTCCAATTGTTGCGCCGCTTCCCAAAAATGAAGCTGCAAGTCCGGCAATCCCATTAGTGCCTTTGGAATTTCCCATTTCAGGTGACAAAGTCACTTTGACTGTATATTGCTTAGGAATACTAAATGCTACTATAATCCCCATAATCAATCCTATTCCGGCAGCTTTATATAATGTTTTGCGGATGCTTATTATCTTACGCAGAATATCCATCAAATCGATTTCCATCTCATCATTTAATAATTTATCCTGTTCTGAAGAGACATTTCTATTTAGTTGTTGTTCTGACATAAAAGTAAATTCTATTATTTCTTTATAAGATTAGCAATAGAAGCAATCATCATTCCCAAAGAACTGAAGGAAGTAGCATAACCCAAAATATTAGCTATGTTCCCTTTCTTCTTAGCCTTACTAGGCACAATAATCTCACATCCCGGCTCAATCTGTTTCTTACCGCTACCCTTAACCTTAGTCACCTGACCATTCATGTAAACAATGAACTTCTTACTCTTCCTTGCATTATCAGAATAGCCACCGGCCTGATTCAGGTAATAATCCACATTCTTTCCCTTCATATAAGAAACCGTATTCGGAACCATGACAGCACCATTGATAGTTACAGTATTAGTATTCTTAGGTATAAAGACCACATCACCTTCACGTAGGACAAGGTCGGCACTACCCTTAGGATTAGTCAAAGCCTTCTCCAGATCAATACCTACCGTAAAGGTATCCTCAACACCAATACCCAAAGAGTCAATCATGGCTTCACCCAATTGCCTGCTCATCAGGCGAATCACATCACCCATACGTTTCTTCTCACCGGCACTTGCCACACGGGTCAATTTCGCACCACGAAGATAGGCAAGACTCGTAGGACCACCCGCTTTATTCACCAGATCCGAAAGACGTTCCTCACGGTTGGTCATGGCATAATTTCCTCCGAAAAGGATTTCACCATCAATGACTACATTCTGTTGCGCCTGATAACCCGGACTGCGACGGACATAAACTTCGTCATAAGGCTGAAGGATAAAACCGGGCTGACCGTCGATGACAAAACCATCCTTTAAAGAGAAGGTATACATCTGACCGATAGTATCATTATCCGCGGTACTACGGGGATTCTTGATTCGTCTCGACACATCAATGCGGACAGTGGAGGCGGCTTCTTTCAAGCCACCGGCCTGGATGATCAGATCCTCAAGTGTCATGTTATCAGCATAGGGATAGGAATCCGGTTGGGCGACTTCACCGTGAACTGTGATATTGCCACGATCTTCCAGATCGTGAATGCTCGGAATGTAAAGGATGTCATTCTTCATCAGGGCGAGGTTCGGGGAAGTGCCGTTCATGATAGACTTGATATCTATCTGAACAACTTCACTGGTCAAATCCTCACGCTGGCGATAAAGGACGGCACGATTCAGGAAAGCGTCACCGGTCAGGCCCTGGGCTTCATGGACAAGTTCGCGGATCGTATTCAGTTTACCGCTGAGCTGGTAAATACCAGGACGATAGACAGCGCCACGGATTTCCAGTTTGTTTGTGAAGCGGTTAAGGATGGCTTCGGCTGTTACAACGTCGCCGTTACGCATTGTGTAGATGCTGTAGTCCATATCCTTGACTGTGTTGACCTCATATTCCTCACCATTCTGACGGACAACACGCAATGAACGGGTGTAGGCATCGGCTTCAAAGCCGCCGGCATATTTGATTAAAGTGGCAAGGTTCTCGTCCTTCTTCATTTCGAAACGCATAGGACGTTTTACCTTGCCGCTGATCTTTACCAAGACATCGTAGGCGGGGACGATAACCACGTCACCTTCCTGAAGGCGGATGTCATCCTGTGTGTTGCCTTTCATGATAAATTCGTAGACGTCGATGGTGGCGATATTCTTTCCGTTGCGTACCAACTGAACGTTGCGGAGGCTGCCGATATCACTCACACCGCCTGCACGGTAAAGCGCGTGGAAGACGGTAGAGAAGGAAGAAAGGGCGTAGGTACCCGGCTGCACGACCTCTCCCATCACATTGATCTGGATAGTACGGATATTACCCAAAGTCAGACGGATGTCGGAAGTAGGGTCGGTAGTATTGTTCAGGCCGTTATAGATCTTATTCAGGGCGCCCTTCAGATAGTCGTTGGCAGCGGAGACTGTCATACCGCTAAGGTTGACAGGACCGATCTTCTGAATATTGATGGTGCCTTCAGGAGAGATCTGCTGGCGGATCGTGTTCTGGCTAGCACCCCAGATATCGATGATGACTTCATCACCGGGGCCCAGACGGTAGTTGGCAGGAGTGGCAAGGTTGACACTAGGCTCGAACGTCAGGTTGCGGGTATTGAAGATGTTGCGCCCGAAAACCTGATCCTCACGGACCAAATCTTCCGTAGTCGGATGATCTTCCAGCATGTCGGAAGTATTCTCCTTAGTCTCTTCACGAAGGCGGGACTCGTTGATATCCGTACCCGTGGATTGGGAGGTGTTTACATTGTTCTGCTGCTCATAGAGCTGCTTCACACGCATAGCCTGTTCCTTGGTCACACCTTTACGCGCAAGTTCGGAAGCAAGCTGCTTCTGTTCCTTGCCTTGCCGGATGCCGTCCTTCACATATTCCAGTACCTGTGAGTCACTCATGGACTGGGCCATAAGCGAGCCACTTCCCAGCATAGAACAAAAAAGTAGAATGCTAAAAAGTCGTTGTATTTTCATTGACAAATAAAAAAGTTAGTTGGTTTCACACAGTTCCTGCATACCGTGACAGACCGCAGACAACTGTTGTTTAAGAAGAGAAGGGGGAAGAACATCAAGGAGGGTCAGAGAACGCTGCAAGACAGACCGTTTTCTATCCTCGTCTTCCGGATTGGCGTACATCGACACATTATATCCCTGAAGGATGGCCAAACACAGGGTAGCATCCTGTTCCGGTGTCTTCCCCCGTTGTGAATATAAATCGTTTATCTGTTTGTGGATGGATCGTTGTAAGACGGAAAGGTCATCCAGATACACGCAGCCTGCACTCCCCCCACCAGGAAGCAGCATGCGTACCAAATTTAATAAACCCTCTATGTTTTCCTGTAAAATAACAGCATCCATATCCCTCGCCTTAAACAGCCGCCATAATAGGCTCTACATAACCGACAGGCATATCCACACAGGCACATCCCAACATATTCAGGCGAACGGCGATCTTACTCTTGCCATCCACATTAACCAGTTCACCTACAAGCCCCGTCAGGGGGCCTTTAATCACGCGGACCTTTTCACCACGGGCCAAAGGGGCACTGTTCATGCTTATCGATTCTTCTGAATAATCAAGCATGAAACGGAAACGGGCCATCTGCTCGTCAGGGATTACGGCAGGACTACTCTCGCCGCGCATCACCATGTAACGGCTCACAGTAGAAAAACTCAAGACTTCCATGCGTTCCCTAGGGTCAACGTGTACGAAGACCATCATAGGAAGCAAGACGGAGGTGACCAGCTTGCGACGGTCGCTCCATTGGTGGAATTCCTGTTGAACGGGAACGAAATTCTCGATACCCATCTTGTCCAGATGCTCCGAAACCTTCTTTTCATGGTGCATCCGAACCAAAGCAACATACCAGCGTTTTGAGTGTGCTACGCCTTCCCCTGTCCCATTAATAGGCCCAGCATTTAGTGATTTCTTTTTTCTTAAAATCATATTTTTTTACCCCATGTTTATCCGTTACTTCTTAGGTAACGAACAAGCATAGGGCAAGCAGAAAAGGGAACTTTTTTCAACGAAAACATCAGAAGAGGACTGGTATTCAGGAAATAAAGCAGAAGTGAAGGTGTTTTTCATGAATTGGAATAAAAAAAAGACATAACACGGATATTGTCATTTTCCGCCTGTTATGCCTGCATTTGATTCATTTTCCGAAATTAATTTCATTTTTGTTTGCGTATTTTCATAAATATGTCCATCTTTGCGCCATGAATCATTCCGTTACCTAAGAAGTAACGCACACCGATAAACACTGTATATCAAGCTTCTAAATCAGATACACTGACCTACTCCGCACCGCTTTACGTAAGACAAATTCATCCGGTTCACCTCCGTACGCTCTTTCAGTTCAAAGCCTTTCAGATAAATCTGCGTAGTCTTGATGGACTTATGACCAAGCGACTCGCTGATCATCTCGATAGGGACACCACGGTACTTGGCAGTAGTAGCCCACGAATGACGAAGCGTGTAGGAAGTGACGGGGAAGTTGAGACGCAGCCGCTTTGCCAGAGACTTCAGACAGTAGTTGAATCTTCGGAGAGCGGACTGGTATTCACGGTAGGCTCTCTCATCCTTCCTCTTCTTATCACCGTGAAGAATGCCGAAAAGGTAGTCGGGACAGCCGGGACGGGGAGACTGCCGGTTCCGGAGTTGGTCGAGCATCTCCTGTGCGCTGTCCAGAACCTCAACGCTCATGGGAGTCTTCGTCTTGACACGATTGTAGCGCAGCACGTTGCTATCAAGAGCGGATTTCTCCAAATGGCTCAGATCGGCGAAAGACATCCCGCAGAACTGGAACATCAGAGCAGCGATAGCCTGGGTACGGCGGAGACGGTCAGACTGGGGATCTTCATAAAGAAGCCTGCGAAGAGCGACGACGGGAAGCGCCCTTTTCTGACGCACGTCCACCCCCGTATAGACCTCATGAAACAGGCGGTGGACATAAGGAGCACTGCCGGCTTCCACACCCCGATTATAGATACTCCGAAGCATACGCATATACGTGGAAATCGTATTGGGCTTCAGACCACATTCGTAAAGGTGCTGTTCGTAACGGCGAAGACGCTCACGGGTGACTTGACGGAAAGACACACTATGGACACCACAAAACTTGCTAAAAGAAAGAAGGGCGTTCTGATAGACGTGCGCTGTAGAATAGCGGCCCTCCTCTCGCAAACGGCCGATATAGATATCGGCACATCGACTAAATCCATTTTTATTCATTATTTACATCACTAGTTTTATTACAACCTACAAAGTAAGATGAATAAACACGATATCTTAGTTTTATCTTGTTTGACTATATTAAAATTACTAAAAAGCTGATGCTCACGAATCCGTAACCCCATAAAAAATGTGAGAGAAAACCTTTCAATTTTCTCTCACATTTGGAAAACAATAAAATTAAACTCACTTACTAATTGCCAATTCGTTCGCTATTGCTTTCTTTTAAAACAGCAATTGGCATCATTCTTCGTTCTTTTCAAGAGACTTCTTCTCTTAAGCAATCTAATTCTCTACCTAATTATTAATTTACTCCCCTTAAAATTCTGTCTAGCCATGGACAGTTCATCCACCTGTTATCTATTGTCTGTTTATAAATAGTTCCTTATATTTATAAGAGGAGCTTTCTTTCCTTTTTTACCAAGAAAAATAGAAGAAAAAATAGATTTAATTAAAAAACGCCTTCCAGAGCACTCTGAGAGGCGTTTTTTAATTGCAGAAATATTTCACTTCCTGCTTTATATCAAGGATAATTTCTCTTTTTTACGGTGTGGACTTCTGTTCCCGTCTATTCTAATATGACTTTCTGCCCGCTCAACTGATAATTGATTCCCAAAGAACCAAATACTTTTTTCAATGTTTCGTGCAGATCTCTCGTCAGGATGGTTCCGTTATAGTACAGTTCATTATATTTTTCACACCCTACCACTTCCACATCAAAGATATGCTGAATATCTGCTACTACATTGACCAGCGGATCATCTTCATAACCGAGTACTTCGGGCAGTTCTTCCTTTTCCTGAACAGGACCAATCTTATTCTCATCACAGCGTACACTTTCACCGGCATTCAATGTCTGTTCGCCGATTGGTGTCTCTACCTTCACTGTTCCCTCTTCACAATTGACAGTGATCGTTTTTCCTTCCTGCTCGACCAAGAATTTTGTACCTAACACCGTAACATCTCCGGCTTCCGTTCGTACAGTAAATGTTTTACCCGGAGTCACGTCAAAAAAGGCCGATCCGAGCAGATTCAGTTTACGCCCCCAAAGCCAACTCACTTTATTATAAGACAAAGTTGAGTTTTGCATCAGCTTCACAGAACTGCCATCCGGTAGCTTGTAATCGACAGCTACTGCTTCAGACGTAATCTTCTCTTCCGACAGATAGTAATAACCGCCTATTCCGAAAAGCAGGATAAACAGGGCCGCTACTCTCCAGTAGATACAACTGCTCCTAAGAACAATCAGTTTCTGTCTTCCTGCAGCGTTCGGTCTGCTTGTTAATGCATCCGCACGTTTTTCTTCACGAAATTCTTCTAACTTCCCACCAACTACAGACTTCCGTGCAAACAACTCACCTTTCAGAGGAAGTTTGCCGTCTTCCATATATTGTTCCAGAAGTTCTTTCCTATTCTCCATATCCTCACCTCAATTAAAAATCCATAAATTAGCAGCTACAGTCAACAGGAATGATTTGCTCAATCGCTCTCTCAGTCTGGATATTGCCATGTGGGTAGTATTATAAACAGTACGGGAAGTCAGTCCCATCACTTCGGCTATTTCGTCCGAATTCAGTTTTTTATAATACTTCAAGTATAATACCTCTCTCTGCTGCTTTGTCAAGCCATTTATTTCTTTCTGCAGAACTTCTAACTGCTCTCTTTCAAGTTCGGAACGGACAATCGCTGTTTCTATGTCTATCTCCAAATCGAATCTATATTCGCTTGAATTAACTTCGTCCAATGATGTGAATACGCCATTAGCAGTTTTCTTCAACTCATTCAGCAGCATGCGTTTCAGCGCCACACACAGGTAAGCGGATATGGACTGAGGCTCGGAACAACTCTGCCTCTTCTCATACAGATAAACGAACAAAGACTGAATGGATTCAGTTACCAGATCATCATCACCGGCAATCTTCATCCCATATCCGTAAAGTAAATCCGAATATTCATTGTAGAGTTGCCGGAATGCTTCTTCATCCCCCTGCTGGATTTTCTCCCAAAATGTTGTATTCATTTCTCCTTCCCTTATTTACAGGTAACATAATTCTTCCCCTTTTACCAATTATTTTTGTTAAATTCCACCAAGCAGACTAAAATTCACTTGTGAAGTGGAATTTAATGTGCTTGAAGTCCATTTGTGCCATCTGAAGCACATAACCTGAATCGGCAAGGAATACGTCACGTCCTTCCCTGTCTTTCGCCATATATTGGTATTTACGTTTCTTGAAAGCTTCCAGCTCAGCAGGATCATCGCTTTCTACCCAACAAGCCTTGTACAAACTTACCGGTTCCCAACGGCAAGAAGCATTGTACTCGTTCAGCAGACGATACTGGATAACCTCAAACTGCAACTGTCCGACCGTACCAATAATCTTACGGCCATTGAACTGATTGACAAACAACTGTGCCACACCTTCGTCCATCAACTGGTCGATACCCTTTGCCAGCTGTTTCTGCTTCATCGGATCGGCATTTTCGATATACTTGAACATCTCCGGCGAGAAGCTGGGTAAGCCGCGGAAATGGAGCAGTTCTCCTTCCGTCAGCGTATCACCGATCTTGAAAGTTCCGTTGTCCGGCAAACCGATGATATCTCCTGCATAGGCTTCGTCAATGGTCGTTTTCCGCTGTGCCATAAACTGGGTGGGCGATGAGAAACGCATGGTCTTGCCATGACGGACGTGCTGATAGGGTGCATTACGTACAAATTTGCCCGAACATATCTTGCAGAATGCTACACACGAACGATGATTCGGGTCGATATTGGCGGTAATCTTAAAGATGAATCCGGTGAATTTCGGCTCATCCGGTTTCACTTCACGCTCTTCTGCCTGTACAGGACGAGGACTGGGAGCAATCTCCACAAAGCAGTTCAACAATTCCTGTACACCAAAATTATTCAAGGCAGAGCCAAAGAATACAGGCGCGCAATCTCCTGCCAGATAAGATTCCACATCCAGTTCCGGATAAACTCCTTCGATCAGTTCCAGATCGCCACGCAGCTTGTCTGCCAGCGGCTTACCGATCTGCTTATCCAGTTCTTCCGTATGTATGTCGACTTCTACCTTCTCCGTCACCACTTGTTTGGAAGGTTGGTACAAGTCCAGTTTCTTCTCATAAATATTATATACTCCTTTGAAGCGGGCTCCCTGTTCGATAGGCCATGACAACGGGCGGACCTGAATCATCAGTTCTTCTTCCAGCTCGTCCAGCAAGTCAAACGGGTCCTTGCCCTCACGGTCCATTTTATTGACAAAAATAATAACCGGAGTTTTTCTCATACGGCACACTTCCATCAGTTTACGGGTTTGTGTTTCCACACCTTTCGCTCCGTCTACTACAATGATAACACTGTCTACTGCAGTCAGCGTACGATATGTGTCTTCGGCAAAGTCCTGGTGACCCGGAGTATCGAGAATATTGATCTTGTAGTCCCGATAGTCAAATTCCATTACGGAAGTTGTCACTGAGATACCACGCTGTTTCTCAATCTCCATCCAGTCGGAAGTAGCCGTTTTCTTGATTTTATTACTCTTGACCGCACCTGCCACCTGAATCTGACCACCGAAAAGCAATAACTTCTCCGTCAATGATGTCTTACCGGCATCCGGATGCGCAATAATGGCGAATGTTCGCCGTCTCTGTATTTCTGTATTATCTGCCATATTTATTATAAGGTATCGATGCATCTTTTCAGGCTTTCCTCCCAATGAGGTATTTCGATGCCGAACGTTGTTTTTATTTTTGTTTTATCGAGTACGGAATATGCAGGGCGGTTCGCTCTTGTAGGATATTCCGACGTATGCAGAGGTTTCACTTTGCATGAGGTGATTCCTGCCAGACGATGAATAGCTACCGTAAAGTCATACCAGGAGCAGACTCCTTCGTTGCTGAAATGATAGACTCCACGAACGATGCCTTTATTAATAATAGCAAAGATGGCCTGTGCCAGGTCATTGGCGTAAGTAGGAGTTCCTACCTGATCGAAAATGACTCCCAAACTATCACGCTCTTTGCCCAGACGGATCATCGTCTTCACGAAGTTGTTGCCAAAAGTGGAATAAAGCCATGCGGTACGGATAACGACTGACTTTTCGCAATGATTCAGTACCTCATATTCTCCTTCAAGTTTCGTTGTTCCATATACCGAATTCGGACATGGATCGCATTCTTCTGTATAAGGAATATGAGCGGTGCCGTCAAAAACATAGTCGGTAGACACCTGAATCATCGCCGCACCATTAAACTGCGCTGCACATGCCAGCGTTTTAGGAGCTTCACTGTTCAGCTTGTAGGCCAGTTCCGAATCATCTTCCGCTTTATCTACTGCTGTATATGCCGCACAATTAACAATAAGCTCAATCCGCTTTTCAGCAATATATGCCCAAACAGCGTCCTTATTACAGATGTCCAGCTCCTGCACATCTGTGAAATAATACGTATGTTGCGGATTCTCTTTTGCAAGAACTTGCATTTCATTGCCAAGCTGACCATTGGCACCCGTCACTAAAATTCTCATTTATTCATCAAGTTTTAATTCCCCTTTCAGGTCTTTATCGTAATAGTTTGCCAACATGGAAAGAAAGCTGCTGATAGCTTCTACCGCCTTCATAGTCCCCTCACTGACAGGCTTTTTCTGCAAGCGAAGCAGGAACAATCCATAGAGTGCTTCGAAACAAGTCTCCAGTTCCGGTTCTTCTTTTTTGCCATTCTTATTCCGCAATTCTACAATAAACGGCAACGCTTTGAAATAAGCGGCACTGTAGAAAGGAAATTTGGGAGAAGAAGTCAACGCATTATGAAGTTCTGTCAGTTTGATGATGATGTTCCTGTTAATCTGCAAATGACCTTTTTCACGTACCCCCTCCTCATTCATCATAGTGATCAGGTTGCCGTACCACTCTCGCAGGGCAGGACGCTGATCTTCCGGATAACGGGCGATCACATTCGCCTCGATCTCCTCCAGTTCGCCATGATTGGCGCGGATCAGGTCTTCTTCTTGCCACATATATATAAGGTACTCGGCAATGTTTTTCTCTTTAAGCTGTCTGGCTATCTGATTCATAAGTTTTCTTCTTAATAAAGTGACTCTCCCAGCAACGTATAGATTAATCCCGCCACTGACACCAGCATCACAATGCTGCCAATCACACGGTTCAGTATCCAGATGCCCCGTAAGTTAAACTTAGTGCGCACTTTATTCACAAAATAAGTGATTCCGAGCCACCACACCAGCGCCCCCGAAGCAATGGCAAGATATCCCGTAATTTCTTCGAACACCACGACACCGGGCTGCACAAAGGCAAAACGGGCAAATAGTCCGATAAACAGGAATATAATCAGGGGATTGGAGAGCGTGACAAAGAATGCGGTAATGAAATTGTGAAAGTAAGAACCTTTGTTGGACGATGCCGGACGGATGGATTGTACCGGATTGCTGCGAAAGGTATAGATTCCGAAAAGCAGCAGCATGATGCTGCCCAGCAACTGCAGATAAAAAATATTCTTATTGATATAATCGAACACAAAGCTCATACCATAACCTGTCAACAGAGCATAAGCTATGTCGCTTAATGAGGCTCCAAGCCCTGTCACAAATCCATACCAGCGCCCTTTATTCAGCGTCCTCTGAATGCAGAGAACCCCCACCGGTCCGAGAGGTGCGGACACAACAACGCCAATAATAAAGCCTTTCACTAATATATCGAATATTGTTTCAATCTGAATCATGCCGCAAATATCGCACTTTTTTATGAGAAGAGGATAGGATATTAACGTTTTTTCCAC
>OOCP01003063.1_pt1 | contig 12908 bp, 10 predicted proteins | sample 1671511 | NCBI WGS metagenome assembly OOCP01 (sample SAMN06348164, study PRJEB24527) | human gut metagenome | biome: human gut; feature: ankylosing spondylitis patient; material: feces | host: Homo sapiens | place: China | collected 2015-10 | reverse complement strand
ATGCCTTTGTTTTTTTGGTATAATAAATGATACGGATAGTATAAAAACAAGATTGGGATTTTGTACCTGCGAAAGATGGGAAATATTTGAAATTTTGCAGGATATAGAAAGGCATGAGGGTTATGAAGAAAAATACAAAAGCATGGAGTGTAAAGATGAGACTGGCCTTGCTGGCACTGGCGGCACTGGCGTGGATCGCCGTGCCGGTGAGTGCGAGAGCGGAGGGGGAAACAGTAGATACCTGGGATGGCACAGCGGTAGCTTTTACCCAAGGTAGAGGCACAAAAGAAGAACCCTGGCTGATTGAAAATGCAGAGCAGCTTGCGTATCTGGCGCAGCAGGTGAATAATGGCACGGATTATCAAAGGGTGCATTTTCGGCTGGTTTCTGACCTTGACCTTAGCGGTAAGGAGTGGACGCCGATAGGTACAGATGGCAACCCTTTCTGGGGAGGCTTTGACGGCGGCGGACATACAATAACCGGAATGAAAATTACAGGAAAGGAAGCCTCCTATGTGGGTCTGTTTGGAGAGTGCCACAACTTTACCACTGCTTCCAGCTATATAAAAAGTGTCACAGTAAAGGGGGCTAATATTTCTGGTAAAAGCTTTGTGGGCGCAATTGCTGGAGTAGGAGCAAATATTTCTGACTGCTATAGTATCGAAAACACGATTTGTGCGAGGCGGCAGGTAGGCGGTGTATGCGGAAGTCTGATAGGAAATATTTCCGGCTGCTACAATAGCAGTTCAGTAAGTGGAATTTCTACAGCAGGCGGAATCATGGGCACTGCCAGTTATGAAGGAAACGTTGGAAACGGCGTAGTTCAATACTGTTATAATATAGGTGCTGTAACAGTTTCTCAACAGGATAGCTATGTAGGTGGTATTACCGGTGCATCAGCGAATAGGTATGACATCAGTAATTGCCTGAATTGTGGTAAGATTACAGGGAATGGCAAAAATGTTGGTGGCATAGCTGGAAGCACGGATTCGAATGATATGAACTTTATCGGCAACTGCTATTACAACAGTGATTTGAATAATGCCGGGGTGGGAGAAGGAGCAAGCGATAAGGTGATTCCCCTGACTACCAGCCAGCTTTGCGGTGCACTTCCGGAGGGCTTGAATTCTACAATCTGGAATGAGGGCAGTGTCGATACCAACACTGCAGTGGCTACAGGTACAGGAAGTAGATTTGGTACAGCCAAAGGGACTTACATCAATCTGACAAAGGTGACAAAGATCGGAGAGATGAAGGCTGCTTCCGTACCGGTTTATAACTATGTTACAACGAATGGCGACGACTGGGATATCTATACCCTGATCACCACGGCGGAGGAATTCGTAGCCATCGGACGGGATGATACAAAATGGAGCGGAAACTACGTCTTGGAGAACGATATAGATGTGAGCGGAGTACAACTCAGTTCCATTGGAGATCCAGGAACTCCGTACACAGGAAAATTCAGTGGAGACGGACATACGATAGGCCATATCGATATGACAGAAGATAAGCAGACTTATAGTTCTGGTTTATTTGGCACAATAGGCTATTCAAAAACCCTAAACAGTGAAAAAGAAAGCGGTAAGGTAATGCTGTTGGCTGCCAACGGAGCCATCGTTTCGAGTGACATTGCAGGAGGAATTTGCGGAAATTTGTCTGTGGGTGAAATTTATGGCTGCTCCTTTACTGGAACGGTAAAAGGGCATACAGCAGGTGGAATCTGCGGCAATGCCGGACAAGGTACTATGATTTCCCAGTGCTTTTTTGAAGGAGACGTGCAGGGAAGATCTGCGGCGGCAGGAATCTGCGGCAATAGTCCATTTACAGTTATCGATCATTGCATTAGTATAGCTGCTATTGCAGGTGATGGAGATCGTGCAGGAATAGTGTATAGTGGAGATAGCGGTGCAACAAATTGCTATTTCAATAAAGATATATGTAAAACAGATGATGAACGCAATTTGGGGCGTACGACCCTGCAACTGACCTCTTCCAGCTTTTTCGAAGAACTCAAAACATACGACTTTAACACCGAACTCTGGACAAAGAAAGCCAACGACAAAGAGAAGGGAATCGCCTACTACCCTTCTCTTGGGGAGAATAACGCAGTTGGTGTAAAGTACACCACGGGTCTGCTGTTCGAGAGAACAGATAACGCTACTCCCACCTATGGACAAGATATTACTTTTAACGCAAAGGCACTGGTAAACTTTGCGACAGACGGACAGCCCATCTCTGCGGAAGATACGGAGGGCAGCTTTGAGATCCGGATCGGGGATACCACGGTGGTAAGCGCAGCGCAGATCCAAAACGGCACCGCAACTTACAAGGCGCAGACCGTGGGCGAGACCACGTTCACCCTCGTTTACACCGGGACAAACTCTTCTTTCTTCCCGGAGCAGACGACGAAGGATCTGACTGTGAATATCGCCCCGGCAGCACTTAGGGCAGAGGGTGTTGGCATCGCCAGTGGAACCTATGGCAATAAGCTGAGTGTACTCACAGTGGCAGGACTGACGGCAAAACTGGAAACCAAGACCATCGACGGAACCTGGCAGATCCAGAGCGATGATGACAAGGTTCCTTATGTTGGCGATAGTGAGACCTACACGGCAACGTTTATTCCTAATGAGCATCCGGAATACTATCAGACGCTGACGGCACAGGTAAAATTGGAAATCAGTAAAGCAATTGCTCCGAAGATTCAAGACTTGGATCTCAAATACAGTTGGGCGGCCAAAGGAGAGAAGGCGGTGCAGATACCGGGGCTGTCCGAAGATCTGGGAAAAACAGTAATGACTGTTATAACGAGAGAGGATTCAGGGAACATTTTGGCAGCAGATTCCAAGGTTGAATATTCGGAAGGAAAGCTGATATTTACCCTGGGAGAAAATACTGTGGAAGATATCGGCAAGACTGCCACATTATTGGTTGAATTACAGTCACAGAATTATGAGAATTTCCATGTTTGTGTGCACATCCTTCGCACCGCAAGAGCAGACCGCGAGGATACCCCGGATCCGGATGCCTTTGACATGACCTTTACCGTCAGCGGCAATGATCTGGCGGCGCAGATCACCACAGATCGCACTGACGTGGAATTCAGCTTTGATGGAACGGACTGGGGGCAGACCAAATCCACCGGAGTCGGTCACAACGAGAAGGTGACTGCACGGATCCGCTATGCGGAAACCGATGATTATAACGCAAGCCCCGCCGTATCGAAGACATGGAACTCCGGTCACGGCCCGCTGAACCGCCACGACCGGGTGGAACCCACCTGTCAGGCAGAGGGCAGCATCGAATACTGGACCTGCGACGTCTGCGGACTGTATTTTGCATCCGCGGACGGAAGCAAGAGCATAACAGCGACAGAGATCGTTCTTCCGAAGACGGATCATAGCTGGGCAGAAGGATATCTGTCCGATATGACCGGACACTGGCATAAGTGTGGTGTCTGTGGAATCACCAGCAATACGGAAAAGCATGCATCCGGTGGCGCGGCCACCACAGAACGGGCGGAGATCTGTACCGTCTGCGGTTATGAGATCGCACCGAAGAAGCCTGCTGCCAGTAACGACGATGACGATGATGACGACGATGACAGCAGTCAGGCGTCCAATACGGACCAGAAGGCCACGGGCGCGGCAACACCTCCCGCAGCCACGGCAACGCCTGCCACACCCGGTGTGGTAAAGCCTTCTGTAATTCCCGTGCCCCCGACAACACCCGCTGCGGACGAAAACAGTAAGGAAGATGCGGCAAAGCCCTCCGGGGAGGCACAGGACACGCAGGAATCGAGTGGAGAAGCACCGCAGGAGGAGCGGATAGATTCCATGACCGCCCAGACTTCCGACTCTCAGGAATCCGGCACAGAGCAGATAACGGAGACCTCCGGTAAGGGAACGAACGCAGGCCGCGTGGCGGCAGCGGCAGCAGCCGGAGCCGTAGTGGTCGGCGGTGGCGGCGCAGCTGTCTACGTGACCATGATCAAAGGAAAGTTTAAATTCAAATAACGTATGATAAGATGATAAGCGAACCTCAGAGGCCCGGTGCTTCTGAGGTTTGTTTTGCCATAGGGGAGAAATCTGCCGGAAATTACAACAAACTATTTTCAGATGAAAATAAATGTATTAAAATAGAAATAAGTATTGGCAGAACGAAGACAGTTTTGCATAGTTACAGCAAACGCAAGAGAAAATAATGAAATATAGAAAACGGAGGATCCTACGATGAAGAGAATCGGAATGTTGACGAGCGGTGGTGACTGCCAGGCATTAAATGCTGCCATGAGAGGTGTGGTGAAGACCCTGGCGAACAGTAAGGAAGAGGTCGAGATCTATGGCTTCCTCGATGGCTACAGAGGACTGATTTACGGTAATTTCCGCATGCTGACAGACAAGGATTTCTCCGGCATCCTTACCAAGGGCGGCACGATCCTGGGAACCTCCCGTACCCCCTTCAAGACGATCCAGGATCCGGATCCCAACGGGCTGAACAAAGTCGAAGCCATGAAGCAGAACTATTACAAGCTGCAGCTGGACTGCCTTGTAATTCTCGGTGGTAACGGCACCCACAAGACTGCGAACCTGTTGCGCAAGGAAGGACTGAATATCGTGACCCTGCCCAAGACCATCGACAATGACCTGTGGGGCACCGATATGACCTTCGGTTTCCAGAGTGCGGTGGATATTGCAACGGATGCCATCGACTGCATCCATACCACAGCAGCTTCCCACGGCAGAGTATTTATCGTGGAAGTTATGGGACATAAAGTAGGGTGGCTGACCCTGAATGCCGGAATGGCAGGCGGTGCGGACATCATCCTGCTCCCGGAGATCCCTTATGATATCGATAAGGTGATCGAGAAGATCGAAGACAGGGACAAAAAGGGCTGCCGTTTTACCATTATCGCCGTGGCTGAGGGTGCGATTTCCAGGGAAGATGCTGCCCTGACCAAAAAAGACTACAAGAAAAAGATGGAAAAATATCCGTTCCCTTCCGTATCTTACGAAGTGGCTGCACAGATCCAGGAGAAGACCGGCAGAGAAGTACGTGTCACCGTACCCGGCCATATGCAGAGAGGCGGAAGCCCCTGCCCGTATGACAGAGTATTCGCCAGCCGTCTGGGCTCCGAGGCAGGCAAGCTGATCCTGGATAATCAGTATGGATTCATGGTAGGTTACAAGAACCGTGAGATCGTAAGGGTTCCGTTAGAGGATGTAGCGGGCAAGTTAAAGACCGTGGATCCCGATGCTACCATCGTACAGGAAGCGAAGCTGCTGGGCATCTGCTTCGGCGATTAAGACAGAAAATGAATGAGTAACTATTTTCGCCAAGCATCTGCTAATATTTGATGGCTCTGAATAGTTACAAGGAAGAGAGAGAATACATGTCATATACAGCACTATACCGGAAGTTTCGTCCGGATGCTTTTTCCGACGTCAAAGGTCAGGATCATATCGTGACCACACTGAAGAATCAGCTGCGGGCGAACCGGATCGGTCATGCGTATCTTTTCACCGGAACGAGAGGTACCGGTAAGACTACGGTGGCAAAGATTTTTGCGAAAACAGTGAACTGTGAACACCCCACAGAGGACGGCCCCTGTGGGGAATGCCGTATTTGTAAGGCGATTGCGGCGGGAGCCAGCATGAATGTCATCGAGATCGATGCGGCTTCCAACAACGGTGTGGACAATATCCGTGAGATCATCGACGAGGTATCCTATTCCCCTGCGGAGGGAAAATACAAGGTCTACATCATCGACGAGGTGCATATGCTCTCCCCCGGAGCTTTCAACGCATTGTTAAAAACGCTGGAAGAGCCGCCATCTTATGTTATTTTTATTCTGGCGACCACAGAGGTGCACAAGATCCCCATTACGATCCTGTCCCGCTGCCAGAGATATGATTTTAAACGAATCTCCATTGATACCATCACGGATCGCATGAAGGAACTGATGGACACGGAGCAGGTACAGGTGGAGGACAGAGCTCTGCGCTACATTGCCAAGGTGGCAGACGGCTCCATGCGTGATGCCTTGAGCCTGTTGGATCAGTGTATTGCCTTCCATCTGGGCAAAGAACTGACCTACGATATGACCCTGGATGTGCTGGGGGCAGTGGATACGGAAGTGTTCAGCAGGTTGCTGCGCTTCGTTATGGACCGGAATGTGTTAGGCTGCATTGAACTGTTGGAAGAGATCGTCATGCAGGGCAGGGAGCTGGTACAGTTTGTCACGGACTTTACCTGGTATCTGCGGAATCTGATGTTGGTACAGACAGCGGATAATCTGGAGGATGTCATAGACATGTCTACGGACAATCTGGCGAATCTGAAGGAAGAAGCTTCCATGCTGTCCATGGACCAGATCATCCGCTATATTCATATTTTCTCCGAACTGTCCGGCCAGATCCGCTATGCGGCACAGAAGCGTATTCTGGTAGAGATCGCGCTGATCAAGCTGTGCAAGCCGGAGATGGAGACGGATCAGGAGGCGGTCCTGGATAGAATCCGCCAGGTGGAGGAAAAGGTCGAGAACGGTATTGTAGTCACGGCGGCCCAGATGCCTGCCGGAGCTCCCGGAGCACAGGGAGTGCCGCAGGCCGGTGTGGCAAAGCCGAAGCCACAGTTGCCGAAGGCGGTCCCCGAGGATATCCAGGAGATCGTACGGAAATGGCCGGCCATCGTGGGAAATGCCGAGAATCCCATGAAGATGTATCTGAAAAACGCCCGATTAAGTCTGGGTGGAGACAACAAGCTCATGGTGGTGTTGGAGGACGGACTGGCTTCCGATTATTTCAAAGGAGAAGCTCACGAGCAGAACAAGCAGCAGCTGGAAATGCTGTTGTCCGATTTTTCCAGCAAAGAGATTGAAGTGACGATCCAGACGGTGGAAAGCAGCAGAGAATTCGAAGACAACTATGTGGATCTCAGTAAGGTCATCAACATGGAGATCGATGAGGAAGAGTGATCCTGCGTGAATTTGGGATTGCGGCAGCCTTACAGATAAGGTAAGATAGAATAATAACTCAACCATATATGAGCACGTAGGACAATAGTCCGAAATGCGAATATATGTTATGATTTCGAAAGTGCGCAGCACGGAGAAATCAATTATAAATAATATGGAGGAAACAGCAACATGGCAAAAAGAGGTGGATTTCCCGGAGGCGCAATGCCCGGAAATATGAATAATCTGATGAAGCAGGCACAGAGAATGCAGCGTCAGATGGAAGAAGGACAGAAGGAACTGGAGACCAAGGAGTTCTCCGCATCCGCAGGTGGCGGAGCTGTGGAAGTGACCATCAACGGTAAAAAAGAGATCACATCCATCAAGCTGGCAGAGGAGATCGTGGATCCCGAGGATATCGAGACTCTGCAGGATGCTATCGTGGCAGCAGCCAACGAAGCACTGCGCAAGGCGGATGAAGCCAATGCAGAACTTATGGGCAAAATGACCGGAGGATTAGGAGGATTTCCTTTCTAATGGAACTCTACAGCGGACAGATCAATAAATTAATAGAAGAACTGGCAGCCCTTCCGGGGATTGGCAGTAAGTCCGCACAACGACTGGCTTTTCACCTGATCAATATGCCGAAGGACCGTGTGGACAGACTGGCAAACGTCATGATCGAAGCCAGAGCCAATGTCCGCTATTGCAAGGAATGCTATACTCTGACGGATAAGGAACTCTGCCCGGTGTGTGCGAATCCCAGACGGGATCATCGTACCATTATGGTGGTTGAGAACACCAGAGATCTGGCGGCTTATGAGAAGACCGGCAAATATGAGGGCGTGTACCATGTACTGCATGGTGCCATTTCCCCGATGCTGGGTGTGGGACCCGGTGACATCAAGCTGAAGGAACTGATGGAACGCCTGCAGGGTGATGTGGAGGAGGTCATTATCGCAACCAATTCCAGCCTGGAAGGTGAGACCACGGCAATGTATATCAGCAAGCTTATCAAGCCCACAGGAATCAAGGTGACCAGAATTGCCAGTGGTGTCCCTGTAGGAGGAGATCTGGAATATATTGATGAGGTAACATTACTCCGCGCTTTAGAGGGCAGAGTGGAATTATAGACAGTATGCATGAAATAAAAATGGATAAAAGTGGGAGGGAAAGACAATGGCAGTAACAAAAAGTTTATTTGGGAAAAGCCCGGAAGGGAAAGAGATCTCGCTGTATACCCTGAGTAATAGTAAGGGTATGAAGGCAGCGGTGACAGATCTGGGCGCTACTCTGGTGCGCGTACTGGTACCGGATGCCGCGGGCAAGGCGGACGACCTGGTGCTGGGATTTGACAATGGTGAGAGCTATTACGGCAACGACAGCTTTTTCGGCACGGTGATCGGCCCCTGTGCGAACCGTACCGGCGGTGCAGAGTATACGCTGGATGGCGTTACTTATCAGCTGGACAAAAATGACGGTGCCAACAATTTACATACCCATAAGCAACTGGGATTCCATAAGAGACTCTGGGATGCAGAGATCGGAGAGAACAGCGTGACATTTTCTCTGGAGGATGAGGATGGGCAGCTGGGATTTCCAGGCAATAAGAAGGTATCCGTAACCTACTCTCTGAGTGAAGAGAATGAGCTGACTCTGCATTACCATGCTTCCAGTGACAAGAAGACCATTATCAACCTGACCAACCATTCCTATTTCAATCTGGACGGTCACGGTGCAGGCAGCATTGAAGAGCATGAACTGTGGCTGAGAGCCTCTCACTTTACTCCGGTGGCAGCAGGATCGATCCCTACCGGTGAGATTCGTGCGGTAGCAGGCACACCCATGGATTTTACACAGCCCAAGAAGATCGGCAGAGACATCCGGGAAGATTATGAGCAGTTACTCCTGACCGGAGGCTATGACCATAATTTCGTGATCGATGGATGGAACGATGACGGTACATTACGGCATATTGCCACAGTAAAAGGCCCGAAGAGCGGCAGAGTAATGAAGGCATACACCACCCTGCCAGGAGTGCAGTTTTATGCAGGCAATTTTATTGATGTACAGCCCGGAAAAGATGGGGTGACCTACGGCAACCGCTGCGGTTTTGCATTGGAGACCCAGTATTTCCCGGATACCATTCATCATGAGAATTTCCCCTCCTATGTATTTGGCGGGGAGAACGGCAGAGAATACGATTCTGTTACCGTATATAAGTTTGAAGCATAGCTAAGAATACATAGAATATGGTGCAAACTTTGTCGAACTGTTTTTGAAGAGGTGCGACAAAGAACGCTAAAATACCTCCTGTGCGGATGCTATAGTTAGTGATAACTGATAGAAACGGCATGGGAGGTGTTTTTTGTATGGAATTACCGAAGAACATAACGCAGATCGGAGAGGCGGACAAGCACTGCAGAATCTATGTGGAAGATTATGTGGTATCTTACATAAAACAAATGAATGGAATGGCACAGAACAAGGATATTGCCATAGCATTATACGGCAGGAAGACAGCAGAGGACGGTGTGGCATATCTATTCGCCTATGGCTCCGCAAAGCTGAATTTCCTGCAGAAGCCGGTGCGGCACCTGTCCCAGGCGCAGGAACAGGAGATTGAGAAGCTGCGGAGAAAGTATTTTTCGGAAATGACCTTTTTAGGCTACCAGATACTGAATGGCGAGATGGTGGAAGGCTTCCAGATCTGCGAACAGGAGATCTGCCGGTATGTGGCGGGGTATGCGCAGTTCTATGAAAAAAATGACAGTATGCTGGCGTATATGTTGGAGAACCGGGGGGAAGAGGCAGAACCGGAGAAGGTGGATCAGGAAAAATACGAAGTGGTGAAGAAACGGCAGGAGGAACGCAGACAGAGACAGGAGAGCGGAAATGCCTTCCGTGCCGCCGGACATACGGAGAATGCACCTGTGGAATATCGCAGAGTGGCAGAGAACAGACGCAGGGAACCGGATAATATTATACCCATGCCAACGACCGGACTGCGTCGGATGAAAATGGCGGCTGCCGGTGTCTTTGTTCTGCTCTGCGTGATGGCATTGGCATTGATGCGGCAGGAAAGCACCGGAGAATCCCTGGGGGAGACAGCCAGGCAGGCCATGAGCAACCTGATGGAGCAGAAACTGCCGGATGCGGTGGAGGAACAGAGCCAGATCAGCACACTGGTGGCGGAGGACAAGCTGGAGGATGCCCTGCGACAGGAAAATGCTGCGGCGGGAAATACTACTGGGACTGCAGCAGAGACAGTGATGCCGGAAGGCACGGAAAATGCATCAATGGATGGAACAGGGAACAGTGCTGTAGATCCGACGGAAGAAAATACGGGCAGTGTAGCGGATGGAACCTCTGCGGACAGCAATGTCACAAAAAATACGACAGATGTGACGGAGGTAACAGAACAGAACACGACACAGGAAACAATACAGGATGTGACACAGACGGCAGAACCTGCAGTGGCAGAGACTCCTACAGTGGAGGCCGTTTCTCAACCCACACACTATACTATCCGGAGAGGGGATACACTGATCGGCATTTCGCTGCGGAACTACGGCAGCAACAGTAAGGTATCTGAGATCTGTTCCCTGAATGGTATCACTGACCCGGATGATATCAAGATCGGTCAGGAAATCCTTCTCCCGTAAAAAACTTATTTTCAAAAGGGGGAAGTGTGTTATACTGTAACTACATGAGCAAAAAGCAGACTGCACCGCAGTAATTTTGTGAATGCGCTTCTTAATAGTTACGATAACACATAAGGAAACAGATACATGGCAGCAGATATCAAGAATTATCTGAAGGAAAAAGAAAAGCGACAAAAGAGTCAGGATGATTATAAGAAAAAGATCCGTAAACACCGGCTGAAAATCGTGTACCGAGTGCTGTTGGTGGTGGCGGCTTTGGGAGCGGCACTTGCTCTTGTGGTGGTACAGGCAAAGAGACATATCTATACGGGATATGACACCGTATCTTCCATTAGCCGGGAGGTCTCATCGGATGCCACAGACATACGGTTGAAAAACAGTATTCTTACATATAGTAAAGACGGCGCTCACTGTACGGATGCCAAGGGAAATGTAAAGTGGAATCAGACTTATGTGATCCAGGATGTGAAGATCGCTACTTGTGGCGATGTGGCAGCTATCGGCAGTTATAACGGCCGTGAGATCTACGTGCAGAATACGGACAAGCAACTGGGAACTATTACAACGACCATGCCGATCCGAAATATCACAGTGTCGGAAACGGGAAGAGTGACAACAGTGCTGGCGGATACGGATGTGGCATGGATCATGACTTACGAAGCGGACGGTACCAACAGCTACACGGGACAGGCGCATATGACGGATGGAGGTTATCCGGTATCCGTCAGTTTGTCACCGGACGGAGAGCTTCTGGCAATCAGTTACCTGTATGTGGATGCAGGCGTAGTAAAAAGTAATGTGACATTCTACAATTTCGGACCGGTGGGCGAGAATCAGAGCGATTATATGGTCAGCGCATATTCTTATTCCGACCTGGTCGTGCCGAAAGTGCAGTTTATGAATAATGATACAGCGTTTGCGGTAGGAGACAGCCGCCTTATGATCTATTCGGGTACCCAGAAGCCTGTGACGGCGGGAGAATACCTGTATGACGACGAGATCCAGTCGGTTTTCTACAGCGATAAATATGTAGGACTGGTGTTCCTTTCGGACCAGGCGGAGACCAAGTACCGCATGGATGTGTACAATACTTCGGCGGCAAAGGTGGGCAGCTACTATTTTGATGTGGATTATACGGATATTTTCTTCGGGGATGATGACATGGTGATCTACAACGAATCGGAGTGCCAGATCTTTACAACGGACGGTGTGGAAAAATACCATGGCAGCTTCGGTAAGAGTGCCCGGCTTCTGCTTCCTGCAGGAGGTTCCTACAAATATTATCTGGTGACAGATAGTACAATAGATACGATACAGTTAAAATAAAGGAGTATACCAATGAATCTGAATTTATTACTGGTCATCATGGCGGTAGTATTGATCTGCATGGTGATGGACGGCTACAAGAAGGGAATGGTAAAATCCCTGATCTCTCTGATCTCCCTGCTGATTACCTGTGTGGTGCTGTTCCTGATCGGGAATGGTCTGAGCAGTTACTTTGATGGAAAGATATTCAATGTGATCCTGACAATACTGTTGCTGGCGGCGATCGGTTTGGTGCATCATCTTCTTAATATCGTGTTTTTCTCGGCAAAGATGATCGTGAAACTACCTATAGTACATAGCCTGGACAAATTACTAGGTATTGTGGTTGGAATCTTAGAAACTGTTCTAATTGTTTGGACAATATACGCATTTAATATCTTCAGAGACCTGGGAACCCTGGGCCAGGTGATCGTAGATTATACCAGAGACAGCAGAATACTTACATGTTTGTATGAAAATAACTATCTGGCATATCTGGTGGAACAGCTCGGACAAAAGCTTCCGTTCTTTGTAAAATAGTAAAAAACAGAATAGAAACATGGCAAAAATCCCCTGTTTATGCGGAATTGACGTAGCAGGGGATAATTTGTGCAAAAAATTCGAAAAATAGTGTTGACAAGTACAGTGGGGGATGATATACTCAGATTCGTTGTTGAGGCAGCACCGAGACAACACAACAGCTCGAAAGAAACTTGAAAAGATTTCAAAAAAAGTTGTTGACAAAGTCTGACAGATATGTTAACATAAATACCTGTCACGGAAAACAAAGTTTTCCAAGACGAAAAAAGATTTCAAAAAAGTTGTTGACAAACGAAAGCGGTTATGATAAGATATCAGAGTTGCCGCTGAGAACAACAGCAACGAATGAACGAGCTCTTGCGAAGCAAGAGGTTATGATCTTTGACAAATAAACAGTAATGCAACCCTGAAAATTCCAAGATTTTCAGAGAAATTCAAGA
>OOCP01003058.1_pt1 | contig 12918 bp, 7 predicted proteins | sample 1671511 | NCBI WGS metagenome assembly OOCP01 (sample SAMN06348164, study PRJEB24527) | human gut metagenome | biome: human gut; feature: ankylosing spondylitis patient; material: feces | host: Homo sapiens | place: China | collected 2015-10 | reverse complement strand
TGGACTCCCCCGGCAGGGAGCACTGCTCCCTGCACCCCCGGGGCCGTTTCGCCTTGCGGCAAAACGGCTGTGGGGCGTCTGGGGATTTTTTTGTATTCTTTTTTATTGTGATAATGCAGGGAGGTAAAATAGCGATACGGGTTAAAGGAAGTTTTTCGCCTTGTTACAGCATCATGGTCATCGGGAAACGGTAGGCGATGGACCCGGTGGGGCAGGCGATGCGGCAGCAGCCGCAGTGCCAGCACTGGGACGGGTAGGCTACCGCCGGGCCATCGTCGGTCATTTCGAGGATGTGTCCGGGGCAGCTTTCCACGCATGAACCGCATTCCATGCAGTGGCCGCAATGCATACAGCGTCCGGCCTCGGCAACGGCGGCTTCGGCCGCGAGCCCGCCGGAGAGTTCGGCAAACGCCAGTTCCGGGCCGTCGCTGGCGGCAGGAGGCAGGATCTGCCGGGCGGCGTGCTCGTGGTAGTCGGCGTGCATGATTTCCTTGAAGGCCACGACATGCGGCGCGGGCAGGGCGGGGACGTGATCTTCGCGGACCCGCCCGGTTTCATCGATCCAGATGTCGAGGTTCTCGGCGGGGTCCATGCCGGAAAGGGCCTTATGTACGGCAATGGCGGCCTGCCTGCCGTGCCCGATGGCCCGGGCGATGAGCGAAGGGCCGTTGGCGATGTCTCCCGCCGCGTAGAGGCCGGGAACCGACGTGCGGAAGGAGACGGGATCGACGGCTACGAAGCCGCGCGGGGTGCGGGCCATGTCCACGCCTTCGAGCGGGATCTCGTCGGTTTGCAGGCCACTCGCGCAGATGACCAGATCCGCGTTCATGCACAGGGGATCTCCGGGAGCGAATTCCGTATGCAGTGCGCCGGTTTCGTCAAAGGAGAACGAGGTTACGGGTCGGGCCTCGAAGCGGAGGCGTCCGCCTTCCGGGGCGACGGCGTGGCTGAGGTGGCTGTTGTGGATGACGATGCCTTCGTCGAGGGCTTGTTGCACCTCCTCGGCGGGTGCGCGCATGGCGTCGGTAGGTTCGAGGCAGACGATATGTACGGCATCGGCGTTGAGGCGGCGGGCGGTGAAGGCGCAGTCAAAGGCGACCCCGCCGCCGCCGAGGATGACCACGGTTTTCCCGGCGAGGGACTGGCGTTCGAGCGTGGAGCGCTTGAGCCAGCCCACGGCGGGAACGAGGTGTTCCTTGCCAGGGATGTCGAGGCGGCGTTCCTTCCACAGGCCGACGGCGAGGATGGCCGCGTCGTAGGTGTCGAGCAGGCTTTGCAGGGTGATGTCGCGGCCCACGGTGACGTTGGTGCGGACCTGTACGCCGGAGGCTACTATGGCCCCGGTTTCGCGGTCCACCACATCCTTGGGCAGCCGGAAGTCGGGCACGGCATGGCGCGGCACCCCGCCCATGACCGGCGCGCTCTCGTAAACGGTGACGGCGTGCCCGAGCAGGGCGGCGAAGCGGGCGGCGGTGAGCCCGGCGGGACCGGAACCGACCACGGCGACGCGCTTGCCCGAGGCGGGCAGGGGAATGAAGCGGGTTTCATGCCCGGTGTCGGCGGCAAACCGTTCCAGCGCATGGATGGCGACGGGCTCGTCGTATTCGGCCCGGTTGCATTTGGTTTCGCACGGATGCGGGCACACGCGCCCGGTGATGCCGGGGAAGGGGTTGCGGGCGTGCAGCCGGGCGAGGGCCTTGCCGGTTTCTCCGGCGGCGATCAGCGTGTGCATCTGCTGGATGCCGTTGCCGAGGGGACAGGCATGTTCGCAGGGCGACGTGCGGCCCTGACGGTGATCCCCGCGTACCTGTATGGTGATCCTGTTCCATTCCTTGCTGTAAATCGGAGGCATGATGCGTTCCTTCGTATTGACCGGATGCTCCGGCGTTGCGTCTGATAAGGCGGCTCTGTTTTCGGATCGGCCGGGGAGAATGCTCCTCCCGCACCGGGGCCGTTGCGCCGGAGGCGAAACGGCCTTGCCGGGTCAAGGGGCGGCTCGCCCCTTGCGGGGTTTCGAGGGGCAGCGCCCCTCGGCGGGGTTCGGGGCGGCGCCCCGTCAGAGCCAGAAAACTTCAGGCCCGTCCGCGCCCCGGCGTACGGCGAGCACGCGGTCGAGCGCCGGGTCCTTTTCGGGATAGTCGCTGCGGCGGTAGATGCTGCGCCCGCTTTCCCGGCGCTCGAGCGAGCACAGGGTGGACAGGGTGGAACTCTGGAGCAGGTGCAGGGACTCATGGGCAAGCATCAGTTCGTGCATGTTCGAAGCGGAAAGCTTGTCTGCCTGCGAAGCTATGAAGGCAAGGCGCTCCAGCGCGACTTCCATCCCCTTGCCGTTGCGGACGAACCCCATGTAGTAGGACATGACCTGCCGGATCGAGGCTTCAAACATCGCTTGCGGCAGGGCGTCCCCGCGCGGGGCCAGAGGTGCGGCAATCCGGGCGCGCTCGGCTTCGATTTCGGCTTCCAGCCCGTCGAGATCCGGCACCGCGCCGGCTTCACTTGCGGCGGAACGGCCCGCAAGGTAGCCGCTGCACATGGAGCCGGAGAACGTGTAGAAGACGCACCCGTTGTACAGGCCGGGCACCGTGCTCCTGAATCCGTCGTCCGTGGCGAGCATACCGCTGAACTCGATTTCGGAAAGCTCCACTTCCATGGGCGCGGTGGCGAAATCCACGCCGCGCTGTTCGCAGTAGTCAAGGAACGTGGCCTTGTCGCCGGGCATCAGCGTGTACTGGAGATGCCGCAGGCTTTCGGCATCGATATGGCGCATTTCCATGTAGAAAGGCGGCCCGTTGCCTTCGACCTGCTGCTGGTAGGTGCCGCCCACCTGAAACTGGCGGGGACAGTTTTCCATCATGGGATGGTAGCGGCCCATGAACCGCTCGCCGAGGGCGTTGAGCTCGTGCGCGCCCGCGCTGTTGATGCCGTTCATCCCGGCGCAGCCGAAGCCCTTGGGGACGAGCGTGGCCTGTTGCTTGATGTCCATGTTGATGATGTCCGCCCCGGCTTCGTAGGCCAGTACGAACTGGCTGCCGGTATTGAAGGGGCTGTGCCACGTGTTGTAGGGGTTGCCCGTGGAGTTGGCGGTGGCGCGGTTGCAGCTGTTGCCGAGCGCGAGGATCACCCCGGCGGCCCGGATGGCGTAGAAGGTGCCGTCGAGCACGTTGTACCCGGCCGCGCCGACCACCCGCCCGTCCTTTTTGAGGAGCTTCGTGATCATTACATGGTCGAGCACGTCCGCGCCCATTGAGCGTATCTTGCGGGCTATGAGGCGTTTGATCATCTGCCCGTCGGCGATGTTGATGTACCACGCGGGTTCGCCGCGCCCCGCCGTGCGCAGGTAGCTGCCGTCCGGGTTGTGGAGCAGCTTCACCCCTTCGCCTTCGAGGAAGTCTACCATGGCGGGCATGACTTCGCCCCAGTCGCGGATCTGCTTTTCCGAATAGCCGCTGCTCGGCTTGAGGTAGGCCTTCACCAGATCGTCGATGGTGTCCTGCGGCTCGTCCGTATTGAGCACGGCGATGAAGTGGTCGTTGCCGCCGCCGAGGCAGCCGGAGCTTTCGAGTTTGCCCTTATCCACCATGAGAGTACGGATGCCCGCCTGCCGGGCCGCGAGGGCCGCCCCGCAGCCCGCGGCCCCGGTTCCGAGGATAAGGAGTTCGGTTTCAAGCCGGATGGTCTGTGATGCCGTCATAATCATTCCCCTTGGGGCTGCGCGAGGCAGACCGGATCAGGATTGTTCTTGCGGATAGCGTATTGATGGGCCGTGACCGCGCCGAGGATGGCGACGCCGGTGAGGTCGGCCCTTGTGTCGGTCCACGCGCAGCCCACGCGCGGCGCCATGCGCGCCAGCCGGAGCGGGAAGCGCAGGCATCCGTGGAGATAGCCTTCAAGGCCGCTGGCGAAACTGTAGACCGCCGCTGTGGCGACCACCGCCGTCCAGAGGATTTCGGAGAGCGAGCCGTCGAGGATGAGCGCGGGCCGGTACATGAACACAAAGGGAACGATGTAGGCCGCGACGGCCAGCCTGACGGCCTGCACCCCCGTCGCGTTGGGGTCACCCTCCGAAATGCCCGCGGCGGCGTAGGCGGCCACGGCTACGGGAGGCGTAATGGCGGAAATAGCCGAGAAGTACACAATGAACAGATGTGCGCTCATGAGTGAGAACTTGAATTCCAGCAGGGCCGGGGCCGCCAGCGTAGCGGTGAGCACATAGGCCGCCGGGACGGGCATACCCATGCCGAGGATGATGCAGACGATGGCCACCATGCTGAGGCACAGGCCGCTCTGGCCGCCCGTCGCCGCGAATACGAGGCTGGTAAACTTCCCGCCGAGGCCGGTGAGCATGATCCCGCCGATGACCATGCCGGCGGCGGCCGAGGCGTTGGCCACGGTCAGGATGCCGAGCCCGGTCTTACGGATGACTTCGTATAGTTCCTTGATGCCCATGCGGTGGCCGGGAATGAGCCAGCTGATGACGACTACGGACGCGGTGGCGAGAAGGCCGACGACCGTGGGGTTCACGCGCTGGATGATCAGGGTCACGAGCAGCGCGATGGGAATGATGTAGAGCCAGTTTTCCTTGAGGACGGTCCACGCGCTTTCGTGGTCGGTATCTTCGGAAATGGGGCGCATCCCCTTGAGCACGGCGCGGTAATGGACCTGCATCATGAGGCCGAAATAGTAGATGATGGCCGGAAGGGTGGCGGCGATGGCGATCTCGATGTAGGGGATGCCCGCCACGTCCACCATGAGGAAGGCCGCCGTGCCCATGATCGGGGGCAGGATGGAAGCGCCGGAACAGGCCGATGCCGCCACGGCCCCGGAGAACGTCTCGCCGTAGCCGAGGCGCTTCATGAGCGGGATGGTGATGCTGCCGGTGGTGACGACGTCGGACACGGGGCTGCCGGACAGCGTGCCGTACAGGGCGCTGGCGATGACGCATATCTTGGCCGGTCCGCCGCGCATACGTCCGGCGATGGAAGCCGCGAGCCTGAAGAAGAAGTTGCCGCCGCCCGCCGCGTTGAAGACCTGCCCGAACAGCACGAACATGAACACGTAGGTACAGGCCACGCCGACCGGGGTGCCGAAGATGCCGTCGTAGGTGTAGACCATGCGGTCAAGGAAGACTTCCATCGTGGAGCCGCGATGTCCGAAATAGCCGGGCAGGTATTCGCCCACGAAGTTATAGACGATGAACACGAGGATGATCCCGAGCAGAACCGGGCCCACCGTGCGCCGCGTGACTTCCAGCGTCAGCAGCACGAAGGTCGCCGTGACCGCCCAGTCGGCGGGCGTCAGGGGATCGACGCCGGTCCAGCGGGTGACGAGTTCCGCCCCGTTCAGCACCATGTAGGCACCCGCCGCGAGGCTGATACAGGCCAGCAGGATGTCGGGCACGGGGACGTTTTCGGACTGTCCGGGCTCGGTGCGGATCGGGGTGTAGCAGATGAACGTCAGCGTTATCGCGAACGAGACGAACAGCGAGCGCAGGATGAACGAGTCAATGAACCCGAACGGCGCTCCATACAGTTCCACCGCCGCAAAAAGGACGACGAGCACGCCGACGATCCTGCTCCATAGGGGGGACAGCTTTCTGCGTCTGCCTTCCTTGAAGAACAATCCTAGCCTCATAACCATACTCCTTGGGGGCGAACCCCCTCCGCGCGGCGCCGCCTGCGGAGTTTCCCCGCCCGCGCGGGGGATTGGCGTTTTCCCTATGGGCCGTTTTTCAGGGACGAGTCGAGCCCTGCGGGGAAAATCCCCGCACATGGGGGCCGGTGAAGGCCCCCAGGCAGGATGCGACAGTTACTTCTTGAGTTCGCGGAAGAACTTTTCCGCTGCGGGATGCATGGGGATGGACGTGTTGGCCGACATCGTTTCGGGCGAGAGGTCGCGCAGGTTCGCGTGGACGCTGTGCAGGTAGTCGATGTTCGCCGTCATGGCCTTGAGGACGCCCGTGATCACTTCGTCGGGCTGATCCGCGCTGGTGATGAGCAGGAGCTGCGAGGAGACGGTGGGACAGTCTTCCTTCTGGAAGGAATAGGTGCCCGCGGGGATGGTCAGGGAAGAGGTGCCGAGTTCCTTGTTCAGCTTTTCCTGATTGGCCGGATCGATGGGCAGCATGATCAGGTCATGCTTCTGGCCCAGTTCGTAAAAGCGGCTGGTGGGGAACTGGGAAACTTCGACGATGGCGTCCATCTGCCCGGCGTCCCAGAGGTCGGTCGCTTCGGGTCCGGGGATCTTGTGGACCTTGCCGCCCCACTTGGCGATGTCGCTGTAGGTGATGCCGTAGGTCTTGAGCAGCTCTTCCGTTGCTACGTCGATGAGCGTGCCCTGACGGTTGACGGTGATGCGCAAGGGAATCTTCTTGTCCTTGATGTCCTGAATGGACTTGGCCCCGGTTTTGGCGTCCACGAAGAACTGGAGCGCATTGATGGGGTTCATCACCGCGACGAGGCGGAGATTGTCGAGCTTGCGACCCTTGAACGGGGCTTCGCCCTTGATGGCCTTGAGGGTCAGGACGTCGGTCGCCAGCGCGAACTGGACTTCGCCCCGGCTGGTCATGACCTGATTGGGGCCGTCCTTGCCGGGTTCGGTGGTCACGCGGACATTGGGCATACTCCGCCGCAGGGTTTCGCCCACGCCTTCTGAAATGATGGCCCACAGGCCTCCCGAGCCGCCGCCGAGGATCGTGAGGTTGTGGGTGTCCGCCGCCAGTGCGGCTTGCCGGACGCCCGGACCGAACGCCATCATCCCTGCCAGAGCCAGTGCACATGCGAGACTTTTACGCCATTCCATAAGATTCTCCTCCGGGGGGGCGGTTTTGTCCCCTCCTCTTGCTTGTGTTTTTTAGAACATTTTGTGTATTCTGAGAAATATCTTTTTAGTCTGCATTGCATACTTTTTTGATATGCAGATGCGGGAGAGGCGGCTCAGCATGGCGTGTGATAAAATCATTCGTTATTTGAGCAGAATAGATATGCACAGTGTAAGGGATGGATGCCGTGCGGCACGGGGCAGCGCGGAAGCGGGGTGGGCATGGATTTGAAACGGCTAGAGTATTTTTGCGCGATTGTCGAAAAGGGACAGATCAGCAAAGCGGCGGAAGCCCTGCACATTTCGCAGCCTCCGTTGAGTATGCGCCTGAAGGAACTCGAAGAAGAGCTCGATGTCCAGCTTATTTATCGAGAGGGGAAGGCGTGGCAGGTGACGCCGGAAGGGGAGGCCCTGTATCAGCGGGCGCAGTTTATCCTTTCCTATGTTGCGGGTCTGGAAAAGGATATTCGGGAAAGCCGGAACAAGGTCTCCGGCCTGGTGCGGATCGGGGTGTGCCCGCCGTGCCTCTCGCTGGCAAGTACACCCATTCCGGCCCTGAACCGGGAATTCCCGGATCTGCGCTTCCGGGTCTGGGTCATGGACAACCAGTCCCTCGAACGGCACATGCAGGAGCGGAATATTGACTTCGCGCTGGTCCAGCTTCCGGTGCAGAACGCCAACTACGCCATGCTCCCGTTGGCGCGGCAGGAATTCGTTGCCGTGTATGGGCAGGGGGTTCCCCCGCCCGAGGCACGATCCATCGGCGTTGAGGAACTGAGGGAAGCGCCGCTGATGCTCTCGCGGCGGCGTGACGGCGGAGGCGGCTATGATCTGATCATGCGCGCCTTTCAGGATAAAGGGGTACGCCCCAACGTGGTCCTGGATTCGCAGGATACCCGCCTGCTGCACAAGCTGCTCCGACAGGGCATGTCCGCCGTAGCCATACTCCCCGAGCGGGAAGTGGCCGCCGGGACGTTGGAATCTTTCCCGATGCGTCGGCTGGACGTGCCCGGCCTCGACCTTGCGCCCGTACTCATCTGGCTGGAACATGCCTATCTTTCCCGGACCGCCCGCCGGGTCATCCAGTGTCTGCACAAGGTCAACGCCGATCCCGGCGAACAACCGGATTTTGAGATATGAAAAAGGGCTGTCTGTCACGGAAAACGGCGGCCCGCGCCGCTTTTCGCGGCAGACAGCCGTACATTTTGTTTGCGTTTCTCCGCAACGGTGAACGTATCGTAACACGTGCTGCTTTTAGGGCTTTTACCAGAGAAAAAAGCGGCTTCCTCCGGGTAATCCGAAGAAAGCCACTTCTGCAAACAAACCGGGGCATCCCGTACTGATGGTCTGCCGAAAATCGGAAAGCGGCTCCACTTTGGAGTGCGAACTCCTTTTTTTGTGGGCTGCCAGCAGGTTATCGCCTTACAAATTTCATGGTGAGATACGCCGTTATCTGCGGATCAGATCCATGAGTTCGGCTTCGCTCAAGGGCACGTCCGTGCCTTCGAGGACGTCGGCGGCGAGGGCGCGCTTGGAACGGTGGAGCTTGAGGATGGACTCCTCCACGGTCCCGCGCGCGACCAGCCGGTAGACGGTTACGGGGCGTTGCTGCCCGAGGCGGTAGGCTCGGTCGGACGCCTGATCCTCCACGGCGGGGTTCCACCACGGGTCAAGATGGATCACGTAGTCGGCGGCGGTAAGGTTGAGCCCCTGCCCGCCCGCCTTCAGGCTGATGAGGAAGAGATCGCCCTTGCCCGACTGGAATGCAGCCACAGCCGCCTGGCGTTCCCGGTCGGGCGTGGAGCCGTCCAGATACTGATATCCGTATCCGGCGGCATCGAGCAGGCGGCGGGCCTCGGAAAGGCAGCCCACGAACTGGCTGAACACCAGCGCCTTGTGTCCGCCCCGCACGAGTTCTTCCACCAATTCCATAAAAGCCGAGAGCTTCGCGCCCGTGAGGCTGGTGCCGGGATCGATGAGCGCGGGGGCGCAGCAGGCCCGGCGCAGTTTCATCAACTCGGTCAGGATGCTGAATTTCTGGGAACCTTCGGCATCCTCTTGCTTGGCGGCCTCCAGCGAGGCGAGGGCATTACGGCGCAGCGCCTCGTAGAAAGCCCGTTCATCGTCGGGGAGATCCACTTCGATAACCTGTTCCGTGCGTGGGGGGAGTTCCGTAAGGACTTCACTTTTGGTGCGGCGCAGGATGAAGGGCCGGACAAGCGCGCGCAGGGCTTGCCGGGCGGCGGACTGGCCTTCCGAAACGGCGTTTTCCTCCGTGGACGGCGCGGATGCGGCGGCAAACCGTTTCTGGAACGATTGCCGCGTACCGAGCAGGCCGGGATTGATCAGGTTGAACAGGCTCCAAAGATCCTCAAGGCGGTTTTCGATGGGCGTGCCCGTGAGCGCCACGCGGAAGGCTGCCGGAATCTGGCGGCTGGCCCGGGCGCGGCGGGTGTCAGCGTTCTTGAGCGCTTGCGCTTCATCGAAAACGGCCACCTGCCACTCGCGCCCGGAGAGGCATTTGGCTTCCGTATGCAGCAGCCCGTAGCTTGCGACGAGCACGTCGCCGGGGCCGAGGGCCCCCACCAGTGCGGCCCGGTCGCCGGGGCCGAAACGGTGCACCGAGAGCGTGGGCGCGAAGCGGTCGAGTTCGTTTTCCCAGTTGTGGCAGACGGATGTGGGCGCAATGATGATCGACGGCCCCATCTCGGCCTGCGCCAACAGCACGGCGATGGTCTGCACGGTCTTGCCGAGCCCCATATCGTCCGCAAGACAGGCCCCCGCGCCCCAGCGGGCCAGCCGGGACATCCAGACATAGCCGTCAAGCTGGTAGTCGCGCAGCTCCGCCCGCAGCGTCGACGGCACGGCGGGCGTACCGCCGGGCAGCCGGATGCGGCCAAGCCAGCTTTCCCATGTGGCGTCGCCCTTGACCTCCGCCCCGTCAAGCAGATCGCACACCGTATCCGCCGCCAGCGGATGCACCCGGAGGCTTGCGCCGTCGCGTTCAGCCAGCCGTTCCAGCCGATCAAGCTGCTGCCGGAATTGCTTGGTCAGGGCGAGGAACGCGCCGTCCCCAAGGGGTACAAAACGGCCTTTCGACTGCGCGAGGCGTTCCAGCACCTGCGCCATATCCAGCACCAGAGACTCGTTGACCGCGATCTGCCCGTGCAGCTGGAACCAGTCGCGTGAATGGCGCACATCCACAGTGAGCCGTGCCGTCGAAACCTGCGGGCAGACCCGGAGTTTCTCTCCTTCGGGCCATTCCAGTTCCGGGCCGGCCTGTTCCAGTTCGAGAAGGCAATCCAAAGCCTCTTCAATATCTTCAATGCACCACGGGCCGATGCCGCCACGTTCGCGCAAGGCCGGGCAGGCACGCACAAGGGCCCTCGCCGCGTGGATTTCCTCTTCGAAATCCCGTTCCGCGCGCACGGCGCGGCCTTCGACCTCCGCCAACGGGGCCACCGGGCCGTCGCCCACAGGGAATGCCGGGGTGCCGGGCATCCCGAACGGACGCACGTGCAATGCGGCTTCAATGCCTGTACCGAGGGGGCGCAGGCGCACCAGCAGCCGGACCGATGCGGATACCTCTTCGGCCCGGATGACCGGGCGTACGACGTCTTCGTCCAGATTCCTGATCAGTTCCAACACCCTGGGGCCGCCTTCCGTGGGAACGCTCAGCCCATGCTCTCCAAGCAGATCGGCGGTGCCTTCCAGACGTCCCGGAAGATAATAGAGAATATAGCATCGCGGGGCTGCTTCCACGCACTGCATTTCCCCGCGCGGCATCCACCGCGAGAGCGCAAGGCTGTACCCGTTGCGCTCCTGCCGCACGACCAGTTCCACAGGTTTGCAGGCCAGCGAGATGGGCACGCGGTCCGACGCCCGGAGCAGGTTCGGATGGCCCGCCAGCGCGGGAAGCGCCCGGTACGGGTCGGCCTCGCAGGTCGTGCCGTTCCATGACCGCGACCAGCGCAAGGTGGCGAGCACGGAACGATCCTGTTCGGTGAGCCAGTCCAGCGTTTCGGATTCCTCGTGCAGCCGTTTGAGGGAAATGGCGCGCCCGGCGGTCCAGTCCTCGCCTTTGGAAGACTGTTCCAGGGCTTCCACGCGGAAACGCTCGGTATCAACGAGCCATGCAATGCGTTTTTTGGCTTTTTCTTTTACCACAGGCTGTTGCAGCTTGTGCACCAGCGCTTCGAAGACCCGCTCCCAGTTTTCGCGGCGGTCCAGAAAATCGGTAAGCCGGACATGGCGTATCGGGAAGCCTTCGATCCATGCCTTCCACGGCCCTTGCGGGCGGAGGCGGGCCAGCGTTTCCGCAAACAGGCAGGCCGTGAGCGGCAGTATGCCTTTGAGCCGTTCAAACTGGCGTTCCGTGGGGCGGTCATCGTGCGAACCGTCATCAAGGCTGGCGTCCACGGCCCGGAAAACAGCCTCGGAGAGCGGATCGGAAGGCAGATCTTCAATGCGTTTGAGCATGGCGGCTTCGGAGCGTCCGTTGGCGAGGCCGAGAAGCGCCTTTGCAGCCGCAAGCCCTTTATAAGCGGGTTGGCGGGGGGACAGTTCGTGCAGTATGGCGGCGCATTCTTCGCGGAGTTCCGGCTGATCGGCGCGGATCAGGGCCAGCGCGAAGCACAGACCGCCGAGGCCGGGCAGGTTCGCCTTGCGTTTGCCGCAGGTCTTGCGGAAGCGTTTTTGTGCTTCCCGGAGCGCGGGCACGGCGTCCCCGCCTTCCAGGAAGGCGATGATGCCCTGAAACAGGGGGCCCCTGAATTCCGTCCTGTCGAGCAGCAGCGGCACAATCTGGGCGCGGGCTTCCGCGTAGCGTCCGGCGAGCGCGTCGAACAGGATCAGTGCCGGGCAGGGAGGCAGATCCGCCAGTGAGGAGCGCAGTTGCGGCAAAACGTCCAGGCAGTTGCGTAGGTTTCTGGTGATGCTCCCTGCCTCGACGAGCGGAATGAGGTTGTTGGTGATCACGTCCAGCCTCATGCGCGGAGGGAGTGCGGCCAGCCAGCCCGGATCGGTGGGGGTATCGGCAAACTGCCCGGCGAAGGGATGGTTGCCGCCTTCCTCCATCGCTTGTGCGTCAAGCCGGGCCCTTTCATAGGCCTTGAGATCCCGTTCATATACGGCAAGGCGCAGCCTCAAGGCGGCGGTATGGATGCCCGCCCCCCGTACCAGCACCTTCCGCACCGCCGGGGCCATGCGTTGCAGGCCCTCTATACAGAGATCATGCTCGAATTCCGCAACGACGCGGTCCTTGTCGTCGGTGAGCCCCATCTGGCGCAGGGTGTGGAGTGCGGTTCTGATATCCCCGGCGTTCCAGACCTGCCCGCGCGGCGGCTGGACACCCGCCTCACGCAGGCATTCCGGCAGGAGCGAACGCGAGAACCCGCCCGTTACGGCCTTGAGCTGCAGCAGCAGCCGGTACGGTTCCGACAGCTCCACGTACCGCTGCCGCAGGGATTTGAGTGGATTCATGGGAGCTCCTTGGGGGCGGGGAGGATATATCCCCCTTCTCTCATCCGGTTCAAATCGATTCTTCCGGAATTGGAAAGAAGGGAAGTCTCCTTCCCTTCCCTGAAATCCGAGTACATATTAGGTATCGTATCACAGTGTAGATCAATGACCCGGTACATCTAAGCTGCCTCCGTTTATGCAGATAGAGCTCCCTGCGCAAATTCAGTATATGCTTCATCCACAACCGTAATGACATAATCCGGCTCTGGGCTTCACGCCGGTTATGACACCTCTTTACAGTCCGAATTCCTCCAGTGCCGCATAGAATAACCTCTCATACCCTTTTGGTACTTGAGCATAAGAAAACAACCACACAGGAGCATTCTTACTCTTGTATGGTCGTTATTTCTTTTTGTCACTGCTTGAAGACGTCACTCAAAAACTGTTTTTTCTTATAATCCCTAAGTGAAGGCTTCCTTCGGAGAGATTTTTAAATATTTTATGGTTCTGAATAGTTACTATGTTAAGATCTAAGCTCTACACCCAGCTTGTTGTTCAGGTTCTTCAAGATCTTCTTCACATAACCGTCCACTGCCTCTGTGGTGAATTCTTCCTCCTTCGGAGCAAAGGTTACGGTGAATG
>OOCP01003053.1_pt1 | contig 12931 bp, 10 predicted proteins | sample 1671511 | NCBI WGS metagenome assembly OOCP01 (sample SAMN06348164, study PRJEB24527) | human gut metagenome | biome: human gut; feature: ankylosing spondylitis patient; material: feces | host: Homo sapiens | place: China | collected 2015-10 | reverse complement strand
GGATGATGCGCACGGCGGTGGTCTTATTATTGATCATGCCGATGGCGGCCTCGTCCGCGATGATGGCGGAGATCGTCTCGGCCGGCGTGTCGCCGGGCACGGCGATCATGTCCAGCCCCACGGAGCACACGCACGTCATGGCCTCGAGCTTCTCGATCGTCAGGCGGCCGGCCTCGGCCGCGGCGATCATGCCGGCGTCCTCCGACACGGGAATGAACGCGCCCGATAGCCCGCCGACGTGGGACGAGGCCATGACGCCGCCCTTTTTCACCGCGTCGTTGAGCAGCGCGAGCGCCGCCGTGGTGCCGGGCCCGCCGACGGACTCCAGCCCCATCTCCTCAAGCACGGCGGCCACACTGTCGCCGACGGCGGGCGTCGGCGCGAGCGACAGGTCCACGATGCCGAACGGCACGCCCAGCCGCGCGGACGCCTCCTGCGCCACGAGCTGGCCCATGCGCGTGATGCGAAAGGCCGTCTTTTTCACCGTCTCGGCCACGACGTCGAACGGCTGGCCGTGCACGCTCTGCAGCGCGTGCTGCACCACGCCCGGCCCGGACACGCCGACGTGCACCTCGCACTCCGGCTCGCCCACGCCGTGGAACGCCCCGGCCATGAAGGGGTTGTCCTCGACGGCGTTGGCAAAGACCACGAGCTTTGCGCAGGCCATGCCGCCCTGATCGGCCGTCAACGCGGCGGCGCGCTTGACGGTGCGGCCCATCTCAGCCACGGCGTCCATGTTGATGCCCGCGCGCGTGGAGCCAACGTTCACGCTCGCGCAGACCAGCTCCGTCTCGGCCAGCGCCTCCGGGATCGAGGCGATGAGCACGCGGTCGGCTTCCGTCATGCCCTTGTGCACGAGCGCGGAGAAGCCGCCGAGGAAGTTGACGCCGATCTCATGCGCGGCGCGGTCGAGCGCCCGGGCATACGGCACATAGGACTGTGCACCCGTGCCTGCCGCGACGAGGGAAATGGGCGTGACGGATACGCGCTTGTTGACAATGGGGATGCCGAACTCGGCCTCGATGTCCTCGCCTGTGCGCACGAGATTGCCCGCGAGGCGGCAGATCTTGTCATATACCTTCGTGCAGCTGCGGTCGATGTCCGTGTCCGTGCAGTCGAGCAGGGAGATGCCCATCGTGATGGTGCGGATGTCGAGGTGCTGCTGGTCGATCATGGCGATCGTCTGCAAAATTTCACTGCGGTTGATCATGGCTGTGCCCCCTCAGATGCGGTGCATGGCGTTGAAGATGTCCTCCCGCTGGGCGCGGATCTGCAGGCCGCGCTGCGTGCCGGCCTCGTCGAGTGTGCGGGCGAGGTCTGCAAACGGCACGGTGCACTGCGCCGCGTCCACGAGCATGATCATCGTGAAGTATTCCTGCAGCACCGTCTGGCTGATGTCCAGCACGTTCACGCCGTACTGCGCCAGCAGGGCGGTCACGTCAGCGATGATGCCGACGCGGTCTTTTCCGATCACGGTTACGATTGCACGCATACATTGTCCTCCTTATTGACCGATCGCGCCGAGCTCGTCAAGATCGCGCTCGAACGCGGGAATGAAATGCTCCAGAAAATACTGCACCTCCGGCAGAGGCGAGGCATCGAGTGCCGCGCGCGTCTGCGCCTCGGCGGAGAGAAACTCGTTGTTGCCGGCCTTGCGTTCTTCGATGCACTTGATGTAGGCCGAGAGCTTGTCGGCCGCCTTCACGAGCGGATAAATGTCGCCGTTCTTGTCCTCGGCGAGCACGCCGGCGTAGGTCGCGCGCAGCTCCGGCGGCAGCATGCCGAGCAGCTTCTGCACGGCCAGATCCTCCACCGCGTGGTAGGCCGACATGATTTCCGCGTTGTGGTACTTGATCGGCGTCGGCAGGTCGCCCGTGAGGATCTCCGACGCGTCGTGATACAGCGCCGCCGTCGCGAGGGCGTTGACATCGCACGGCTCGTGGAATATGTCGCGCCGGGTGACGCCGAGCGCGTGGGCCAGCACGGCGACCATGTGGCTGTGCTCCTGAATGTTCTCGGGCAGGGCGTTGCGCATCAGGCCCCAGCGTGCGATATAGCGCATGCGCGAAATGAGCGCAAAGAAGTTGGAATCCATCATATGTCCTCTCAAAAACGAAAAATACGGATATGGACACATTTTATCATGCCGTTCGGGGAATGTAAACACGAAAAACTGTTGCAATATCAGGTTTTCCATGCTAAAATACAATTTCGTGCAAACAAAAATGATTTTGAAATATGTATTTGCGTTGAGGAAGTGTGCAAAATGGAGAAATTGAGAAACGTCGCCATCATCGCCCACGTTGACCACGGCAAGACCACCCTGGTCGACGCGATGCTCAAGCAGAGCGGCGTCTACCGCGAAAATCAGGAGGTCGTCGACCGCGTCATGGACTCCAACGATCTGGAGCGCGAGCGCGGCATCACGATCCTGGCCAAGAATACCGCCGTGCGCTACGGCGACACGAAGATCAACATCGTCGACACCCCGGGCCACGCCGACTTCGGCGGCGAGGTCGAGCGTGTCCTGAAGATGGTCAACGGTGTCATCCTGCTCGTCGACGCCGCCGAGGGCCCCATGCCGCAGACGCGCTTCGTGCTCAGCAAGGCGCTTGAGCTCGGCCACCGCGTCATTGTCGTCATCAACAAGATCGACCGCCCCGACCAGCGCATCCACGAGGTCATCGACGAGGTGCTCGAGCTGCTCATGGATCTCAACGCGACCGACGAACAGCTCGACTCGCCCATGCTCTTCTGCTCGGGCCGGCAGGGCACCGCGTCCTACTCCCCGGACGTGCCGGGCAAGGACCTGCGCCCGCTGTTCGAGACGATCCTGGAGTATATCCCCGCGCCGGAACAGAATGTCGACGCGCCGTTCCAGATGCTCGTGTCGTCCATCGACTACAATGAGTTCGTCGGCCGCATCGCCATCGGCCGCATCGAGCGCGGTGTCATCCGCCAGAACGAGGAGATCGCCGTGTGCAACTACCACCAGCCGGACGCCCCGGCCAAGAAGGCCAAGGCCGTGTCCATGTACGAGTTCGAGGGCCTGCAGCGCGTGCCCGTCACGGAGGCGGAGGCCGGCAGCATCATCGCCATGTCCGGCATCGGCGACATCACCATCGGCGATACGATCTGCGCGCCGACCTGCGTCGAGCCGATCGAGTTTGTGAAGATCTCCGCGCCCACGATGGAGATGACCTTCTCCGTCAACGACGGCCCGTTTGCCGGCCGCGAGGGCAAGTTCGTCACCAGCCGCCAGATCCGCGAGCGGCTCTACCGCGAGACGCTCAAGGACGTGTCTCTGCGCGTGACCGATCTCGAGGGCGCGACGGATTCGTTCAACGTCGCCGGCCGCGGCGAGATGTCGCTGTCCATCCTCATCGAGACCATGCGCCGCGAAGGGTATGAGTTCCAGGTCTCGCCCCCGCGTGTGCTCTATCAGACGATCGACGGCCAGAAGTGCGAGCCCATTGAGCGCCTCGTCGCCGATGTGCCGACCGATGCGGTCGGCTCCGTGATCGAAAAGCTCAGCACCCGCAAGGGTGAGCTGCAGCAGATGGAGCCCATCGGCAAGCGCACGCGGTTGGAGTTTCTGGTGCCGTCGCGCGGCCTGTTCGGCTACCGCAACGAGTTTTTGACCGATACGAAGGGCGAGGGCATCATGGCCTCCGTCTTTGACAGCTACGCCCCTTATAAGGGCGACCTCAGCCGCCGCAACACCGGCTCGCTCGTCTCGTTCGAGACCGGCGAGAGCATCACCTACGGCCTGTTCAACGCGCAGGAGCGCGGCCAGCTGTTCATCGGTGCGGGCGTGCCCGTGTATGCCGGCATGGTCGTCGGCGTGTCGCCGAAGCAGGAGGACATCACCGTCAACGTCTGCAAGAAAAAGCAGCTGACCAATACTCGCGCCGCGGGCTCCGACGACGCGCTGCGTCTTGTGCCGCCGCGCAAGCTGAGCCTGGAGCAGTGCCTGGAGTTCCTCGCGGACGACGAGCTGCTCGAGGTCACGCCCAAGAGCCTGCGCATCCGCAAGCGCATTCTCGACCATGAGCGCCGCATGAAGGCCGCCCACGGCAAGGGCGCAAAATAAAAACGGGTTTGTCCCGCCTCCGTCCGATGAGACGGCGGCGGGATTTTTCTGCACACTGTGTGCGGTTTTTGTTGACAGAGATACGGTCTGTCCAGTAAAATGGGCACAAAGTACAAAAACCAGAAACAGAGAGGAGAACCGCACATGAAAACCTCGCCCGTGCGCAGTGAAACCGTGAAAAAGATCCTCCGCCCTGCGCTGATCGTACTGGCCGTGCTCATCGTCCTGCTCAATTCGATCACCATCGTGCAGGCGGGTCACACCGGCGTCGTCGTCACACTCGGCAAGGTCAAGGAGGGTGTGCTGGCCGAAGGCATCCACTTCAAGGCGCCGTTCGTGCAGAAGGTCGTGAAGATCGACAACCGCATCCAGAAGCTCGAGGTGCAGACCGAGGCGTTTTCCAAGGACCTGCAGAGCGTGCAGACGGTGCTGGCCATCAATTACCGCGTCGACACGGCCAAGAGCTACAGTATTTATAAGAACATCGGCGCAAACTATGAGACCGTGCTCGTTGTGCCGGCCGTCAACGAGGTGCTCAAGGCGATCACCGCCGTCTACACCGCCGAGGAGAGCGTCACGAACCGTGTGCTCATCTCCGAGGGGCTGGTCGAGCAGCTCAATGCCAAGCTCAACGACGCTGGGCTGTACGTCACGGACGTGAACATCATCGATTTTGACTTCTCGGACGCGTTCATCAATGCCATCGAGGAAAAGCAGGTCGCGCAGCAGCAGCTGCTCAAGGCCGAGACCGAAAAACAGACCGCCATCACGAACGCGGAAGCGGAGGCCGAGGCCACCAAGATCCGCGCGGAGGCGGAAGCCGAGGCCAACCGCTCCGTCAGCGCCTCGCTCACCGACCAGATCATCCAGAACAAGACCGTTGAGAAGTGGGACGGCAAGCTGCCCACCGTCACCGGCGGCAGCGGTACGATCATCTCGCTGCCGGGCGCGAATTAAGAAAGATTTCTCTTTACAAGTGCCACGGGGTGTGGTATTGTAAAACAGTCCATGTGCCCGGATCCGGGGCCTGGCCGCTTTGCAGCGGTGCCTTTCCGCCCGGTTCTGCGCCAGCGGATACGAAAACAAAGAAAGGAAGTTATCACCATGATCACCAAAGCTGAAAAGACCGCAGTCATCGAAGCCAACAAGACGCACGAGGGCGACACCGGTTCTCCGGAGGTCCAGATCGCCATCCTCACCGAGCGCATCCACCAGCTCACCGATCACCTGAAGGTGCACCCGAACGACAAGCACAGCCGTCTGGGCATGTACAAGATGGTCGGTAAGCGCCGCCGTCTGCTCGACTACCTCGCCAAGAAGGACATCGAGCGCTATCGTGCGATCATTGCAAAGCTGAACATCCGTAAGTAAGTTCGGCTTTTCCGAAGGGTATGAACGTTTGAACGCAGGGGGATAATTTCATATTGTCCCCCTGCTTTTTCGTTCACCCCGGCAGCCCATTTTCGGGAGCGCCGCTGCCCAGTATTTGAATCTGCGCCCCATCGCGTATGGGACGCGGATGCAAGTGCTGGCTCTGGCGTTTCCGCCAACAAAAGAAAGGAGCACCAGAACCCATGATCATCACCACGCACAAGCAGTTCCCCAACTACAAGCGCTACGAGATCGAGTATGAAGGCCGTCCCCTCGTGATGGAGACCGGCAAACTCGCAGAGCTGTGCAACTCCGCCGTTCTCGTCAGCTACGGCGAGACGACCGTGCTCGTCACCTGCACGGCCTCCGCCCGCCCGAAAGACGGCGTGGATTACTTCCCGCTGTCCGTCGACTTCAACGAAAAGCTCTACGCCGTCGGCCGTATCCCCGGCAGCTTCATGCGCCGTGAGGGCAAGCCCAGCCTGCCCGCCGTGCTTGCCAGCCGCCTGATCGACCGCCCGATGCGCCCGCTCTTCCCGAGCGACCTGCGCAACGACGTCATCATCGCCTGCGAGGTCCTGTCCGTCGACCGCGACTGCAGCCCGGAGATCACCGCCATGATCGGCGCGAGCGCCGCGGTGAGCATCTCCGACGTGCCGTTCAACGGCCCCATCGCCGGCATCGTCCTCGGCTGGGACGGGGAGAAGTACCTCTTCAACCCCACGCAGGAGCAGCGCAAGACCAACCGCATGACCACCACCATCGCGGCCACGCACAAGAAGATCGTCATGATCGAGTCCGAGGCCGATCAGGTGCCGGACGATGTCATGTACGAGGGCATCGTGCAGGCGCATGAGCACCTGCAGCCCGTGCTCGATCTCATCGACAAGATGGTCAGCGAGATCGGCAAGCCGAAGTTCGAGTATGAGCACGCGTCCTTTGATGAGGACCTGTTCGAGCTCCTGTGCGCCAACGAGATGGAGGCCATGGAGTACTGCATGGACACCGACGACAAGAACGTGCGCGAGGCGCGCGTGAATGAATGGATCGCCGCCGTGCAGGCAAAATATGAAGAGGAGCACCCGGACATGATGCAGTACATGGACGAGATCCTCTACAAGATGCAGAAAAAGATCGTCAAGAAGTGGCTGCTCGCCGGTCACCGCGTTGACGGCCGCAAGATGAACGAGATCCGCCCGCTCGATGCCGAGGTCGGCGTGATCCCGCGCGTGCACGGCTCTGGCCTGTTCACCCGCGGCCAGACGCAGGTGCTGTCCATCGCCACGCTCGCGACGCTGTCCATGGCCCAGAAGCTCGACACCATCTGGGAAGAGGAAGAAAAGCGCTTCATGCACCACTACAATATGCCGCCGTACTCCACCGGCGACGCCCGCGCCGCCCGCAGCACCAACCGCCGCGAGTACGGCCACGGCGCCCTCGTCGAGAAGGCGCTGCAGTGCGTCATCCCGCCGGTCGAGGAGTTCCCGTACGCCATCCGCGTGGTGTCCGAGGTGCTCTCGTCCAACGGCTCCACGTCCCAGGGCTCCATCTGCGGCTCCACGCTCGCACTCATGGACGCCGGCGTACCCATCAAGGCGCCGGTTGCCGGCATCTCCTGCGGCCTGATCCAGGACGGTGACGACTTCACCACCTTCATCGACATTCAGGGCGTGGAGGACTTCCACGGCGAGATGGACTTCAAGGTCGCCGGCACGAAGCAGGGCATCACCGCCATCCAGATGGACCTCAAGAACGACGGCCTCAAGCACGAGATCGTCAAGGAAGCGTTCCGCATGACGCGCGAGGCCCGCTTCCAGATCCTTGATGAGATCATGCTCAAGGCGATCGCCGAGCCGCGCAAGGAGCTGGCCGATTCCGCCCCGAAGATGATCCAGATGAAGATCAACCCCGATAAGATCCGTGAGGTCATCGGCTCTGGCGGCAAGGTCATCCAGAAGATCTGCGCCGACACCGGCTGCAAGATCGACATCGAGGACGACGGCTCCATCTTCATCGCGTCCGAGGACATCGAGGCCTGCCGCGCCGCGCGCAAGACCATCGAGAACATCGTCTTCGAGCCGGAAGTCGGCGAGCTGTACTACGGCAAGGTCTCCAACATCCGCAGCGACTTCGGCGCCTGGGTCGAGCTGGCTCCGGGCAAGGACGGCCTCATCAAGATCAAGGACCTCGAGTTCAAGCGCACCGAAAAGGTCGAGGATGTGCTCAAGATCGGCGACATGACCTGGGTCAAGGTCATGAATGTCGACGATCGCGGCCGCATCGACCTGTCCCGCAAGGATGCGATGCGTGAAAAGGGCCTGATGTAATCTCAGCACAACTGTGAGGGCGGGGTGCGCAGACACCCCGCCCCTTTTTCCACGGGGGGACAGCACATCATGTACGAAAAACAGACGCTGCCGAACGGCGTGCGCATCGTCTATGAGCATATGCCGCACGTGCGCTCGGCGGCCATCGGCGTGTGGATCGGCGTCGGGTCACGGTATGAATCGCCGTGCGAGACCGGCAGCGCGCACTTCATCGAGCACATGCTCTTCAAGGGGACGGCACAGCACTCCGCCTCCGAACTGGCAGAGCGCATGGACGCCATCGGCGGCCAGGTAAATGCCTACACCACGCGCGAGGGCACCTGCTACTATGCGCGCGTGCTCGACGAGCACCTCGACCGCGCGGGCGACCTGCTCGCCGAGATGCTCTTCACATCGAACTTTGCCGAGGCGGACGTGGCCAACGAGCGCGGCGTCATCCGCGAGGAGATGGACATGTACGCCGACACGCCGGAGGATCTGGTCACGGAGCGGCTCATCGGCGCCACCTTCCCCGGTGCGCTGGGGCGGCCGGTGCTCGGGCGCCCGGCCTCGATCGACCGGCTGACGGGGGCGCGCCTGCGCTCGTTCCAGATCGCGCACTATATCGCGCCGCGCATTGTCATCGCCGTGTCCGGCAGCTTCACGGACGAAAACATCGCGCGCCTTGCCGCGCACTTCTCGTTCCTGCCCGGCCGGCCGGACCTGACCATGCGCTCCGGCAGTTACACCCCGGCCTTCACGCTCAAGCGCAAGGCTATCGAGCAAAACCAGATCAGCATCGGCTTCCCCGGCCTGCCGACGGGGTCGGAGGCGCGCTTTACCATGGCGCTGCTCTCGTCCATTCTCGGCGGGAACATGTCCTCGCGCCTGTTTCAGACCGTGCGCGAGAAAAACGGCCTGTGCTACGCCATCTACACCTACACGGCGAGCTTTCTCGACTGCGGCATGTTCGGCATCTCTGCCGCCGTCGGCCGCGAGACGGAGCAGCGCGCCCTCGCGCTCATCCGCGACGAGCTTGAGCGCTTCCGCACCGACGGCGTTACGCAATCGGAGCTCGACCGCGCGCGCGAACAGGTGCACGCGAGCGTGCTCATGGCGGAGGAATCCACCGCCTCGCGCATGAACAAGCTCGGCTATTCTGAGCTGTACCTCGGCCGGGTGCTCCCGGCAGACGAGGTGCTCGCGCGCTACGACGCCGTCACGCGTGAGGACATCCTCGGCCTCGCGCGCGAGACGCTGGACTTTGACCGCGTGTCGTTCTCGGCTGTCGGCCGCCTGCGGCCGCAGGAGGAATACGAGCAGCAGCTCAAGGGATAACAAAAAACGCCGCGGAAGCCTCCGCGGCGTTTTCTTTTTTCAGTCGTCCGGCTCGCCGATGCGGCGGATACCCCACCCGCGCCGCTTGCGCAAGGGGGCGGATCCTGCCGCCATGTATCGCAAAACGGAACCCCGGCGGCTTCTTCTCGAAGCCGCCGGGGTCGTTTTCGCTTTTCAGGCGTTTTGGATCAGCAGCTCTGCGATCTGCACGCAGTTGGTGGCCGCGCCCTTGCGCACCTGGTCGCCGCAGCACCAGAGGCACAGGCCGTTGAGATCGGTCAGGTCGGGGCGGATGCGGCCGACGAACACGAGGTCCTGATCCGACGTGTCGAGCGGCATGGGGTACTGCAGCGCGTCGAGATCGTCCACGAGGCGGCAGCCGGGGGCGGCGGCGATGGCCGCGCGCGCCTCGTCGACGGAGATGTGGTGCACGAAGTGCACGGCGGCGGAGATGGAGTGGCTGCGCACGACGGGCACGCGCACGCAGGTGCACGAGACGTTCATGTCCGGCAGATGCAGGATCTTGCGGCCCTCGTTCTGGAGCTTCATCTCCTCGGAGGTGTAGCCGTCGCACTGCTCGCCGCCGATCTGCGGGATGACATTGTAGGCGATCTGGTGCGCGAACACCTTCGGCGCGTAGGTCTTGCCGGCGCGCAGGGCGTCGACCTCATTTTGCAGCTCGACCGGGCCGCCGGCGCCCGCGCCGGACACGGCCTGATACGTCGACACGACCATGTCGCGGATGGGCGAGAGCTTGCGCAGCGCGTTGATGGCGGTCAGCGTGATGATGGTCGAGCAGTTGGGGTTCGAGATGATGCCGTGGTGCAGCTTCACGTCCCCGGCGTTGATCTCCGGCACGACGAGCGGCACGTTCGGGTCCAGGCGGAAGGCCGAGGAGTTATCCACGAACACGGCGCCGGAGCGCACGATCGCGGGGGCGAAGCGCTCGGCAATGTCGTTTTCCGCCGCGCCGAGGACGATGTCCATGCCGGCGAAGGCGGCGTCCGTCGCCTCCTCGACGACGATGTCCTGCCCCTGCCACGACACGACCTTGCCGGCCGAGCGGGCGCTCGCGAGCAGGTGCAGCTCCTGAACGGGGAACTTGCGCTCGGCGAGGATCTTCATCATTTCCTGTCCGACGGCGCCGCTGGCGCCGAGAATGGCAACACGATACTGCTTCATATCCGAAAACTTCCTTTCTTATTTCACAAAGCTGTTGTACAGGACCTGGATGGCGGGTGCGAAATCCTTCGTGTCCACGCCGACGATGATGTTGAGCTCATCCGGCCCCTGCGAGATCATGCGGATGTTGATGCCGTGCTCGCCGAGGGCGGCGAAGATGCGGCCCGACGTGCCGGGGCGGAACACCATCTTCCGGCCGACGGCCGCGACGATGGAGATGTTCTCCGTCACGTGCAGATTGTCGGGGCGCAGCTGCTTTTCCAGCTCGCCGAGGATGGAGTACAGACAGGGGGCGACCTTTTCGCTCGGGACGACGAGCGACAGGCAGTCGATGCCGCTGGGGGCGTACTCAATGCTCACGCCGTGGCGCTCAAACACCTCGAACACCTGCCGGAACATGCCCACGCTCGAGGACATGCCGGTTTTGGCGATGGTGATGATGGAGTAGTTTTTCTTGCCCGCGATGCCGGTGATGAGCCGCCCGTCGTCCACATCGTCGAACGACTCCATGATGAGCGTGCCGGGGTGATCAGGGGCGTTGGTGTTGCGGATGTTGAGCGGGATGTTCTTCTCGCGCACGGGGAAGACCGTGCCCTCGTGCAGCACCTGCGCACCGACGAAGCTCAGCTCGCGCAGCTCGTTATACGTGATGCGCTCGATCGGCAGCGGGTCGGGCACGATGCGCGGATCGGCCATGAGGATGCCGGACACGTCCGTCCAGTTTTCGTACACGTCGGCATTCAGCGCCGCGGCCGCGAGCGCACCGGTGATGTCGCTGCCGCCGCGGGAGAAGGTGCGGATCTTGCCGTCGGGCGTCACGCCGTAAAAGCCGGGGATGACGACGCTGCGGCCGTCGGCCAGGCGCTGCAGCGCGGCATAGGACGCCTCCTTGTCGATCGACCCGTCGAATTGGAAGCGCACCCACAGCTCCGCGTCCAGAAACGAGTAGCCGAGGTAGTCCGCCATGAGCAGGGCGGAGAAATATTCGCCGCGCGACACGAGCTCCTCCTCCGAGATGCCGGCGCGCATCTGCTGGCGCAGCACGGCGAGCTCGGCCTCAATGTCGACGTGCAGGCCGCATTCGTCGCGGATGGCGATGTAGCGCTCGGCGATCATCTGGAAGATGGCGTCGCAGCTCACGCCGTACTGCAGGTGTGCGTAGCACAGGTACAGGAGATCGGTGAGCTTGTGATCGTCCGCGCTGCGCTTACCGGCAGCGGACACGACGATCACCTTCCGTGCGGGGTCGGCGCGCACGATGTCGCGCACTTTTTCAAACTGTTTGGCGTCCGCCATCGACGAGCCGCCGAATTTTGCAACCTTCAGCATGGGGCCCTCCTTATTGCAGCGCGGCAAAGAAGCTCTCACCGTCGTGCTCCAGCGCCTGCGCCATGAGCGCATGCATCCGGCTCACGGGCACGGGCTGCGTGATGACGGCACCGTCCCAGTCGCCCTCGGCGAGGGCGTCCAGCTCCGGCAGCGCGGCGCGCGTGCGCACGTAGTAGCGGTGCTGCACGCCGGAATTGTCCGGCACGGCCGGGACGAACGAATCGGTATAAAACGCGTGTACGCCGCGCTCGATGTCCACGAGATCCTGCACGACATTGTAGGCCGTCGGGTAACGGCCCGCGCCCTGACCGAAGAAGCTCTGCACGCCCATGCGGTCCCCGTCCATGCTGATGAGGTTGAAGTTCGCGGGTACGGCCGCCTCAAGCGCGTCGCGGCCCAGCAGCGTCGGCTCGACGTAGGCGCGGATGCTGCCGCCGGCCTGCTCCGCCGTTGCGATCAGCTTGCACGTGCAGCCGTGCGCCTGAAAGCGGGCGATGTCCGCCTTGCGCACGTTGCGGATGCCGAACACCGGCACGTCCGCCTCGCGCAGCGACACGCCGAAGGCCACGTTGGCGGACAGGATCAGCTTGCGCTGAATGTCCAGCCCGTCGATGTCGGCCGAGGGGTCGGCCTCGGCATAGCCGAGCGCCTGCGCCTGCGCGAGCACGTCGGCAAAGTCCACGTCGCTGCCGTGCATCGCGTCCATGATGTAGTTGGTCGTGCCGTTGAGGATGCCCCAGACGCGGGAGATGTGGTTGGCGCGCGCGGCCTTTTCGAGGTTGGTCAGCCACGGGATGCCGCCGCCGACCGCCGCCGTACACCGCAGCGCCGCGCCGTGCTCTTTGGCGAGCGCGTTGAGCTCGTCATAGTACCGGCACATGAGGTATTTGTTCGAGGACACCACGTTCTTCCCGGCACGCAGCGCGGCCGCCACGTATTCATACGCCGGGTGCAGGCCGCCCATGACCTCCACGACGGTGTCCACCGACAGGTCATTGAGAATGTCCTGCATCTCGTAGGTGGTTCGGGCTGTCAGCTCGCCGAGATCGCGCCGGCACAGCACCCACGCCGTGCGGATATCGTCCCGGCCGGCAAGCATATCGTAAACGCCTCTGCCGACAACGCCAAAGCCCAGAAGTCCGATGTTCATGATGTTCCCTCACTTTTGTTTTGATGAAAATTGCCCACGTATAGCGGACAGATGTTTTTCGAGCGAGAACAATATACCACGCGCGGCCACGGATTGCAAGGGGGCGCGGGCACTTTTCCCCGAAACCGGCAAAAAACCGGCAGAAGCGAACTTCTGCCGGTT
>OOCP01003044.1_pt1 | contig 12992 bp, 10 predicted proteins | sample 1671511 | NCBI WGS metagenome assembly OOCP01 (sample SAMN06348164, study PRJEB24527) | human gut metagenome | biome: human gut; feature: ankylosing spondylitis patient; material: feces | host: Homo sapiens | place: China | collected 2015-10 | reverse complement strand
TGATCCTTCTTTTCGTGTGGTTCCAGCTGTAGGATCAGTCTTGATGACCTTGCCTGTATCGACAGAGTCATCTTCCACTTCTTTGACTTCTCCTACCTTAAATCCAGCACCCTCAATTTTAGTCTGAGCTGTGGACAACTCCTGACCGACCACATTAGGTACTTGGACATTATCAGGATTGGTAAAGACTAAATAGGCAAAGATGATAATACCAATAAAGACAAGTCCTAGGAAAACCTTGAGTAAGGTTGAGAAGAAGTTCTTCTTTTTCTTCTTAGCTGGTGTCGTTTTTTTCCTTGGTTGTTTACTTGGAGCAGGTGTAGGCTCTGATGGTTCAGCAGCAACGGCTTTTTTCTCAAGACTTGCTGATGGAACTGGATCAACCTTCGGCAAGGTCTTGGTATCCGTCATATCATCAAAGACTACCTTGGCATCGCGTCGATGACTAGGATGCAAACTCGTTACCAAGTCACGGCTCATTTCCAAAGTACTATTGTAACGATTTTCTAGTTTTTTGGCTGTTGCTCGAATAACTACATTTTCCAAAGCTTGGGGAACGTTACGGTTCTCTGCCAGAATCGATGGTAGTGGTTTTTGGAAATGTTGGAGTGCAATGGTTACTGCACTATCGCCATCATAAGGAATATGACCTGTCAACATTTCAAAAAGCATAATACCCATAGCATAGATGTCGCTTTGGATAGTTGCTTTCGATCCACGAGCCTGCTCTGGTGAGAGGTAGTGGACAGAACCCAACATAGAGTTAGTTTGAGTTAGACTAGTCTCTGCAAAGGCAACCGCAATTCCGAAGTCTGTGACCTTGGCTGTACCGTCCTTAGTTAAAAGAACGTTTTGCGGCTTAAGGTCACGGTGGATAATGCCCTTTTGATGGGCAAGAGTCATGGCGGAAAGAACCTCCCCCATGATACGCACAACATCTTGGTTAGAAAGTGGCGCATGGTCTTGAATATATTTCTTCAAGTCCGAACCATCCACATACTCCATCACCAAGAACTGCTGGCCGTCTTCTTCGCCAATATCTCGGATAGCAACGATATTAGGATGACTGAGTTCTGCCATGGCACGCGCTTCACGCTGGAAACGCGCCACAGCCACCTGATCCGTTTGGTAATTGGTACGTAGCACCTTAATAGCTACTCTTTCATTATCCAGAATCAGGTCATTAGCCAGATAAACATCCGCCATACCACCACGTCCGATAGCTTTAAGGATTCGATAACGTCCAGCAAACAATTTGCCAACTTGGATCATTATCCTTCCTCACTTTCTATTTTGATGAGAGCAACGGTAATATTATCATGACCACCAGCCTCATTGGCTGCAGCTACCAAACGACTCGTTTTTTCTTCGACGAAACCAGGGCTGTTGACAATATGAACAATCTGTTCAACTGAAATCATATTGGTCAAACCATCTGAATTAGCCAAAATATAGTCTCCTGGTTCCAATTGTTGGACACCAAGGTCAGCCTCAATCGGAGCAGCTTGCCCAATAGATTGCGTAATGATATTACGTTGTGGGTGAACCGCTGCTTCTTCTTCAGTCAACTGACCAGCCTTGATAAGAGCATTGACCAAAGAGTGGTCATTCGTCAATTGCTTATACTCACCATTACGGATAAGGGCAATACGTGAATCCCCAACATGGGCAAAAATCACAGCATTATCAACAAAGGCAAGAACCTCGATAGTTGTTCCCATTCCCTTATATTCTTCGTTTTGGCCAAGTTCATAGATTTTACGATTTTCTGCATCAATGGCAGCAATCATCCAGTCACGAATTTGACTCAACTCACGAAAATCAGTGTTAATCCAGTCACGACCAAGGTCAGTCACTGACATCTCACTGGCAATATTTCCAGCACGGTGTCCACCCATTCCATCTGCAACAACGACAAGGGTAACACCAGCTTGGTTGACAAATTTATTAACAAAATCTTGGTTGTTTGACCGTTTTTGGCCAATGTCCGTTAATAATGATATTTCCATAGTTTTCTTTCTGACTTGCGTCAGCATTTCCTCCTCTGTAACCCTAAGCTTTTTTACGCAACTGTGCGATGAAAAAACCATCAGTTAGATACTGTTCGGGGGTAATTGCCAAACAGCCATTGACCACGATGTCTTTACATGGATGGTCTAAGGCAACTTGCTCAAAATCAGGATGGCTCTCAAGAAAGGCTTGAATCACCTCTTGATTTTCTTCTGCTATGATGGTGCAAGTACTATATGTTATTATACCACCTTTTCGTAGGGTTTGACAAACGCTGGATAGGATATCCAACTGCACAGCCTTAAGGGACTCAAAGTCTTGGAGGTCCTTGTTATATTTGATGTCAGGTTTCCGACGAATGAGTCCAATCCCTGAACAAGGAGCATCCACCAAAATCTTGTCAAAACTATCAGTCGGAAAGACTTGATGTACCTGACTAGCATCCAGTTTCTGTGTCTTAACCTTATCAGCTAGGCCAAGACGTTGGGCATTTTCTTCGATAAGGGCAAGCTTATGATCATAGAGGTCAAGCGCCGTCACATGTCCACCCGTCAAATAAGAGGCCATATGGACAGTCTTACCACCAGGTGCCGCACAGGCATCCAGGATTTCTTCCTCGCCTTGAATCCCTAAAGTTGGTGCAACCAGTTGACTGGTCTCATCCTGAATGGTCAACAAGCCCTCTTTAAAATAATCTGTTCCAGCAAAGTAACCTGAAGACTTAACAAGCCCGACTGGTGATAGGACTGAACGATCAGCCCCAGTGGTCTCCGCTATCTCTTTCAAACGTGACGCATCCGTTACACGCACACTAGCCTTATTTCTCACAAAGAGGCTTTGGAAAATAGCAAGGGCACGGTCTTCCCCGTACTGGTCGATAAGTTTTTTAACCAACCATACAGGTAGAGAATACTGAACGGAATAGCGTTTATTGACACGTTTAATCTTGCTTGGATCTGGCAAAGGCTGGCTAGATAGTTTACGAAGAACCGCATTTACCAGCTTCTCAGCACCCTTTTTATTGCCACGATTTTTAGCAATAGAAACCGCATCATTAACTACCGCATGGGCTGGAATCTTATCTAAATAGGCCAACTGATATAGACTCAAAAGTAATAAGTCATAAACCCAAGGTTCAAGCTTATCGCGGTCCTCAATAACATGGGCTAGAATCCACTCCAAAGTAATCTTACGAGCCACGGTCCCATAGACAATTTCCGTCACCAAGGCCTTGTCCTTATCTGTCAGCTGCGACTTGCTCAGATGTGCATTGAGAGCAATATTTGAGTAGGCCCCTTCCTGGAAGACTTCTTCTAAGATTTCAAGTGCCTGTCCACGAGCTGTTTTTTTCCAATCATTGGCCAAATGCATCACCTACTTCAAGATTGCGTCCGACCCCATTAAGGAAATCAGCAATAGCCATACGAGGTTTTCCTGCAGGTTGAACTGTCTTAAGCGAAATGGCTCCTTGACCAGTCGCAACTACCAAACTCTTCTTGGTTTTTTCAATAATATGACCAGCCTGTCCTTGACCTTCTGCCAAGTCCGCCTCATAAATTTTGAAACGTTTGCCATCAAGCAAGGTATGGGCCACAGGCCATGGGTACATACCACGGATTTGATTGAAGATGTCACGAGCCGGCTTATTCCAATCAAGACGCTCCTCTTCTGGGCTAATATTTGGCGAAAACGTTACTTGACTGGCATCTTGAGGAACAGGTTTGATTTTCCCAGCGATATAGGCAGGCAAGGTTTCAAGCAAGAGGTCACGACCCAAGACTGCCAATTTTTCAAACATAGTACCAACATTATCCTCGTCAAGAATTGGCAAGGCCTTTTGGCTAACCATGTCACCAGCATCCATTTCCTTGACCATTTCCATAATGGTCACACCTGCTTCTGCATCACCATTAATAATGGCATAGTGGATAGGTGCTCCACCACGGTATTTTGGCAGGAGTGAAGCGTGGACATTCACTGCAAAATCCATGCTATCAAGTAACTTGCTTGGCAAAAATTGTCCATAAGCCGCAGTAACAATTCCATCAGCACCAAGTGCCATAAGCTGTGCCATTTCCTCAGAACCTGACAACTTTTCAGGTTGATAAATTGACAAGTCATGCGCCAAGGCTACTTCCTTGACCGGTGTCATGCGGATTTCTTTTTTACGGCCGACAGCACGGTCCGGTTGCGTCACTACAGCGACAATATCATAACGCTCATCGGTCAAAAGTCCTTCCAGCACTGTCGCTGAAAAGTCAGGCGTTCCCATAAATACTAATTTTGTCATATTCTTCCTTTTCTAGATTAGGTAAAATTCTGAGGTTCGTGATCAATAATCAAACGCAGATCCTTGTTTTCAGGTTCCTGAGTCATGTCAAGGACCCTATTAAGCGTTTCTTCCAAGTTATCCTCAAAACGATATTTGATAATAATCTGATAATGATAAAGGTTATGTGTTCGGGCAATTGGCTTAGGCGTAGGCCCTAGGAAGGTCACCTTGTCTGACAGGTGCTCTCTTAAATAAGCCATAACCTCATAGCTCTTGCGAACCACAAACTCTTCATCCTTGTGAGAAAGCGTAATCCCTACCGTATAGAAATAAGGCGGATAGGCCAACTGACGTCGAATCCCCATTTCATAGGCGTAGAAACCTTCATAATCCTGTTGCTGTGCAAACCGAATGGCATAATGACTAGGATTATAGGTTTGAATAATAACTTCCCCTTCCTTGTCAGCACGACCAGCACGACCAGCCACCTGAGTCAACAGTTGGAAGGTACGCTCAGCTGAACGAAAATCTGGTAAATTTAGCGACGTATCTGCATTCAAGACCCCTACTAAGGTAACATTGGGAAAATCCAAGCCCTTGGCAATCATCTGAGTCCCAAGCAAAATGTCAGCCTTGCCACTTCCAAAAGTCTCTAAGAGTTTCTCGTGAGCACCTTTCTTACGTGTCGTATCAACATCCATACGAATCACTCTGGCTTCTGGCAAAAGTTCCGTTAACTGGTCATAAGCCTTCTGTGTCCCAGTCCCATAATAACGAATCTGACGACTCTGACAGTTAGGGCAGACATGTGGTATTGCTTTTTGAAAATCACAATAGTGGCAATTCATGGTCTTAGTATCCATGTGTAAGGTTAGTGAAATATCACAGTTGGGACAATCATCCACATAGCCACAGTCACGACACATGACAAAAGAGGAATAGCCACGACGGTTCAACATTAGCACGACTTGTTCCTTACGTGCCAAGCGTTCTCGGATTTTCTCTAAGAGAGGTGGCGTAAAATCACTCGCCTCTTGACGGCCCACAAAGTCCTTAAAGTCCACCACTTCCACCTGAGGAATTTTGGCATTAGGATTTGCCCTCTGAGTCAACTCAAGAAAATGGTAAACCCCTTTCTGAGCTCTCGCCCGAGTCTCAATAGAGGGTGTTGCTGAACCAAGAACAAGCACGGCTCCATGACTCTTAGCCCTAAGCAAGGCCACATCTCTAGCATGGTAGCGAGGATTGGATTCTTGTTTATAAGTAGCCTCATGTTCCTCATCGATAATGATAGCTCCGATATTGTCCAAGGGAGCAAAGATAGCCGAACGTGCTCCTACCACAACCTTGGCCTGGCCAGATCTAACCTTACGCCACTCGTCAAATTTCTCACCGTCTGACAAGCCTGAATGCATGATGGCCACCAAGTCACCAAACCGTGAAATGAAACGATTGGTCATTTGGGGCGTCAGGGAAATCTCTGGTACCAAGACAATAGCCGTTTTCCCCATAGCCAAGGTCCTCTCGATAAGATGCAGATAGACCTCTGTCTTACCTGATCCCGTTACCCCTTCCAATAAGAAAGGTTTGCCACCTTGTCCGATTTGGCACGTCATTTCTTCAACAGCATGTGCCTGTTGAGCATTAAGCTCAAGAAAATCCGTCTTCTCTACCTTTTCAAAGTAGCTATCGGCACGATTGACCTCAACTTCAGTGATGACCAAGGCACCAGCTTCAATGAAAAACTTAACCACATCTCGTGAAAAAAGCTTGTGGAGGTCTGCCACCTTCCCTGGCTCGCTCTTCTCGAGCAAGAAGTCTTGCATCTCCAAACGCCTCTTAGCCCGTTGCGAAATAGCCAAAGTCTCAAGAATGCCCTTTTGAACACTATAGTGCTTCTCAGTCTTAATGTTCTGCTTATCCTTAGCAAGGTAATCAACCGTTACACGCCCAGACTGGACCAGACGAGGAATGGCTTGACGCTGCTCCTCTGACAACTGCGAGAAAAGAACATGATCCTGCCCCTGAAGAAAAGTCTGTTTATCCTCTTCACCTAGTTTATCAGTCGCCATGATAACCTTATCGTACTGGGAATTAAGGAGACCAGGTAGCATTGACTTCAAGATGGAAATCTTATAGGAAAAGACCGTATGTCGCATCTGATCAGCCAAGTCCAGCTGATCCTGATTAAGGACTGGCTCATAATCTAAAAGCTCAGCGATAGGTTTTAATTCAGGAAAGTCTCTTAAGTTCTCCTGCTCTTCTAAACCAATAACAAAGCCTTGCAATAGACGATTTCCTTTACCGAAAGGTACATGCACTCGCATACCAATGGCAATTTGACCTTGCATAGCTTCAGGGATAAGGTAACTATAAGGTCTGTCCGTCTGCATCAGAGGAACGTCTACAATAATTTGTGCTACTAAAACCATAAATTTCCTCCTGTCACTTCCTTAAGACCAGTATCTTTCAAGCTCAAGAAAAGCTGAGCTCTTGATTATCATCATAAAGAAGGAAGCTGAGACACTATGCCTCAGCTCCCCCTCTCCTCATAAACCAAAGCATGACTTTGATTTTAGATTTTATCGCCTTCTTCTTTTTCTTTAGCGATTTGTTCTTTGATTTTACGTTCTTCTTCCTCAGCAGCAAGACGTGCTTGAATCACTTTCAAACGTGCCAATTCACGTTTAGATTCTGGATCTGGGTGAATAGTCACATTACCAGATTCAATTTCTTCAAGGGCTTGAAGGGTTGGTTTTACTGACGTAAACTCTTGAGTTGGTTCAGCACCAGCGGCCAATTCATGGGCACGTTTGGCTTGCAAAATAACCAATGAATATTTTGAAGGCACTTTATCCAAAAGTTTGTCAATAGAGGGTTTCAACATCATAATTCTATACCTATTTCTAATTTATTTATCTGATAATTTCTTTTCTGAAATCATATTACGATAGCGGCCAATCACACGGTCAACTCGGAAGTGTTCTGCTTCAATAACACGTTTGACACGCTCAGCAGCCAAAGGCACTTCGTCATTAACAATGGCATAATCGTATTCGCTCATGAGAGCAATTTCTTCACGCGCACGCTCGATACGTTGAGCAATAACTTCCTCAGAATCTGTCCCACGACCAACCAAACGCTCTTGAAGCTCGTTCAAATCCGGTGGTGTCAAAAAGATGAAGACAGCATCTGGGACCTTTTTCTTAACCTGAAGGGCACCTTGAACCTCGATTTCAAGGAAAACATCAATACCTTTATCCAAGGTTTCATTAACATAAGTCAAAGGTGTTCCGTAGTAGTTACCCACATATTCAGCATATTCCAACATTTGACCATTACGAATAAGCTCTTCAAATTCCTCACGCGAACGGAAGAAATAATCCTTCCCATCAACTTCACCAGGACGTTGAGCACGCGTGGTCATTGATACTGAGTATTCAAATTTGTGGTCAGGTGTTGAAAAAATCTCCTGACGAACAGTTCCTTTTCCGACACCAGAAGGCCCTGAAAAAACAATCAAAAGTCCACGTTCAGACATGTCTTCTCCTTAAACTAAGATTAAAAATCTTCTTATGACTCACCTTAAAAAAGAGAAAGCAATCATCTCTTTTTACGGCTTAGGGGTTGTTCAGTGATTAAGTTACAGCTCACTTTTCAGAGCATGCGTTTTTCCTTACTATTTTACCAATAAAAGTGACTTTTTTCAAGGTGAGGACACCATTAAAAAGAGTGAATCCCTTTTCCCAGTACTCACTCTTTTTAAACACTCTTTTAAACCAAACCAGTCAAGAGACCTTGCATGAATTCTTCTGAATGGAACTCACCAATATCATCAATTTTCTCACCAAAACCAATTAACTTAACTGGAATATCCAACTCTTGGCGAATGGCTAAAACCACCCCACCCTTGGCACTACCATCCAACTTAGTCAAGACAAGACCTGTAAGAGGTGTAATTTTTGAAAATTCCTTAGCCTGACTAAGGGCATTTTGACCTGTTGAGGCATCCAAGGCCAAGAGGGTTTCATGAGGTGCTTCTGGAACCACACGCTTGATAATACGACCAATCTTTTCAAGCTCTGCCATAAGATTGTCTTTATTTTGCAAACGACCCGCAGTATCAATCATAAGGACATCAACTCCTTCAGCAAGGGCCTTTTCCATACCGTCAAAGACCACTGAAGCTGGGTCAGCCTTCTCAGCACCAGTCACTACTGGCACATCAACACGACGCCCCCACTCAACCAACTGAGCGACAGCTCCCGCACGGAAGGTATCAGCAGCTACCAACATAACTTTTTTGCCTTCTTGTTTGTATTTATGCGCCAACTTACCGATAGACGTTGTCTTACCAACCCCGTTGACACCAACGAAAAGCATGACTGTCAAACCATCTTGGAAATTAATCTGCTCCTTGTAGACATCATCCTTCTCGTAGATATCCACAAGTTTTTCGATAATCAAGCGTTGCAAATCTTCAGTCTTTTTGACATTTTCGAGGCGGGCTTCATAGCGCAAGTCTTCCGTTAATTGCGTGGCAACATTAACCCCAACATCGGAAAGAATCAGCATTTCTTCCAATTCTTCGAAGAACTCCTCATCAACACGACGGAAATTCGCAAAGAATTCATTCAAGCGGGCAGCAAAACCTGTACGCGTCTTCTTAAGAGTACGATTATATTTTTCTTGTTCTGTTTCAGTTTTTGAAGCCTGAACTTCTTCAGGTTTTTCCTCAACTTTACGGGTTTGAACAGCCTCAAAAGTAACCGTTTCACCTTTTTCTGCAGCAGCAGCTACCTGAGCCTTTTTAGCATAGTAATCAGCCATGACATCTGCGAAGTGGTTATCCACAGCGACTTGGCTTTCTTCTGACTCTGATACGCCCTCTGCTTCACTTGACGCCTGATCATCAACAGAAAGGTCTTCATCAGACCTTGCTTCACTTTCTTCTATCACTGTAGATTCGCTTTCTTCAACAGATTCTGTAGACAAAATCTCTTCTACTTGAGTCTCTGACTCACTGAGCTGTTCTGTTTGACTTTGGCTTGTCCCTTCACTTGTTGACAAGTCTTGATTATCAAGAGCCTCAGTTTCTGAAATTTCCTGATTTGCTACAGTCTCCTGTGACTGGTTTTCCTCTTGTCCAAATAATCGATCAAATAGACCCATTTGGTTCTCCTTATTTCTCTAGAATATATTTGTGGATGGCCTCAGCCACTCCAGATTCCTCATTAGTTTTTGTCGTTACTGCCTTGGCAACAGCCTTAACCTTAGGAACAGCATTTGCCATAGCTACACCTAGACCAGCCCACTCCAACATGGTCAAGTCATTTTCCTCATCTCCCATAGCCATAACCTGACTTTTATCAAGGGCAAGATAATCAGACAAAAGTTTCAAGCCTACAGCCTTATGAACCCCTTTCGGCATGACCTCTAGGATAATTTCACGAGACTTAAAAACTTCAAAATTCTGGTATAGCTGTTTAGGTAGTTTTTGAATTTGGCCATCCAAAAATGCTTCCTCACAGACCGTAACTACCTTATTATAGACGATATTTTCAGGAATGTCATCAATACTCTCCACATCAACGAAGGTCAAGGTAGGATTAGCCTGACGATAGAGAGAATGATTGCCTTTACTTGGCACACCATAGACAATGCCATCACTGATAACATCCATAGGGAGCCCTAGAGGTTCAAAGACAGCATAAATCTGCTTTAAATCTTCTCGACTCATCTCTTTCTTTATGAGGATATCCCCATTATTACGCTGAACCAAGCCACCATTGAAGGTCACACTATAGTGCTTATCATCTAACAAGCCCAAATCTTCCAAGATATGAGTAATAGCTGGCAGAGGACGACCAGTCGTAATGACCACATGAACTCCCTTAGCTTCTGCCGCCTTCAAAGCAGCTCTATTTTCAGCTGTTACTTGCTTATCCTTAGTAAAGAGGGTCCCATCTAGGTCCAAGGCTAGTAATTTAATCTCAGACATCTGAGCCCACCAATCCTTCCATGTAGTCAAAGACTGCACCATCTTTATGGTGACCAATCACCTCATCTGCCACTGCCTTAATCTCATCACGCGCATTTTCCGTAGCAACCGCACGCCCTGCAAAGGTCAACATCTCCATATCATTGAGATTATCACCAAAGGCTACAACATCTGAAGCCTGACGTCCCAACTCTTGGCAAAGATGGTAAAGACCAAAGCCCTTGTCCACACCTTTAAGGATAATATCCATAGAATCAAAGCCAGTTGTCACAGCTGTCATATCCTCAAAAATCGTGTTGAGGTAGTCACCACGTTCCATGATGGTATCTCCTTGGAACTTAGCAGTTACCTTGAAAATATCATCTGTCACCGCTTCAAGGTCCGTTGCCATAACATTTTCATAGTAACGTTCCATGGCCTTAAGATAGGCTGGATCTGCATCGTTTGGTGCATAGGCACCTCGACGTCCCGACAAAAGAATTCCCTCACAAGTTGGCAAAGCTAGGGTTGTATCTGCAATTTCCAAATAATCCTTAGGGTCTAGCTTGGACTCAAACAAGACTTCACCCTTGTACTGAACCAAGGCCCCATTTTCCGCAATAATCGCAATGCGGTCCACAAACCCATCAAAAAGCTCTTCCAAAGCCAAGAGGGCTCGGCCAGAAGCTACGGTAAAAACGTAATCTTTAGCTTCACAAGCATCCAAAAGGTTATCCAAACGTGCTTTGTCATAGGCACCAAGATGGTCTAGAAAGGTACCATCCATATCTGTTGCTAAAATTTTCAAAATAATCTCCCTTCAGGTCGAATATACTTGCCCCTATTGTACCAAAAATAGGAATATAAGTTTGGGAAAAGCCAAAGAAATTAGAGAAAATATGGCATTTTACTTGCAAATTCAGTATTTTAGTTGTATCATTACGGTAGTACAAAAATAATACTATTATACTTTTAGAAAGGAGTCTCTTATGGCTTGGACATTTGATGAAAAATCGCCAATCTATCTCCAAATCGCCTATCGCGTCAAACTGAAGATAGCTTCCAAGGAATTGAGTATGGGACAACAACTCCTACCTGTAAGGGAATTTGCTCAGGAAGCCGGGGTCAATCCCAACACCGTACAAAGAGCCTTCCAAGAACTTGAAAAAGAGGGGCTGGTCTATTCTGCCCGTACCTCTGGTCGCTTTGTTACTGAAGATGAAAAACTTATTGATCAAAAACGACACGAGATTGCCCAAAGTCTCATGAAAAACTTTGTCACTGAGATGGCAGCCATTGGTTTTAGCTCACCTGAAATCAAAGCCATCATTACTGACTACATCGAACAAACAGGAAAGGACTTATAGACCGATGACTGATATTGTAACTCTAACAAATCTCACCAAGACCTATAATGGTATTCCAGCCCTTAGAGATGTGACCATGTCCATCCCGTCTGGTAAAATCATTGGTCTCTTAGGACCAAACGGTAGTGGTAAAACAACTCTCATCAAGATTTTGAATGGCCTCCTTCAACCAACTTCTGGTTTAGTAACTATTAATGGATTTCAGCCATCACCTATCACCAAAGCTCAAGTGGCATATCTACCTGATACAACTTATTTAGATGAAAGTAAGACTATCCAATACTACTTGGACTTCTTCCAAGATTTCTATGCTGACTTCCGCTATCCTCTTGCCTTGCAACTCTTGCAGGATTTAAAGCTCCAGCCTGATTTACGCCTTAAAGACCTTTCAAAAGGTAACAAAGAAAAAGTTCAGTTGATTTTGGTTATGAGTCGTGAGGCTAAACTCTATCTCCTCGATGAACCTATCGGTGGTGTCGATCCTGCATCACGTGACTACATCCTTAAAACCATCATCAACCAATACTCTGAAGATGCTTCTGTTATCATTTCAACCCATTTGATTGCAGACATTGAATCTGTTCTAGATGAAGTTGTCTTCCTAAAATACGGTCAGATTGAACTTCAGGGTGATGCTGATAATATCCGTCAAGCCCATGGCAAATCTATCGACAAACTCTTTAGAGAGATGTTCCACAACTAGGAGGTATGAGCATGTTTTGGAAATTAGTTAAGTATGAATTACAATCGGTCCGTAAATGGTATCTCGGCATCTATGGTATTGCCATCCTACTCTCTATCCCCTTGGGTTTAATGCTTCAGAAAATAATTTTTGCCTTTGAACACAGTCACGAAGAACCTAGTCTACTCTTCTTCGCTTTCTTCACACTGATGGTTTTTGCTACCATTATCGTATGGGGAACCATTTATATAGCGACAATAGTCCTCATTGTTAGACGCTTTGCACAGACTGTCTTTGGGAGAGAAGGCTATCTAACCAATACACTCCCAGTTTCTGCCCACCAATTGATTTTATCTAAACTCTTGGTAGCCTTTATTTTAAATACGATTTCTAGTCTCGTATTACTCGCTTCGATTGCTCTTATAGCCGCATTTAATATAGACTTCAAAGATTTCCTACTAACTACTAGTTACTTGGGACAGCTCCTAAAAGAAATAGGTGCCCTCTACCTTGTCATCCCTTCTACAATTTTAGGAACAATTAGCGGTATCCTATTCTATTACCTCTGTATTAGTATCGGTAACCTCTTTAACACTAACAAAGTTCTTATGGGATTTGTCGCCTATTTTGCCATTCAGGCTATCCTATCCTTTATTGGTTTCTTCTTTGGAATCGGTGCAG
>OOCP01003036.1_pt1 | contig 13036 bp, 7 predicted proteins | sample 1671511 | NCBI WGS metagenome assembly OOCP01 (sample SAMN06348164, study PRJEB24527) | human gut metagenome | biome: human gut; feature: ankylosing spondylitis patient; material: feces | host: Homo sapiens | place: China | collected 2015-10 | reverse complement strand
AAGCAGCAATTTTCTTTTTATTTGCTCCAGAGTTATTATAATGTATAGCATTCAGATAATCTTCCTGTTTTTCTGAATAAGTATCACAAAAATGATAAGAAATCAGCGATCTCATTTTTTGCTCAAAATGACAAAGATACCGGAAGATCAATGTACGAAGTTTTTCATCAAATTCATATAAAGCAACAAGATCCTCAAAGGTTGTGCCTTCCTTATATTTTCTTGTCATAGGATTATAAAACAGATTTTTATATCCATCTATTAAAGCAAAATAACTGATATCTTCTAATTTGGACACAGCAAATTTATGATCATTAACAATCATTCCTTTTTGCTCGATGAGATTATTGATTTGTTCTTCATAATTCAAAAACGGTTTTATCGGTTTTAACGCTTTTTCTGTCATTTTTCACCTTCTATAAAAATCTGCATATATAGAAAAACGGAGGGCCCTCAGGTCCTCCGTCCGGTCGCAGGCATCGCAAGTTTCTGCAACCTGATCACTGACAAGCATTTTAATACGAGCCTTTCTAAAAGACAAGTGCTTTCTGCGAACATTGTCCATTTGCACCATGACTCCTGCATTAGTTCCAAGATTACTTATAAAAATAATCTACAGTTTGGAAAAATCTATTCCAAACCAATTGGCAATTTTGCTTTGAATGTTCTCTCTTTCAAGCAGGTTCAATGGTTTTCTAATAATATCTTCTTGTTTCTACCTTAAGATATTATGAGAAAGAATGCTTTCCCTATTAAAGACTTTCAGGATAAATTCCAACAAATGAGAGCAGCGGAAGTACACGGAAATCATGTAAAACAATTTTCACTTTCTGGGCTTTTTGCCCCTTAACAGAAATGATCTTCTTATAACCAATTACTGTTCCTGTGTAAATACTGTTCCATATTGCCCCCTATTTAACAAATATCTCAAATTTTTCCACTCTCTGACTATAGCAGACAGCCTCTTTTAATACCAGATACCCTAAGTTGTATGAATCGTCCAGACAAATGGTTATTTCTACTGGCAGTTCGCTGCTTTCAGGCTGAAACCAGGTTTCTGAAGTATCATCTGTCAAATCAGAAACCGGATGCGTCGGATCTTCATTTTCTGAAAAAATATGTGCTGTACTCATTAAATTATTAGTAAAAGATTTCTTTTTCCAACTTCCAAATTCTTCCAGACGTTTAACATCATTTTCATGAAGAAGCCCGTTTGGCATAGGTGGAATATTTAACAAAAAGGTTGCATTTCCTCCAACAGCCCCAATATAGATATAGATCAGCTCCTCCAGACTTTTCACCTGATCATCTTCTTCTGGATGATAAAACCATCCAGGTCTTATAGAAGTATTTACTTCTGCCGGATACCAGATCAGATTCGTTTCACCTTCAAGCGCTCTTCTGCTTCCAAGATCTTCCATGTCGCTGGTGATCCGGCGCATTCTAAATTCCTTATCATCGGTCTGCTGGCTTCTTTCCTGTACACTCTCTGCAAATGCTGTACGTGCAGGAACAACACTCCACTCAGATTTTCTTACATCGCCAGCTTCATTTCCGCACCACCTGATATCCGGCCCACACACACAGATACATGCGTCTGGCTGATATTTTCTGACACATTCATAATAGCGTTTCCAGTCATATATCTGTTTTTTTCCATTTGGTCCTTCTCCGCAGGCACCATCTAGCCAGACACTAAAAATATCTCCATAACCGGTGAGAAGCTCAGTCAGCTGTGCCAGATAGTAATCATCATATTCTTTTCCGCTTCCGTAACAAGGCTTGTTGCGATCCCATGGTGAAAGATAAATTCCAAATTTCATCCCATAACGACGGCATGCTTCAGACACTTCCCAGACCACATCTCCCCTTCCATTTTTCCATGGACTGGAGACAACGCTATGGCTGGTATATCTGGTCGGCCACAGGCAGAAACCATCATGATGTTTACAGGTAAGAATTACCCCTTTCATACCTGCATTTTGTGCTGCAGACACCCACTGGTCTGCAACAAACTCTGTAGGATTAAAAATTTGTGGTGTTTCTGTTCCATCTCCCCACTCACGATTGGTATATGTATTCATTCCAAAATGAAAGAACGCATAAAACTCTGTTGCCTGATAGGCAAGCTGGCGGCTGGAGGGAACTATTTTGATTAATTCCTGATCAGTTGGCATTTTATTTCCCCTTTCATTTTACCCTTTTAACCCGCCTGCACCAATTCCCTGAAGCAGATATCTTTGTCCAATCAGATAAATAATGATTGTTGGAATCATAATAATTACAAGTCCTGCAAACAGTGCACCCCAGTCCGTGGCATATTTCTGCACTTCAAACAAGTTTGCCATTCCGATGGGAAGAGTTTTCTTTGCATCTTCCGTGAGAAGAACAAGTGCCAATGGATATTCATTCCAGAAGCCCATGGCACTTAACATCGTAATGGTCGCAATTCCGGGTTTTGCAAGAGGCACCATAACTCTTGATAGCAGTTGGATATTAGTAGCACCGTCAATTCTTGCAGATTCCTCGTAATCTCTGGGTACTGCAGACATAAAGCCCTGTAAAGTAAAGATACAAAAAGGAAACTGCATAACTGCATAAACAAGGCATAGTACCGGCAGGTTATTTAATCCATTCACAGCCTGTAATTCCAGAAACAAAGGAATCATAATGTAGGTAGCCTGCAGAAAAATACATGCCATATAAATGGCAGAGATCAGTTTGCTGCCCGCAAAACGGTATCTTGCCAGTACATAAGAGATGGGAATAACCAGAAGCAATAGCAATACAGTGGAAAACACAGTCACAAATATGGAATTTCCAAAATAAGCGGCGATATTTGCTTTCTGCCATGCTGCCACAAAATTATCCAAATTCAAAGCTGTGGGCAATGCATAGGGATCTGTCAAATATTCTGCATTTGTCTTAAACGCAGACATCAGGTTCCAGAAAAGCGGGTACAAAAAGATAACGGTAAACAGAATCATCAGGATTCTGATACACCAGGTTCTTACAGTTTTCATCAGTCTCCCTCCTATTCTTTTTCAGATGATACTTTTTTAGAAATCATTGCAAGCACAATTGCAAGAATCAGGGTAAACATGGCGATTGCCATGGCATATCCAAAATTAGCGTTTCGCATACCCTGCGTATACATATACTGTAAAAGCACACTGGAAGCACCGTTTGGTCCACCGCCTGTCATAACGTTGGACAGAGTAAAACTTAAATTGATAGTACCAGACAGGGAAAGTATATAGGTCGTTCCAATGGATCTGCGAAGCAGAGGAATGGTAATCCTAAAGAACTTCTGCACTCCTGTTGCACCGTCAATGGAAGCAGCTTCATAAACCTCCTGGGAAATCCCGTCAATGGAAGCCACATGCATAACCATATAATAACCAATAGCCTGCCACACCAGGGCTGCACCGATACACCAGAGAGCCGTTTTTCCCTCTCCAAGCCATGCGTGTTTCCAAGTGGAGAGATGGAACAGATCCAGCATATGATTCAGAATTCCTCTTGTGGGATTAAACACAAAAGACCACACAATACCAACTACAGTCATGGAAACAATACTTGGGAAAAAGAATACGGTCCGGTAAAATGACTTTTCCTTGAGCTGTCCCTGAGTAAGGATAAATGCAAATACAAGACTTAGAAATATGGTCACAGCCGGGATTACCAGCATCAGCTTAAGAGTATTAAACAGTGCCTGAAGAAAATCCTTATCCTGGAACATATACTTGTAATTATCCAAAAATACAAATTTGCTGTTAAAGCCTACGCTAAGTGCAGTGGAACTGGTAAAAGACAGATAAATGGCATTTACCATAGGCACAATCATAAAAACAATGGTTAAAATCAATGCAGGAAGCGTACACAGGGCTATAAATAATCTGGGCTTCTTTACCACGCTTGTTCACCTCTTTAAATTTAAAGTATTTAATAAATGTGGATGACATCACCGATTGGCGATATATCTGTTCAGGGTTACAAAAGGCTGCTGCATAGCATACACTGTGTAGCAGCCTTTCCATGCTTTACCGTTTTTATCCGGCTGGTATATGAAGTTTAGTTGGCAGCTTCCATATCAGCACGAACCTGTGCAAAAGCATCTTCCACATTCTGTGCCCACTCTTCCACTGTCATTTCATCATTCATAACAGATGTAATCGGATTAAATATCTCATCTTTCGGGTTAACCTTGCAGTCAGCCGGAACTGCTGCGAAGCTCATAATCAGGGAGGAGGCAGTTGCCTCTTCGTAGATTCCGTACATGTTGTAGATTGCAGTAGACAGCTTATCTTTTGCTACTTCACGGGCACTCTTGGTAGCATAGAGGGCACCGGAAGCTTCTGCAAAAGCAGATACAGATTCATCACTATACAGGAAACGAAGAAATTCTTTTGCAAGTTCTGGATTCTTGGCAGCTGCCGGAATGGAAAACTGCTCGCAGCTGTCAAATACATAGTGCACATCGTCTGCGTTCTCGGTCGGGATCGGAGCCATTGCAAATTCAAATCCATCTTCTCTTGGCGCATCCTGCATCTCATTTTCCATCCAGGTTCCGTTTGTGATAAATGCAGCTTTTCCAAGCATCATCTCTGTCTGAGACTCTGTATGGTTCATACCAACAGTGCCCTCTAACAGATAGCCTTTATCTGCAATCTCTTTAATATGACTTAAAGCCTTTAACACACCCTCATTATTAAAGGAACCTTCTTCGTAATTGGCAATCTTAGTAAGTGCTTCTTCGCCGCACTCATTTGCAATTGCCGGCCAGAGCATTTCTTCCATGTATCCCGGATAAATTCCCTGATATGTGAAAAGTGCACGTCCGTCAATATCTTTTACCTTATCACCAAGTGCAAAGAACTCATCCCAGGTCTTCGGCACTTCCAGATTATTCTCATCAAAGAATGTTTTGTTGTAAATCAGACCCTGCGGACCACTGTTGAATGGTGCCAGATAGATCTCATCATCTCCGTATGGTGCACACTTTGTACTGGAAAGGATCCCATCTGTAATATCATCGCGAAGGGTACCGGTTCCAGCATAATTTTCTCCGTCAAAAACATCATCCAGGTTGAGAAGTGCATGATCTTTGATCAGGGAAAGGATTACACCATCCTCACCACCATCGTTAAGACAGATAAAATCAGGTGCATTTCCAGCTACAATCTGTGGACGGATGATATCTCCAATTGTAGGGCTGATAGTCATGTTTACTTTCACGCCCTCATGGCTTTCTTCAAAAAGCTCCACCATCTGATTCCAGTAAGCATCCCCATATCCACCCTGGAAAATGGCAATGTTCAATTCCTGTTCTTCTGCCTCTGCAAATGCAGTAAGCGGGGAAAGTACTGTTGCTGCGCTCATAGCAAGGATCATAGCAGAAGCTGCAAATCTTTTCTTCATAGGTTGTTTCCTCCTTCTTGTTGGCTTTTATTATGTTTGCCTGATGATATTAGTATAATGGAAAATCTTCTTGTGGTAAATTCACAAAACAATTCTTTATATGGAACATTTTTCTGTTATTTTTATATAATATGGATTTTCTTGCGACATATATGTACAATCTTTTTCTATTTGTATTTTAAATGGATTATCTTGTTTTTTTCCTGTATAATAAATCTGTCACAATCCGATACAGTCATGAAAATCAGAACGATTTTTTTCATCTTTACCGGACCATGTACGAATTATTTTTTAGAAATGAGGGACAGCGGCATGGAAAAAAGACAACGATATCAGGGATTTCGAAAATTCAGTATTAGAACCAGGCTGATCATAGCGCTTTTCCTGATCTCTATTGTACCATTAACAGGAATCAGCTTCTATTCGTTTCATATTTTTTCAGAAGCGCTTCGGGAAAAACTTTCCACTTCCATCTCACAGACTTTATCCATGATCAATCTGAATATGGTAAGTGAGATTGAAAAGTATCAGTATCTCTGCGGCTCCATCTGCATCAGTCAGGAAATCAAGGACGGTCTTCTGAAAAAGGGTATGACAGATACGGAAAAGAATCAAGCCATCAATGAAATCCAACATATGATTCGAAGTAAAATCATCTATCCTGCACAGGCAAAAAACATTACAGTATATGATACAGATGGGAATATTTTTTATGATTTGGGATATGATGGGTTATATTCGGATGATGTAAGCAGGATCCTGAGTCGTCTTGAAGAAGAAAATCAGGATGTATGGGCATACGCACATACTTACCGTAACCGGGACATCCTGATTCTTGGAAGAAGAATTTATGAACAATACAGTCAGAGTCGTGTAATTGGTTATACCCTGATTTCCATTGATGAAAAAATTTTTTCCAAAACAGTACTGGAACCAGTAGGTCTGGCTGACTCTTCCAATATTATGTATCTGAATATGGATGGAACAATCCTTTCTTCCTGGGATCGTAGTATTCAACTGGGGCAAAAAACCGAAAAAAAGCTGCTGAAAAATATTCAAGCAAGACTTCCAAACAGAACAGATTTTTTCAGCATTTACAAAGATGGCGAAGAACAGCTGGTTACTTATATTTTCAATAAAAACCTGAACCAGCTGTTTGTATATACCATGCCATATCATTATATTAATTCTGAAGTTAACACTATGTTTTGGAAAATCCTGGCTGTGGCATTCTTCCTTGTTCTACTCTGCATTGGAATTGTAGCTATGGTGTATCCTGGAATTACCTCCCCCATCAGAAGCATGCTGGATTTTTGCAGGGAATTATCAAAGGGAAATCTTTCCGTACGGATCCAGGATGACCACAAAGACGAACTTTCCGATCTTTCCGGAAGCATGAATCATATGGCAGATACCATTGAGAGCCTGATGAAACAACAGAAAAGCCAGGAAAAGAAAAAAAGAGAATTGGAGCTACAGATGCTTCAATATCAGTTAAATCCTCATTTTCTTTTCAACACTTTAAACAGTCTGCGCTTTGTAGCCGCCATGCATAAAGACCAGATTGTAAGTGATGGAATCCAGGCCCTCAGCAGTCTTTTGCAAAATACACTGACTAATAAAAACGAGTATATAACCATTCAGGAAGAGCTTGAGAACCTGGAAAACTACTTCGCGATTTTAAGAATCCGGTATGCCGGAAGCTTTGAGTACTCTTTTGACGTAGAAGAGGAAGAACTGCTCTCCTGCCTTGTTCCTAAACTAATCCTGCAGCCCCTTGCAGAAAATTCTGTTATGCATGGTTCTTCTGATGACGGCTCCGTTATGGAAATTCTAATCACCTGTTGGGAAGAAAACAATCATCTTATCATAGAACTCTGTGACAATGGAAAAGGATTTGAAGTGACACCTGCAGCGCTGGAACCTCATACAAACCGGAAAAAGATTGGAATTACCAATGTAAATGACCGAATACAGCTGAATTTTGGAAAGGAATATGGACTTAAGGTCAATAGTCACCCTGGAGAAGGAACCACATGTACGCTGACTCTTCCCTTACTATATGTACAAGAACTGTCAAAAGATTATAACAACTAAAAATCACAACCACTTTTGCCCACAGAAAGGACTTTTATGTACAGTATATTAATTATTGACGATGAACCAATCGTAAAAATTGCGCTTCGCTCCATTCATCCCTGGGAAGAGCATGGTCTTTTCACTTGTCGAACAGCATCAAATGGTCTTGAGGCTGTTCCACTGATTGAAAAACATCATCCGGATATCATTATCACTGACCTGAAAATGCCTGAAATGGACGGACTGGAACTAATTCGTTTTCTGAAGGAAAAAGAATATCCCGGAGAAATACTGGTACTAAGCAACTACGAAGACTTCGATTCAGTAAGAAGTGCATTGCTTTTAGGTGCTGCGGACTATCTGTTAAAAATCAAAATTCAACCAGATACACTCCTTGCCTGTCTGAACAAAACCACAAAAAAAATGCAAAATACAGCTGACCGAAAAGATTCCATTCTGAAAACAGACATCACTGAACCCATAACCGATCATCTTCTCTCCTTTTTTCAGGGAGAAGAGTCTCTCGATTCGTTCATTGAAAGATATGGAGCAGAAAAATTTGGATTTATGAAACATTCCTGTGCTGTATGCTATGTAACGTTTGAAAAATTTTTATCAAATGATGCATTTTCTATATCAGCTAATCTGCTGCGAGATATGATACTGGATGCTGTTCAGGGAGTGCTACAGCCATACATTCTTGTTCTTAGTGCCCATAATGCGCTCGTAGTATTTTCCCAAAAAGAATTAATGTGCAGTCAAGTAAAAGTGGAACAGCTGATAAAAAAGCTGTATAACCGTTTTACCATGTACCAATCCTTTGCACCAGATATGCCATATAAAGAAAATCTGAAAAATTATGAAGAGGCCAGGACCACATATCAGGACTTTCTTCATAGTGAGGGGCATTATAAAAATGATGTTGCCAAAACCCTTACATACATAGAAAATAATTACATGCACCGTCTCACATTATCCTCCATTTCGGCAAATGTCAATCTCAGCACTAGCTATTTATGCCGTGTTTTCAAGTCCGAAGTAGGAACAAGTATTACCAGCTACTTAAACAATCTGCGGATAAGAAAAGCTGCTACACTGATAAAGGAGAATACCTTTTCCCTGAAGGAGATCTCCGTTATGGTAGGAATTGACGATCAACTTTATTTTAGTCGATTATTCAAAAAGTGTATGGGAATTTCACCTTCTGAATATGGGAAACGATTTCATCTATAAGCAGGTAATCTGATATAAAACAGCAGGATGTCTTATAATCACAAGATATCCTGCCTTTCATATATCATAATATATTCTTTATATCAGCGTCTTCTGATAACTGCTTCCAGCATTCAGGACGATTTCTTCTTCCATACCATTATATAAGATTACCAGTTTCGCATCAATTGGAGATTTCAGATTTATTTCCGTAACCCGTTTTTCTTTCCACTTGAAATTAAGTGTGATATTACCAGGCGCTTTCACGCCTTCTGCCATCCCATCTTTCCATTCATCTGGTAATGCCGGAAGAAAAACAATTTTCTGCTCTTCATACTGAACCAGCATTTCCAGCACAGCAGCAGCAAATCCAAAATTACCATCAATCTGAAACGGAGGATGGGCACAAAGCATATTCGGATATATCCCGCCACCTACCAGACTGCATGCTTCTTCTCTTGTTAAGCGAAGCTGATTTTTTAATAAAGTCAGGGCATGATTTCCATCTCCAAGTTTTGCCCACAGGCAGGCTTTCCACGCCATACACCAGCCGGTTCCCTTATCCCCACGCCTTTCCAAAGAAGTTCTGCAGGCTTCTATAAGAGGTTCATTCTCTTTATGAATCTGGTTCCCAGGATATAATCCAAACAGGTGAGAAATATGTCTGTGATTGATATCTGCTTCCGGGTAATCATAAAACCATTCCTGAAGCTGCCCTTCTTTCCCAATTTTATAGGCAGGAAGTTTCTGAAGCACATTTTTGACTGCATTTGTAAAATCTTCTACTCCCAGAATTTCACATGCTTTTAAATATAATCCAAACAGTTCTCTCAATATGCTGATATCCATTGTTGACGCAAACGTAACACTATGCGTCGTCATATCTGGTGCAAGGAATGTATTTTCAGGTGAAGTAGAGGGAGCAGTTACATAATATCCCTTATAAGGTACCAGATAGCCCAGGTAAAATTCTACGGCCCCTTGTATAATCGGAAATGCCTTCTTTTTTAAAAAAGCTTCATCCAATGTATAGCAGTAATGTTCCCATAAATGACAGCATAACCATCCAGAACTCATCGGCCACATGGAATATGTACAGGGATTTTCGTCCTGTCCAAATTGTCCAACCGGGCTTGAGTGTCCCCAAATATCCAGATTATGGTGGCTTACCCAGCCAGCCAGATGATAAACATCCTGAGCTGTTTTTTCACCTTTTTTTGAGGTACGTTCTATAAGTTCAAGCAAAGGCATATGACAGTCACTTAAATTTGCTTTTTCTGCTATCCAGTAATTCATTTCCGTATTAATATTTACAGTATAATTACTGCTCCAGGGAGCACGCATATGGTGATTCCAGATTCCCTGAAGATTTGTACATTGTGAACCGGGTACAGATGAACAGATCATCAGATAGCGGGCATAATGAAACATTTTTAATGCAAGTTCATTATCGGGTGTATAATTAATGTCAAGATGCATCCTATCAAAATAATTTGCGTATACATCCATATGCGCCTTTTTTTGCTTTTCATATTGAATGTGCTGGATGTTTTCCATCATACAGTTTCTTTTTGAAAAAAAGAGTTCTTTTTGTTTAAAATCAGTTACTCCGGACACGTAAATATACACATCATTTGGAGTATTTATAAAAAGCTTATCCGCTTGCTGATATACATTTCCACCGTTCGTTTGTACATATAATCCAATTGCAAAACGGATTCCCTGCCCCTCTTCATAAACGACAGGAACTTCGCAGGAATAATAAGGTGGTGCAACATAAATGGGTGCCTGCCCTTCTAATATAATTCCATTTTCTGCAAAAAAAGCAGATTTGTGCTTTATTTCACTTTCCAGTGTTATTGACATTTCAAGATTGCAATTTGGAGAAGTATGATAATGAATTGCCATCACTGGTTCTGACATACTCACAAAAAATTCTCTTTGATAAATCAAATCATCCTGGCAGAATTCTATTTTTTCAGTTGCATTCGTCAGGCACAGTTCTCTTCTATAAAAGCTGTTTCCATTTTGAATGGGTTCTTTCACATTAATGGAAAGCGTTCCTGCAGGCAGATAGCTTTCTGTCCAGTCTCCTAACACATTTTCTTTGCAATAATTCTCTGCTCCCTGGTAATCCCCTGCAAAAATGTGTTTTCTAAAAAGATCCCAGTCGACATTTTTGTTGGGATTTTCCTTGTTTCTTCCATTTCCAGACCAAAGCGAATCCAGATTCAATTCTATTCTTTCATTTTGAAATCTTCCATAGGACATTGCTCCCATGGTTCCATTTCCAAGGGGCAGCGCTTCATTCCAGGCTTCTGCTGGTTTATCAAAAATAAGTGCTAAGCGATCCATAACCCACTCCTCAATTCTAGTACATCGTTTTCGAAATAACTATACCACTCACTTGTCTGCGAATCCGATTGCACAGGTCTAAAAGCCTCAGCGTAGCCCGCTACGCCTGCGTTTTTATACCAGCACACTCGAATCCGCATCCTACGCGATTGATATAGTTATTTACGAAACGATGTACTAGAAAACTTTATTTTTATAATTATACACAACTCTCAGGGATTAATCAACTGGTGTAATTTCGGATTTATTGTTGAAAAATGTAGAAAAATGAATGGCTTATTTGCCTGATATATCCAAAAATAAAATATTCTTTCTCCCATTTAATCGCTCTAATATTTCTTCCGATTCAGCACTGATATTTCCAAATGCACGTTCTGGTTTTCCGAGGAAAAATCCCTGGCCGTAATGTACTCCCAGGCTGTGCAGACATTCCAGCTCCTGTACTGTTTCTATCCCTTCTGCGATCAGAATCGCCCCTGTTGCATTACAGTAATCCAGCAGGAGTTTCATCATGATTTCTTTTTTCTTATACTTGTGAATATCCCTTACCAGTTCTATATCCGCTTTCAGATAGTCAGGTATGGTATTCACTACACGATTTAGGCCTGAATGTCCAGCTCCCACATCATCCAATGCTATCTCATATCCCTGATCTGCATAATGTTTCATGATCTGCTGCAATATCTGGTAGTTTTCTATGTCTGATCTCTCTGTTATTTCGAATACAATATCAGAAGCAGGAACCCCTGCCTTCATAGCCTTACGATTTGTAAATCCCTGTATAAACGCTTTATCCTGAATAATATTGCCATCAACATTAAGAAATAATTTTACTTTCTCCGGTTTTTCAACTGCAGCCTTTAAGGCTTTGTTTCTGCATAGTTTCTCTAATTTCCATACGCATCCCAACTGTTCAGCGATCACAAACAAATCTGAAATCATAAGTGTCGTACTGCTCCTGTCTATACGGCTGAGTGCCTCATAGCCGGACACCCTGCCGGTCTGTAAATTGACGATTGGCTGAAACACCGGATATATGGCTTTTCTCTCTAATATCTTATAGAATTCATCTGCTTTGTTTACTTTCATCGTTTTATGATCCCTCCTGCGAGAATCACTTTTTCAATACTTTTCCTGAAATAAAGAAGGCTCCTGCCAGTGAGGTAAAGGGAACTGTAAGGATTACTCCCATACTTGCGGAAATCCCCTGCATCAGTTCGATTCCAATAGAATACATATTGATGATCTGATGATAGGAATAATTATAAGCAAAAATAAATACCAGTGTGTTGAGAGAGCCACCTGCAAAAGCAAGGATCAGCGTATTTGACATAGTTCCCATCATATCTTTTCCAACATTCATGCCGCTTTTAAACAAGTCCCACATTCCAAGATCCGGGCGTCTGCTGTATATTTCCTGTAAAGTAGAGGCAATAGACATTCCTACATCCATTACTGCTCCCAGTGATGCGATCAGGATCCCTGCAAACAGAAGTTCATTTATTTTTATAGCTGTTTTCTCTTCCAGGTAAATCAACTCTTCAATATCACTTACATTATAACCTGTGATCTGAGTTACTTTTCCAAATATTCCTGCAAATATAACAGCCATTACAACACCGGTTACAGTTCCTGAAATTGCAGTTAATGATTTAACAGAAATTCCGGAAATCAGATAAATTGTTACTACAGTGGTTATAACGGCAACAACTACCGCTGAAAAGATTGGCGAAACACCTCTGTATATCATCGGAAGAAACAGAAACAGCACACATACAATGGTAAAGCCCAGCCCCATTACAGATGCCGCACCTTTTTTTCCACCGATCAGGATAATTACCAGAAGAAACACTGCAATCATAAAATATAAGGAAAATTCACGGTCAGCACTATATACAGATGCAATGACTTCACCCTGTGATTCACTGACCAGTGCAATGACTTTCATACCCTTTTTACAGGTTGCACC
>OOCP01003028.1_pt1 | contig 13057 bp, 16 predicted proteins | sample 1671511 | NCBI WGS metagenome assembly OOCP01 (sample SAMN06348164, study PRJEB24527) | human gut metagenome | biome: human gut; feature: ankylosing spondylitis patient; material: feces | host: Homo sapiens | place: China | collected 2015-10 | reverse complement strand
GATAAGCGTGCGGCCTGTCTTGTTCCTTTCACGGTTCTTGCGGCTGTCACCGACCATGTTGTAATACGTGTGCGCCTTTTTCATAATCTCGCTTTTGTTGTACTTCGTTGCTTCCATATCTTTGCTATTGGTTTTGTTTGACGATGCAAAGGTATATGATTTATTATACTTATCCAAATAAATAGTATATAATACTTATACCTTTAACATTGTTTAGTATATAATTTACTATACCTTTTATTTATAGTAGGTATATTTGCATTATATTTTTAAAACAAACCACATGAGAATCAAAGAAGTATTAAAAGAAAAAGGAATTACACAGCAAGTTTTAGCCGAAAAGTTAGGCGTTTCGTACCAATCAATAAAACAAACATTAAATGCACCATCGGTTACTACTTCTACTCTTGAAAAAATAGCTGTTGTTTTAGACGTGCCTATTTGGCAGCTCTTCACTTCCCCGGAAGAAGTGTCAAAGGAAAGCGGAACGGGCTTGCATTGCCCCGTATGCGGTGCGGAACTGGAGTTAAAGCAAAAGGAGGTGAAAGATGAGTGAATCAGTAAAAGCCATGCTGCATGAGTGCGACACGTTGAAAGAACGCCTGTCCTCCTTGCGCCCCTTGCCGCCTGAATCATTAAAAAAGATACAGGAAGCCTTGGACATTGAATATACCTACGAAAGCAACCGCATCGAGGGGAACACGCTCACCTTGCAAGAAACCGCGCTCGTGGTGAATGAGGGCGTAACCATCTCCGGTAAGTCCATGCGTGAACATCTGGAGGCCATCAACCACGCGCAAGCCGTTGAATTTATCAAAGACATAGCCCGTCAGGACATAGAGATAAACGAAAGGACGATAAAGGAAATACATGCCATCGTATTGCACGGCATCAACAAGGAGAATGCCGGACGTTACCGTACCGTCCCTGTGATGATTTCAGGAAGCCGACACATGCCCCCTCAGCCTTATTTGATAGAAAAGCAAATGGAAGACTTTATGCTAAGGTTCACGGGCATGGAGGCAGAGCACGTCCACCCGGTTCTTGTTTCCGCTTACCTGCATGACGAGCTTGTACGCATCCATCCTTTTATTGACGGGAACGGGCGTACATCGAGGCTTTTGATGAATTTGTATTTGCTACGCAACGGTTACACGATCGTCAACCTGAAAGGTTCAGACGAGGCAAAGGCAGGCTATTACAAGGCTTTGGAGGCTTCACATGTAGAGAACAACCCGACACCGTTTCAAACGCTCGTAATCGAAGCGGAAACGGCATCTTTGGAAAGATATTTGTCCATAGTGGACGGAGGCAGGCCAATGTAGGCCATTTTACAAGGTTGGCCTACCTTTCACGGGGTGAGTCATGGTGGGTCAAAATGCACGTGGCCCAATCTTTCACGGGTGGCGGTTTGGCCATCCGTTTTTATTTTGTCATGGTTCATTACGTACATGGGTTGCATTCTTCCATAGCTATCAGCATATTCTGATTCCACGAAAAGATATGCGCAATTTTGCGCCGATACCTTTCCCCTTTTTATATAAATCGGGATTCTCTTATTTTTCTTCCATCATTGTTGAGGCTTCCGGTATCAAAAGACAAGCGTACACCGTCCCCGCGTTCGTTCTCCGGCCACTTCCCGGCATTGGTGGGTAATATATCAGGAACCGGAAAACGGGGGCTTAAAATCGAAGTTTTTATAGGCGAATTGACCCCAAAAAAATTCAGGTGGCCAAAACATCCGGCACGCTTATAAGTCCCTTTTCTTCGAGCCTCCTTGTAACTTCCGTGAAAATACGTCCTACTTCCTTCCGAAAATATTCGTAGTGTCGGTATATAAATAACATGTCGGCACTGTTGTTTGATACGGAACTGTGCGATTTTACACCGATAGCGTTTGCAATCGCCCCCCTTAAACCGGAAGCCATCTTTCCACCGGCCAACGTACCGGGTGAAAAAAGATAAAGTATGATGAAGATGAATTTTTTCCTCTGTGCGGCACTTGCCGGGTTTTCCACCATACCGGAAAAAATATCGTATATTTCCCCCACGAGGCGAATGTCTGTCAGTAACGGGGATGAAAGGTCTTTCCCCTCTTCTGAAAGTTCCGACATTCTTTCCTGTATGTCCTTTATGCGTGCTATCTTTCCGAAATCCAGTTCCATGACACGATTATTTAATTAGAAATCCGTATATTTGTACCTAAATAATCGTTGGGGGGTGGCTTGGTCGTGCGGGCTGGCTCCCTTTTTTTATAGCATAGGCAAAATAGGCATTTTCGCCGTTTATCCGCCGTTTTCTCAATCGCCAACGCTTGTTTAACGCTTGATATTCCAACTCGTTTATAACTCGTTTTTCAACCGTTTTCCAACCGATTTCAAGCCGTTTTCCAATGTTCATAAATCAGCCCTTTACGCTTGTTTTTCGCTTGATTTCGGCCTGTCCTACGCTCGTCCTGCGTTCAAGCGAAAGGTTGCAAATTAAACTACGCGCATACGCACGTGGGCACTTCGGAAAATTCGGAAAATGCTTGGCGAATTTACTCCACATTCATAACTTGCTTTCAATGGTACGGATAATGTCTTGGGATATTTTGGGTGTTTGTTTGGTGGTTTTACTTACATTTTCGGATATATCCCTCAAATTCATTGTATTTTCAGCATCCATGGTCACCAAATCATCGAGTATCCGTTCAATATTGCCAACCCTGTCGGCAAGTTGAGTCAGTTGTTCCGTGGGGAATGACACATTTACATTCGGTCGATACCCTTCTTCCAAAACCTGCCTGGACTGCGATGCAATATCAGGGATTTCATTCGGGGAGCCAATCGGAAGCGAAGTCATATCATCAAGACGGAATTCTGTCAGAATATTGTAAATATCATCCAAAACTCCGGTTTGGTTTCTTGTTTCAGCCTCGATACGGTATCCCGTTTCCTGAATGGCCGTGAGCCGTCCGTTGGTCTCGTCCACGCTTTCTTGGGATGCCTGTACCTTGACCGCGCTACTGGCCTGTTGGGATGCCGTTTCTGTTTTGTTGTCGAATATGTTAAAGCCTTGCTCTTCGGCCGACTGTTTGTATGATTCATAAAGTTGGTTTGCGATTTTCTGCTGTTCCACGGCATCGCCTACCAGTCCATTTAGAATGTTTGTCCATTGCTTAAACTTCTGCTCGTCCGTAAGGCCTGTATTTTTCATCACTTTCATCATTTCGTCCTGCGCTTCTTCCAATAGGGGAGAGAGGGTGACGGAATAAACCATCTGCTCGGCCAATGTTTCCAACATTCCGGAAACGGACTTCATGAATGATTCAGCCGCATCCGTACCGTTCTTGAAGGAATCAACCAGTGCGTCAGACATGGTGTTGCCCAAATCCCCGAAAATGTCCGTCATATAGTCATTAAGGGCTTCAAAGGCATCTTCCGCTTTTTCCGCAAGGTCTATCATGTTTTGCAAGGCTGCCTTGTCCTCTTCGGACATCTCACGGGTATTCACGACCGTTTCGGCAAGTTCCTTGTTGAATTCACCGTTGGCATCTATCAAATCAGGATACACGTCAAGCACGGAAGAATAAACATCGTGCTGCTTTTTCCAAAACCATGCCCCGGTCGTATAGCTTCCTGTCTTTATTTCGACATCGGCAAGCCCGGAATATTCCGCTTTTAACTTTGAATAGTAACCTGAAACGCCGTTTATGGTACGTGCGAACCTTGAACGGGTATTTTGTGCCTTCTTCTGGCTTTCATCCCCGGCAAGCTCCGAATTTAATGCGGCAACGGAATCCTTCAGCACGTCCACCGCATTTTTCGCTTTCGCATAAGAATCAACGCCGAAGATGGTGCTTGCCTTCTCATAGAGGAGGTTTTGCTCCAGCAAAAGTAAATTATACTCCCGCTGTTGCGCTATGGTCTCATTCATTATGTTTTCAAGGGCTTGCCTGTGCTTTTCCTCTTCCTGCGCCCCCTTGCCGAACAAAGAGAATATTTCAGTGAATGCGGCGAACGCTCCCGACACAATCCCGCCGGACGCAAAGGCATGGCCTATGTTTGAAACGGCATCAAGGACATCGTTCAACCCTCCGACCACATTCGCCGCACGGTCTCTGCCCATAGCCTCAAACATCGCCCCTATTTCCCCGGCGGCTTGGCTTGCCGCACTTGATACAAGGCCGACAGACCCTGAAATCTCCTTGAACCCTTTCGCACTTTCCAAACTGGCAAAGCCTTTTTTGAACGCCTCGAAGATGCCATCCCATTTGTTTTTGTTTTTCCCCGTGCCCAAAAGCTTGTCAAGTGCTTCCCTTAGCCTGTCAAGTTCTGCCGGGCTTTCCTCTATGGCTTTGAGCTGTTCCGGGCTGATAAATGTCATCCCTCCCTTGTCCCCCTTGCCTGAAAGGTAATCCCTCAATGTGCGGGCTTGCCCTATCAGTCCGGAAAGTTGTGAAAATCCCATCTGGGAGACATCGCCGAAAAGCATCTTCAAAAAAGTGTTATCCTGTCCGGCCAACACCTTGTTTTCCTCGTCATTGATGGCCTTTACTGCTTCTTTCATCTTGCCCTTGGCCACTTGTATGGCACGGTCTATTTCGTCAGAGTTGGCATCCGTCCTTTGCTTTTGAAGGAAAGAAATATCTTCGTTGAATTGCCTTTCAATGGCCTTTCTTTGGGCGGCAAAGTCCCGATACTGTGCAAGCACGCCGGAAAGGAGCTTCCTGATTTCATTCTGCTGCTGTTGGTATGTCGCCGAATATTCCGCATCCATTACGTCCTTGTCATCCTTGGGCAACGCCGTAAGCGTAGGCGTGAATTGCAACCCCTTTTTCTGATAATCCGGGTTTTCCTGTTTCCAACGCTCATATTCCGCATCCTGTAAGGTTTGCAAGAGTTCCCTTTCCCGTTTTTTGATTTCCTCTATTTTGGCATCGTAATTATAATTAATTTGTGCCAATTCCTTTGAATTGCCGTCCTGCATCAAATCTATTGCCATTTTCTGCGCATTCAACTGGCTTTCGGTAAGAGCGTCCGAAATTTCCTGTTCCGACTTCTTGATAGCCTTCTGCTGTTGATAGGTATCAAGATACTTGCCACCTGTGCTTCCGCTCCCTTTTCCTCCGTTTCCTCCACTTGTTCCAAATAGCAAATCTGAAATATCAACACTTTCTTCAAGCTCTTTGGATAACTTATTGGCCTGATAAATGGCTTGGCGGTATCCGGCGATTTCTTCATCTATCTCATCGAGGTTGTCTTGTATTTTTTTGTTTTCAATGGTCAGCCCTATGTTACCATACGGTCTGTTTGGTGTATTTTGTCCCTTTTTACGGAGGTTTTCCATTTCTTTTTCTACGGCTGACCTTCTCGTATATGCCTCCGTTATTTTTTGCTCGTTTTCAAGTACTGCTTGTTGCTGCTTTACGATCATGTCTTGGGCGGCTCTCGCACGTGAGGCGGCAATGATGGATTTTGAAAGCTTGATGTAGGCATCCGAAGCCTTTCCTGCTAAAATCTCCTCTTCTGAAAGGCTACCGAAGTATTCCGGGTATATCCTTTGCAATTCATCCAATGCTTTTTTTCTTTCCTCCAGTGGTTTTGATGCGTTCTGTGTAGCCCTGTAAAGCAAATCAAGCCTTGTTTTTTCTTCTTGTACATTCTTGGCACTCTCCAAAACGGCCTTGTTGTATGCTTCCAAGGATTCTTTTAGGATGTCCACATTTTCCTTCGACTTAAACAACCCTTTCACCCAATCCGCAATCTCATTCCCATAAGAGGACAAAAGGGTAATGCCGACTACCAAGGCCGTTTGCCAACTTAACAGGGACTTTGCAAGTTGTTTCCATACCGGCGTACCTTGCTTTCCTTCCTCCTTTAATGCTTTCAGGCGGTCTTGCGCAATCTTTATTTCGTCTATCAGCATGGGAAGGTTGTTCGATATGGCAAGAAAGAACGTGTTCATTGAAACAGCCAAGGAGGGCAATTCACGCGCCAACTGTTGTACTTGCACATTCAGGCCGTTCCATCCGCTTGCATAGTTGCCGACATTGCGGTAAAACCTCATGGAAGCCTGTTCAGCCTCACTAAGCTCTTTTGTAACCGACTGTATTTGCACTATCAATTCTTTCCCGGTCGCACCGTTGCGCAAATCACGTGAAAGGTTGTCATATTGCGCCGTCAATAGTGAAAGCTGTCGGCGAAGCTGCGTAAGGGAACCATCGGAAGCCCTCTGCACCTTGATTACGTTTTCCTGCTCCTTTATGAACTGGCGCATTTCATCAGCCGCCACCTTTATCTGTGCCTTCAGGTTTGCGTATTTCCTGACCGCATTTTCACCCGTGGCGGTTTTGCGTTCCGATTCTGACATGGCGTTGATTTCTTGCGTCACTTGCTTCAAGTTCTCTTTGACGCCTTTCAGGGATTCGGAATAAAGTTTTATCTTGTCACTCGTTTCCTCTGTCTCATGCCGGATTTTCTTTGAACTGTCCACTATGCCCTTTGATATGTCAACCTGTGCCAGTGCCGTTTGAATTTCTGCAAACTTGGCCTGCATGGTGTCAAGTTCCGACTTGATTTTCTTGAACTCGCCATAAAGCTTGTTATAATTCGGGGAGAATTTAGACAGTTTCTCCATTTCCTTACGTACTTCCTGTATCTTTTTTACTAATTGGCTAAACCTGGTTAGGTCCGCATCAATGTTGAATCTCAATCCTGCCATTTCTTTAACTTCTATTTATTAAACTTCTTATTGGCTTCACTCTCTATGTGCAATGCACCTTGCGAAATCACATTATATCCCTTGCTTTCCACAAAAGACGCGTATTCCATGCCGTCTGCAAGGACGATTCCATTCTTCGGGCGTTTCCCGTAAACCAGAAGGTTCTCCGTTTTGCTTTTGGCCTCTTCGTGCCCCGGTTCCGTTGGGACATACATGTCAACGATTTCGCCATCCATCACCACAGCGGCACCCGGTGCGCTGCGTAGGTTATGGGTATGGTTTTTGTAGTTTCCGGTGGCTTTGGCATATTCCACGCCTTCACGGGCAACCTCAACCATACCCTTCTTGATTTCATCTTTGGCCTCGTCCAAAAAATCATCAAGCCCTGAAAAATCCACGTCCACCTTCATCCGTTTTTGGGTTTTGCCGTTAACAGACATATCCTTTCGGCTATTTGGGACATCCTTTTGAAGTTCTTTTCAGCTTCTGTGTAAATTGTACACAACGGTTCTACAAGTTCTTGCCTTTCACCGTGTGACAAATCATCTGCCAAAGACAAATCACCCGAAATCAGGCATGACAACGCCTTACACAAGGTTTCTTTTCCCATCCCGTCAAATATCTCCCGGAAGCCGTTTTCACATGTGGCAATTTCTTCCGTCTGAAATTCTTTCCCGGCCAAATTAAATTTCCGGATGGAGGGCGATGAAATATTATATGCACGCCCACCAATAATGTACACTTTATTCATTGTAAAACTTTAAAATAATATTCTAATGCTTTGTTTTGTTCACGTCTTTTTCCGGCACATCAATTTTCATTGCGAAGCAAGTTCGATAAACTCCATCGTATCAATACACTTGGAAGTAATACACCGATACAGGGCACAAAAAGACCTCATACTACATCCGCGCAAGGTCTTTGCCAATGTTCGGATTATATCAATGAAGAAAGGCTTTGTCCCTTTCCGCCTCTTGCTCCCAGCGTTCCCGGAACTCCTTAGCTTTATCCCATGAAATACCCTCTTTTTCAAATTTGGCGATTACTTCATCATCCGGTCGTAGTTCCGACATGGCATCGCCCCAAATCAAATCGGGATGCTTGCCGTTATTATCCGTTGGGTATGACTTGTGACCGTCAAGGATGATTATCTCTCCGTCCTGCACCGTGTACTGAATGAAGTAGCACGGTTTGTTCCCTTTGATGAGGGAAAGCAATTCTTTCACCTTGTCTTTCATGCTTCACGCCTCCCGTAAGTCCGTACATACCATGCAAAAATAGAATCAGTGTCTTTTTTGCCCTCTTCGATTTGGTAGGCATCTACCATTTCCGTACAACACCGCATCCATTCTTCAAACTCAGGTTCTCCCGGCTTGCCCTCTTCGGCTGCAATCCATAATTCAGGGTTAATGCCGGGAAATTCAACTCTCTTTTTCACCTCGCCAAGTATGGCGTTAATCTTCTGCTTTCGTTCTTCCTGATTCATCTTTCAACCTGTTTATGCGTTCAACAATCTTGTCTACCACCTCATCGGGGGCACTGTCTAAAAGTTCCTCCAGTTTCTTGTATTCGGCATCGAGCATTTCACCCGGCGACATACTTTGCAACTTAGGAAGCGAATAGTTAAGCAACCCCATGAATGTTTTGATATAATCCTGTGGCGGTATGCACTTCAAAGCATGTTCAAACTTATCACGCCCACCGTCAAGGATTTCAGCCACCCACGTTTTTAGGTCGGTCGTGGCTTTTCCTTTAGCACCTTTCGGCCTGCCTTTGGGGTTTCCTGATTTTCCTTTCTCAAACTTCATATACCTACTGTTAAAATCCTGTTTTTTACAGATTCCGGACAGATTCTCCGCATTGGCAAACCTGCCCGGAATAAGCTAATATCATCCTTGCATGAAAAGACCTTTTGAATGACATTCCAAAACCGCCAAAGGTCTGACATTTAACCCCTCGTCAAGTGGAAAGGTTCTACTTCCCAAACCACCCGGAACTTTGTACTTTCTCACCATCGACAAAAGCTCTTCGGCTACTTTCCTGACTTCAAGGCATTTTTCATATACTTCTTTTTGTTCCTCATTGGTGAGATAGATGTTATCCCGTTCCTCAAAGATTTTTTCTACATCTTTTGCTTGTATTTTCCCATTTTCAATAAAATAGCTCTCAACCGGAATGTAGTCGAATGGATTCAGACAGAAACGGACATCATTAACTACCTTGTCCAACATGGAAAGGACTTCTTCTCTCGTTTCTTCATTTTGCCGTTTCATGGCGGGAAGCATCCCTTTCGATTGTTTGTCAAATATGATTACAAGTTTTTTCCTTAATTTCGGTGCGCCTACAATCAAATCACGCATTAAATCAGTGTCTAATTTTTCGCCAAACTCTGAAATGACACCGGATGTTATCATCCCATTCAAATCCTCAACCGCACGATTGAAATCTGATTTTTCGTGCAAACCTCTTTTGCCTATACACCTCTTTTCCATACTCATTTGCTTTTTTTCTGTTCTTCTATTTCTTTCGTACCCTTGTCTATTGTCTCTACTAAAGAATCAATTTCATTTTCTTTGTTGTCAAAGTCTGATTCATTCATTAGTTCCGTAGCCACACTTGCGCCGTATTTTTCAGCGACTTGCAATAAGTTTTCTACTTGCTCTTTTTCCATAATCCGTAAAATTTACTGTTTATAAAATAATTGTTTCTGTTCGTTCACCTCCAACAAGGCGAACTCAATCCGGGGGTGGTACCTGTCTATCTTCTTCTCCGCTTCGATTTGGAAGCAAAGTTTGTCATCGGTTATTGCGCCAGCCATCTGCAAGCAATCGAGCAACGTTTTCAGGCTGTTATCCAAGTCAAAGCGTACCGAACTATGGAACACCCGCACAAACAGCCGAAAACGTCCTGAAATGCGCCTGTTCCGGTATATCCGGCATTGCTGCATGAAGCTGCGTTCGTAGGCGCGTATCTTTCCGTCCTTGATAATCCGCTTTGCTCCGGACTTGCCCGGTACGGCTTGGTAGTGGTTGGCCTTGGCAATAATCTGGCCGTGTATCGTTTCTATTTCCATTGTCTTTGTATTTAAGTCCTCAAATATGCCCGTATGGCTTGCCATGTTCCGGTTTGGGCTACTTTTACGCCCTTGGTGGTACTTCCTACCGTCAGGGGAAAAACAACGCCTTAAAATCAAAATTCCGGTTTTGGAATCGTTTATCGGCGTTTTTCGTTGTTTTTTCGTTGATTTCCGGCCATCTTTCCCGAAATGCCCGTATTTGCGTTTTAAGCCATTTTTTCAAGCCTCAACGATAGAAGTACTACCAAAGGGACGAAAAGGCCGCAAATCGAATCCTTGTAAGCCTGACGGGCGTGTATCAAACATGAATGGAAAACCGCTCCTTCGGGAATCCAAGTTCCTGGTTCCACCGCAAGACATCGCCTATCGTGGTGGGCTTCACCTGCGACCGGGCTTTCTCCTCTAGTATCAAGTCCGCTATGTCCCGTTTACTTCCTTCCGGTTCGTCCTTTGCCCAGTCGGAGAGCCGGACGGAACGGCAAAAGCCCAAAGCCTTTATTTTCTCCGACCACTCTTCCACGGCATCGGCATCAGGGAAGACCAACACTCTACGCCCGGCCAAAGGCTTGCACCGTTCAGGGTTTAGGCCGTGCTTGCCTCCGCATGACACCCAAACCTGTTCAGGGAACACCATGGAACAAACGACCGCCGTTTTTTCTCCTTCCACCAGACAAACAATATCATTCGGTCGTTTAGGTAAAAGGTGCTCACCGAAAAGGCATTGCACCAAATTGAAGTCCGAAGACTTTTTGCCTTGCATCTTCATGTAGCGAGAATGCACCCAGTCCACCTTATCGCCCCATTTGGGTTTTATCCTGTGGCCGGCCTTATCGTAATCTATGATTTTAGCAGTGCGGCAAAATCCTTCATGGTCTATTTGTGGAAATATGGTTTTACCTTTTTTGGTGCCTCTTAAATGGTATTGGGCCACGGCTGTTTCCAGTTCACCGGCATGGAAATACTTGGCAAGGTATTTGATAAAATTACTATTCATTCCGTATCTCTCATGTATGAAAGAAAATGGTATGTAGTCCGGTTGGATGTTACAGGCTGAATAGAAATCTTCTGAGTGTTTTTTAGTGTTCATTTTCTTCTATTTTTAAGTTGAGTTATATTTTTTATTTGAATGTTATCCCGTAATCCTTGCATATCTCAAAGAACGATCCGATTCCGATACGCTTGCCGGTACGTAATAGGTTGTCGAACTTCTTATCACATTCAGTGGGTTTGTAGGTCGGGTTCTGACTGCTGCACGCATGGAAGAACTGCCTTCCGTTCTCGCCCAATGAAGCCAGAGCGCAACCGACAGTAAACCACGACTGATAATCTCCTGTAATGTCTATTCCGCTTGTTTCTATCCGTTTGCAACATTTTGCCACCTTGTCCAAAACTTCGTCTCCTGAATATTGGTAGCTTGCTGCCGGTTTAGGTTCGGCATAATACCCCTCATACGGTATTGCGTTGGCATTGATATAAGGCTCCGCATCGTATGACAAACACCTCATGCGGCTTACGTCACCACAAGCGCGGTCTATCACAATGCCCATTCGTTCAAAATCCCGTTTCAGCTTTTCAAACTGCCCTTTATGGTAATCCGGGTATCGCAGCGGAATAATCACAAAATACCCGTTACCGCTTACCGAAAGACTGGCATAGGCAATTTGGGGGAGTTTTGAAAGTTCCTGTTTCACTTCGTCCCAGTTGTCAATTTGCAAATTGTCCTGCCGGTCTATGTCCACGCAGATAAGGCCGGAATGCTTCACAAGGTTTTCCGCTTTCCTCGTGGGTTGGAATATACCACTTATGCAAGCCATCGGCAAACGTTTCTTAATCTCGTTCCGTTCTTCTTTAGTGGGCAAAGAACGCAGGCGTTCAATCTCTGGAACATGTTTCTTGTCGAAGAGGAACGCACGGAGTTTGCAAGTAGTGCCGTACACGTCACGGACACCATTGTAAACCGAAATCTCTGTGTCAAAAATATCTTTTTCCATATACCACAAATTAGACTGTTACGCTTTCTTTTATCGTATCTTGTTCATTTTCATCTTGTAAGTCATTACCGTAACCGTAACACCGTAACATGGGGTACTTATTTACAGCACGGCTTACAAATGGTCGGCTAACACCTATTGCATCGGCAAAACCCTGCTTGCTTTTCGGTTCGCATGAGTTATAACACATTGCTATAAGTTGTTCTTTGGTCAGTTGCTTTGTTTCAGTTTTTTCCTTGGCTTCCGTCAGTTTCATGTACACCTTTTCTGCACATCGCTCGAAATAGTCCATGCACCTGATGGAATAATCCATTTCTTCGGGTTGTATTTGTACCGTGTCGGAGTTCCAAAAAAGATGTGTTATGCCTGCCCAACGCTCCACCATGATTTGAAGTTTGGCATAAACGGAAGCCATATATCCGCAAGCGGAGGATTTCTTTAACTGGAGTTTGTTGTAATAGTCGATATAGAGTTTCTTTGCCTCATCCCTGATATAAAGTGTGCCGTAATTGTTGCCTTCAAAATCGAAGTCCAACAGGCTGTTTATGAATACTTCCCAATCATCTGATATTTCCTTGGACACCTTGCTTTCGGAGTACATTGCCGGGGGGATGTCATCAGGATAGACAAAAAGCCACCGTTGATTAAATCCGCTGCTCATAAAATAGTCGCTTCCGAACGTGTCGGCAAGCACATCGGGCTGTGTCCCTCCTATGATGGAAAGACACGGTTCTTTAATCAGCAATGCCGTTTCGGATTTACGGTTGATGATAATGTCGTCCACGCTCCATATTGAGATAAGCTGAGGAACTTCACCGCTCTTGTTGTATCGGTTCATGTTATACAGCATGGTCGCAATCTCATCAGACACCAACAGGACATTAGGATTTTCTGATAGTGCCTTAATCCTGCTTTCGGGTGTGGAATCACTTATTATCAGTTGCCGGAACTTTGGCTTTTCCACGTTCTCTTTCCCCGCATTTGTTTCCGCGTTGTATTTCTTCATCTCCTCCTGAAATATTTTGTAATTGGAGGCGTTGCGGTTGCTAAGAGGCCGGAGCATTTCACGCATCGGGGTGGTCTTGTTGCTTCCGCTTGGAGCCACAAGGCAGACGAAGAACGGGAAATAATTCCTATACCTTCCATCGTCCGAACATACCCTTTTCCCGACAGCCGCAGATACCACCGTGAATAAGGAGGCCGTTATAAAGTCCCGGTTGCACTGGTAGCCGTCGGCGTACCCTTGTATGATTGCTTGCGCACCCGGGGAAAGACCGTCAATAGG
>OOCP01003017.1_pt1 | contig 13102 bp, 12 predicted proteins | sample 1671511 | NCBI WGS metagenome assembly OOCP01 (sample SAMN06348164, study PRJEB24527) | human gut metagenome | biome: human gut; feature: ankylosing spondylitis patient; material: feces | host: Homo sapiens | place: China | collected 2015-10 | reverse complement strand
GAAGCGCCAGGCTGTAACCAACGCAGACCGCACCATTATTTCCATCAAGCGCCACATGGGCACTGACTACCGCGTAAACATCGACGGCAAGCCGTACTCCCCGCAGGAGATTTCCGCTATGATCCTGCAGAAGCTGAAGGCTGACGCAGAAGCATACCTCGGCCAGCCGGTAAATCAGGCGGTCATCACCGTTCCGGCTTACTTCTCCGACTCGCAGCGTCAGGCTACCAAGGATGCTGGCAAGATCGCAGGTCTGGAAGTTCTGCGTATCATCAACGAGCCGACCGCTGCTGCGCTGGCTTACGGCGTAGATAAGGAATCTGAGCAGAAGATCATGGTTTACGACCTCGGCGGCGGTACGTTCGATGTATCCATCCTGGATATCGGCGAGGGCGTTCTGGAGGTTCTGTCCACCGCAGGTGATACCCACCTCGGCGGCGATGACTTCGACCAGCGCATCATCGACTGGATGGTTGACGAGTTCAAGAAGTCCAACGGCATTGACCTGTCGAACGACCGTATGGCTATGCAGCGCCTGAAGGAAGCTGCTGAGAAGGCAAAGATCGAGCTGTCCGGCATGAGCCAGACCTCCATCAACCAGCCGTATATCACCGCTGATGCTACCGGCCCGAAGCACCTCGAGCTGACCCTGACCCGTGCAAAGTTCAACGAGCTGACCGCAGACCTCGTAGAGCGCACCATGGGCCCGGTTCGTCAGGCTATGAGCGACGCTGGTCTGTCCGCTTCCGATCTGTCCAAGGTCCTGCTGGTTGGCGGTTCCACCCGTATCCCGGCTGTACAGGAGGCTGTTAAGGGCATCACCGGCAAGGAAGGCTTCAAGGGCATCAACCCGGACGAGTGCGTAGCAATCGGCGCATCCATCCAGGGCGGCGTTCTCGGCGGCGAGGTCAAGGACGTACTGCTGCTCGACGTAACTCCGCTGTCCCTCGGCATTGAGACCCTCGGCGGCGTATGCACCAAGCTGATCGACCGCAACACCACCATCCCGACCAAGAAGAGCCAGACCTTCTCCACCGCAGCTGACAACCAGCCGTCGGTTGAGATCCATGTTCTGCAGGGCGAGCGCGAGATGGCTGCAGGCAACAAGACCCTCGGCCGCTTCACCCTCGACGGCATCGCTCCGGCACCGCGCGGCATTCCTCAGATCGAGGTTACCTTCGATATCGATGCAAACGGCATCGTAAACGTATCCGCTAAGGACCTCGGCACCGGCAAGGAGCAGAAGATCACCATCACTGCATCCACCAATCTGTCTCAGGACGAGATCGCCAAGGCAATGCACGAGGCTGAGCAGTACGCTGAGCAGGATAAGAAGAACAAGGAAGCAGTTGAGGTTCGCAACAACGCTGAGCAGCTGGTATTCCAGTCCGAGAAGGCGTTGACCGATCTGGGCGACAAGCTGTCCGCAGACGAGAAGAGCGGCGTTCAGGCTGAGATCGAAAAGGTTAAGGAAGCGCTCAAGGGCACCGATACCGATATGATCAAGGCTGCAACCGAGGGTCTGTCCAAGAAGTTCTCCGATCTGGCCGGCAAGATCTATCAGCAGCAGGCACCGCAGGGCGACCCGAACATGGGCGGCGCTCAGGGTGCAGGCGCACAGGGCGGCCAGCAGGGCGACTTTGTAGACGCTGACTTCACCGAGGTTAAGGACGACGATAACAAGTAATAAGCAAGAGTGAAGATAGAAGAGTGAAGAGTGGAGAGAAAAACTCCTCACTCTTCACTCTCCACACTCCACTCTAAGGGAGAGGCGCACTTTGGTGCGCCTATCCCTGTGTATAGGATGATTTTTTATGGCTGATAAAAGAGATTATTATGAAGTGCTCGGCGTACAGAAGGGCGCAAGTGATGATGAGCTGAAAAAGGCATACCGCAAGCTGGCGCGCAAGTACCACCCGGACCTCAACAAGGATAATCCGGAGGCTGCGGATAAGTTCAAGGAAGTAAACGAAGCATACGAGGTGCTGTCCGACAAGGAGAAGCGCGCCAAGTACGACCAGTTCGGCTTTGCCGGCGTTGACCCGAGCTACGGCGGCGGTGCCGGTGCAGGCGGCTACGGCGGCGGCTTTGACATGGGCGATCTGGGCGACCTGTTCGGCTCGTTCTTCGGCGGCGGCTTTGGCGGCGGACGTTCTTCGCGCCGCAATGCACCGCAGCGCGGCGAATCCATCCGTCAGACGGTGATTCTGTCCTTCGAGGAAGCCGCGTTCGGCTGTGAGAAGGAGATCACGGTCGAGCGCATCGAATCCTGTGATGACTGTGGCGGCACAGGTGCCGCAAAGGGCACCACGGCGGAGACCTGTCCGAACTGCCGTGGCACCGGCGTTGTTACGCAGACCCAGCGTACGCCGCTCGGCATGTTCCAGACGCAGGGCGCCTGCCCGAACTGCCGCGGCACCGGCAAGATCATCAAGAAGCCGTGTCCGAAGTGCGGCGGTCAGGGTCGTGTCCGCAAGACCCGCAAGTTCAAGGTCAACATTCCGGCAGGTATCGACGATGGTCAGTCCATCCAGCAGCGCGGTCAGGGCAATGCAGGCGTGAACGGCGGTCCCGCAGGCGATCTGTTCGTAACGGTTGCCATCCGTCCGCATCCGATCTTTACCCGCAACGGCTCGGATGTACATGTCGATATTCCGATTTCGTTCGCACAGGCCGCACTCGGCGATACGCTGCAGGTGCCGACCATCGACGGCCGCATCGAGTACAAGATTCCGGAAGGCACGCAGACCGGCACGACGTTCCGCATGCGCGGCAAGGGCATTCAGAATGTCAACGGCCGCGGTCGCGGAGACCAGTATGTCCGCGTAAACATCGAGGTGCCGAAGAACCTGTCCGACAAGCAGAAAAAGCTGCTGCGTGAGTTCGAGGAAACGTCCACGGACGAGAATCAGGTAAAGCGCAAGAGCTTCTGGGATAAGGTAAAGGACGCACTCAAGGATAAATAATTAAAGGAGCATTGCTTTTTGAACAAATTCGGTAAACTGGAGCTTGTGCGCTGACCGGGAGGTTGGCTGTACAGGAATCCGTAAACCACCTCCCCAAAGGATGAAAATATCGACTTTTCAGGAGGAATTCCCATGAATCGGGAGAATAAACGCAAGCAATATCAAAAGGGTTATTACAAAACGCATGCCTGTGACGACAGCTTCACCTGCAGGGTGTGCGGCCGTCCGGTCGTGCCGGCAGGCGCGGTGTACTGCACTCTAACCGCGCAGCGGCGAATGATAACCCGATGAAGCTGATGTCCATCGCCATGAAGCCGGTGGCGTTCCCGCCGTTCCCGTTGGAGCGGATTGAGGAGCTGACCGCGCTCATGGGCGGAGAAGGCTCGGTAGAGTAAAGAAAACCACCCGGGATTTTCTCGGGTGGTTTTTCGTCTGCAGGAGGAAAATGGAGAATTGAGGATGGCAAATAAAAATGCTCTCTGATGATTCAGAGAGCATTTTTTTGCACAATTTTAGAGCTGCGGCAGCAGGTTTGCCAGCTCGAGAGCCGCGATCGCTGCATCTGCACCCTTGTTGCCAGCCTTGGTGCCTGCGCGCTCGATGGCCTGCTCGATGTTCTCTGTTGTCAGGACGCCGAAGAGTACCGGCATCTTCTCTGCCAGTCCCACCTGAGCGATTCCCTTGGAAACTTCACTGCACACATAATCATAGTGTGTGGTATCACCGCGGATCACAGCGCCGACACAGATGATCGCGTCATACTTGCCGGACTTTGCCATGGCAGATGCCGCAACCGGGATCTCGAACGCTCCCGGAACCCAGGCTGCCGTGATATTTTCTTCCTCTACACCGTGGCGGACAAGTCCGTCAACCGCTCCGCCTAAGAGCTTATTTACAATGATCTCGTTGAAACGGGAAGCTACGATCCCCACTTTCATGCCTTCCGGTGCTACAACTTTTCCTTCTAATACTTTAATCTCTTTCATGATGTTTCTCCTTTTCTTATGCTTACTGCTATTCAGAAGTCTTCATAATTACATGCAAAATTCTTTTTCCAATTGCCCATCACTTCCATCCGTGCGGGATGCATGCCCGTAGATCTGTGCCGCCTGCGCGGCTGTAATCATCTCAGCACTTCCGTCCGTGCGGGATGCATGCCGCCGGTGTACAGGCCTTTCAGCAATGGACGTTCCATCCTATCACACTTTAATTTTTGTAAAGATATGTCCCATCTTGTCCTGCTTCGTCTTCAGGTAGAAGCTGTCGTACTGCTGCGGATCGATCTCGATCGGCACGCGCTCATGGATCTCAAGTCCGAAGCCGGAAAGTCCGTAGATCTTCTCCGGATTGTTCGTGAGAAGTCTTAAGGACTTCACGCCGAGATCCCTTAAGATCTGTGCCCCGATCCAGTATTCCCTGAGATCCGGAGCAAAACCGAGCTTGATATTGGCCTCCACCGTGTCAAAGCCCTGCTCCTGAAGCACATACGTCTTCAGTTTGTTGATCAGACCGATGCCGCGGCCTTCCTGGCGCATGTAGAGGATGATGCCACGGCCTTCCGCCTCCACCTGGCGCATCGCGGTCTGGAGCTGTTTTCCGCAGTCACAGCGCATGGAACCGAACACATCTCCGGTGAGGCACTCGGAATGCACGCGGCAGAGCACATCCTCGCCGTCCCCGATATCACCCTTCACAAGCGCCACATGGTGCTCGCCGGTAATATCGTTCACATAGCCGTAGATCTTAAAGTGTCCGTACTGGGTCGGCATGTCCGCGCAGGCCTCCTGCACCACATGTTTTTCATGGACACGGCAGTAATCCTGCAGTTCCTTGATCGTGATAAATTTCAGTCCGTACTCCTTCGCCAGCTTCCACAGGTTCGTGGTCCGCATCATGGTTCCGTCTTCCTCCATGATCTCACAGCACACGCCGCACTCGGAAAGCCCCGCCAGACGCATGAGGTCCACAGTTGCCTCGGTGTGGCCGTTTCTCACAAGGACACCGCCGCGCCTTGCCACGAGAGGAAATACATGGCCCGGTCTTCTGAGATCCTGAGGCTTTGTCGCCGGATCCACACACTTCATCATCGTGTAGGAGCGCTCCGCCGCGGAGATTCCTGTTGTCGTGTCCACATGGTCGATGGAGACCGTAAATGCCGTGCAGTGGTTATCCGTGTTCTCGGATACCATCTGCGGAAGTCCCAGCCGCTCCGCCACTGCCGCGCTCATCGGCGTACAGATCAGTCCCTTTGCATGACTTGCCATAAAATTGATATTTGCCTGCGTCGCGAACTCTGCCGCGCAGATCATATCTCCCTCATTCTCCCGGTCCGGATCGTCTGTTACGAGAATGATCTTTCCCGCCCGCAGATCTTCGATCGCTTCTTCGATTGTGTTGTATTGCTCGTTCATATTTTCCTGCCTTTCCAGAGTCCTTTTATTAAAAGTTTTTCTTTCAGCAGGATTCCTACTGCTGAAACTTTAACCGCTCTGATCTCATATTTTCTGGATGTATCTAAATATCTTCAAAACATCTGTTTTAAAATCCATATTTCTGAAGAAACTCCATGCTGAGCCCCGAGTTTCCCTTCACATTTCCTGCGGCATTTTCACCGTCAGGCATTTTTCCCCTGTCCGCACCGGAATTTCTTCCGATATCCACAAATTTCTGAATATATTTCCCCACAATGTCGTTTTCCAGATTGACCGGATCTCCTGCTTTTTTCTTCAAAAGCGTTGTCTCCTCGCCGGTATGCGGGATTACCGACACCGAAAAGTTCCTCTTTGTCACCGCCGCCACCGTGAGGCTGATCCCGTCGATGCAGATCGACCCTTTTTCCACGATCAGATCCAGGATCTTATCCGCACATGCGATTGTGACCCAAACTGCATTCTCTTCCCGTCTCATCGATTCGATCTGCCCGGTTCCGTCAATGTGACCGGAAACGATATGACCGCCGAACCGGCCGTCCGCCGCCATGGCCCGCTCAAGATTTACATAACTTCCGTCCTGCAGTGCTCCGAGGCTGCTTCTCCTCACAGTTTCCGCCATCACGTCGGCGGAAAACTCGTTATTTTTCATATTTGTGACCGTAAGGCAGACACCATTGACTGCGATGCTGTCACCGATCTTTGTTCCTTCCAGGACTTTTTTCGCTTTTACCGTCAGCGTACCGGAATTTCCGCGCAGGGAAAGTGCCTTCACCTGTCCGAGTTCTTCTACGATCCCTGTAAACATGCCCTTACTTCCTTTCCCATTTTCAATCTACTGAATATCTGAGCATCAGATCATCCCCGATCGTCTCCATCTGTCTCAACGTCAGCTTCACAGCTTCCGCCGGATGCGCCACACCGATCCCGGAAACCGGAGTCTTCGCACCGGCACCGCCGAAGATCTTCGGGGCGATAAACGCGCAGATCTCGTTTACGATCCCGGCTGACAGCGCCGCGTCATTTAAGGTACCGCCGCCCTCTAAAAGCACGCTGTCGATGCCCTGTTTTCCAAGATATTCCATGAGCTTTCTAAGATCCACACGCCCGTCTGCGTCCGGGACCGACACGGTCTCCACGCCGGCCGTGTGAAGCTGTTCCTCTTTCTCTTCCGCTTCTTTACAGCCTTCCCAGGAATGCTCCCCCGCATACGCTACGATGGTCCGGTACTCCTTTGCCGTCTTCACGATCTGTGAATCCATTGGGATCCTGAGCCCACTGTCGCAGATGATCCGCACCGGACTCTTCAGCCCGGGGATCCGGACGTTTAACATCGGATCGTCTGCCAGGACCGTGCCGATCCCAGCCATGATCCCCATATACTGGTAGCGCAGCTCCTGCACCTTTTTCCTTGCGCTTTCTCCTGTGATCCACTTGGAGTCGCCGGTCCGCGCAGCGATCTTTCCGTCCGCCGTCATGGCGTATTTCATGACCACATAGGGGGTTTTCTTTGTGATATAATGAAAGAATACCGGATTTAACGCATCGCATTCCTCCCGCATAAAGTCCTCTTCCACCCGGACTCCCGCTGCTCTTAAGATCGCCGCTCCTTTTCCTGATACCAGGGGATTCGGATCTCTTGAACCGATCACAACTCTTGCAATCTTCTGCTCGAGGATCGCCTCCGTGCAGGGCGGTGTCTTTCCGTAATGGCAGCACGGCTCCAACGTCACATAAAGTGTCGCGCCTTCCGCACTTTCCGTGAGCGATGCAATGGCGTTTCGCTCCGCGTGGAGTTCTCCGCACCGCTCATGATAACCTTCCCCTATGATCCTTCCGTCTTTCACGATCACAGCTCCCACAAGGGGATTCGGGCTCGTCCAGCCAAGTCCCCCCTTTGCAAGCTCAATGGCCCGCAGCATATAATCCCGGTCCGTCATCTTTTTCACTCCTCTTTCCGCAAACCTGCCTTACAGGCGCAATCAGAAAATTCCATAGGAATTTTCTGTTAAAAAAATCCCTGTAAAGCAGATGCCTACAGGTTTTTTCATATTCGGTCCGTTGTTTCATTCGGAAATATAACTTTTCTGCAATTCACAGCTTTCCCGGATCAATCTCCTGTTACACAAAAAAGCCCTGAAACAGTTTCCTATTCCAGAGCTACTGATCCGATCTTCCGTGATCCAGAATTTCTCAATCCCGTCCTCTTTTTCGAGCACCGGATCGCTTCCGCATATCACAAACAAACCTGAAATTCTTCTTTCATCCAGACTATACTGTCGGCCCCGGAATCTCACCGGATCATACCTCTCGGCTCGCGGGCTTTACCGCCGGTAGGGACTTGCACCCTGCCCTGAAGACTTATTATTGAATTGTCCTTTTCGCTGACCGTCATTTCCATCAGCGGTTGTTTACAATATACTCCCGTTCTCCGTATTTGTAAAGTATTTTCGATAGGAATTTTCACAGAGGATCCCTTTGCACAAAATTCTTGCATGGTACCTGATTTCCTGGTATACTTGATATATTAAGCACTGTCTATTTTCGCAGCATAAGGAGGAAATTCGATGTTCAACTTTAATTTCTATACCCCGACCCGCGTCGTATTCGGAAAAGAAACCGAATACCGGATCGGAAAGCTTGTAAAAAATGTAAACTGTAAAAAAGTCCTGCTCCACTACGGAAGCGGCAGCGTGATCCGCTCCGGTCTTCTCGGACGCATTAAAGAGTCCCTGGACGCGTCCGGAGTCACCTATGTGGAGCTTGGCGGTGTTGTCCCAAACCCACGTCTTTCCTTAGTCCGTGAGGGGATCGAGCTCTGCAGAAAGGAGGGCGTTGATTTTCTTCTCGCTGTCGGCGGCGGCAGTGTCATCGACTCCGCGAAAGCCATCGGTTACGGTCTCGCGAACGACGGTGATGTCTGGGATTTCTATGAGCACACCCGTCAGGCATCCGCATGCCTTCCGATCGGCGTTGTTCTGACCATCGCGGCTTCCGGAAGTGAGATGAGCAACAGCTCTGTTATCACAAACGATGAAACACTGGAAAAACGCGGCTACAACAATGATATCTCCCGCCCTGTATTCGCTGTCATGAATCCGGAGATCACAATGACTCTCCCGCCATACCAGACAGCCTGCGGCTGCACCGATATTCTGATGCATACCATGGAGCGCTATTTCACAAACGGCGGAAATATGGAGATCACCGATGCCATTGCGGAAGGTCTTATGCGCACCGTGATCACGAACGCGAAGATCCTTGTGGACGATCCAGACAACTATGACGCGAGAGCCGAGGTGATGTGGTCCGGAAGTCTCTCCCACAACGGCCTCACCGGCTGCGGAAACGACGGCGGAGACTTCGCCTCCCACCTCTTAGAGCATGAGATCGGCGGAATGTTCGACGTTGCCCACGGTGCGGGCCTTGCGGCGATCTGGGGCAGCTGGGCGAGATATGTGATCGATAACTGTACACCGCGGTTCGCGAAATTTGCAGTGAATGTCATGGGTGTTGAACCTGGAAAAGATGATATGGAGACGGGTTTAAAGGGCATCGAGGCCATGGAAGACTTCTACCGTGCCATCAGTATGCCGACAAACTTAAAGGAACTCGGCATCGATCCGACAGAAGAACAGCTTGAGACTATGGCGAAAAACGCGAGAATCGCTGCAGGCGGCCCGAAGGGATCCGCGAAGAAGCTGGAAGCGGAAGATATGCTTAAGATCTATCAGATGGCTGCAGGAAAATAGCAGAAATCTATCAAAATCGCATGAAGAAAACCGGGATGCCGCCTATCTGCGCAGCATCCCGGTTTTCATATAATACCATGAATCCTTGTTTTTTATAAAAAAACGTGCCTTGGCACATTCCCGCGCCTCGCGCGGTCGCTTGCGACAATCTACATCTTCGCGTGAGTGCACATCTTTGGAATTCCTCGGAATTTCCTGTTACATAAAATAAGACTGCCGTCCAGCATAAGCCTACTGATACGGCAGTCAATTTTTTCATCTACACGTAATCTCTGACCAGAAAGACCGGCTTGATCGCCATGATCTCATCGAATTCCTCCTGGGTAACGGATACATCTGCGTTGATCTTTTTCAAATCATTTTTTACAACGTCAAACGCGTCCTCCACAGACTCGGCACGCCCCTCACGGACAGCACGCTGCATCCGCTCTACAGTCACCGGATGAAGGTAACAGGCCGGAACCGGAAGTCCGAGATGGAGGCTGTCCACATACCCCGTAACGGCTTTTTCCGCCGCTGCAAGACGTTTTTCGATGGCTTTCCGATTATTCGTACTCGTCGGCATGACATTCGCTCCGGAGAACAGAAAGATCGCCGCCATTCCAAAGAGGACAAAGTATACGGCAAACGCATCGCGATTCATAAAGGAGAATACGCCATATGCAAGCGCCGCCGCCCCCATGACTACCATGAATAAAGCGAGCCATTTGTAAAACGGCTTTGTCTTCTCATACGTTCTCTTTTTCTTTGCCGCATTGGTGAGCTCTGTGAACAGGGACAGACGCTTCGTGAGGGCTGCTTTTGCCTGCTCCAGAACATTTACCGTCTCCTTCGCCTGCTCTGAGAGAGGAATGAGACGTTTCTCCGCCTGCCTTTTTTCAGCTTCCGCAAGGCGCTTTTCTGCCGCTTCACTCACGGTCTTTATCTGCGGGAACCGTTCCTTCACGGATGCCACGAAAGCGTCCACCTGATCCTCATATTTAAAGTTGCACTGTTTTTCCTTACCGTCCTCATAGACAACCACCAGGTACGGCATGGTGGCAAACAGGCCTTTTCCGGTAAATCCGCCTTTGCTCATCGCCACGCGCTTAAAGACACGGGAGACGGAAGATACCGGGATGTAGAAGCGCCGCTCCAGATAAAAGCTGTTGAGGTACAGAGCCTCTTTTCCGATTCCGCAGGGACCGATCTTCTTACAGTGCTTTTTGTCCTCTGAAAGAATACTCTCCGGAATCTCTTTTTCTCCAAGTTTTGCCGGTTTTAAGAACATAACTCTCGCCTCCCAAATACTGAATAACCAGTATAAGCTGCCCTCAGCCTTTCACCGGGGCAGCTTATACTTTCTGCATCATCTGCAGTCAGACACTCCCAGCTTTGCAGCCTGTCTTTCGTGTCATTATAATCTTACATTATGCTGTCTGTTTCTTCGTTGCACGGATGAAGATTCCAAGGAATACAACCGCAAGTACGATACCTACCGGGTACGCAACTGCAGTACCGAGGTTTAAGCACTCTTTTGCACAGAAGAAATATGTCATGGAAACAGCGCTCATGAAGGTTGCCGGAACTGCTGTGAGCCAGTAGTTCTTCTTTGCCTTGTAGAGGTACATGCTTGCTGTCCAGAGAACGATCATAGCCAATGTCTGGTTTGTCCAGCTGAAGTATCTCCATACGATGCTGTAATCCATATGTCCAACGATAGCGCCGATTCCAAGTAACGGTACGCAGAGAAGCAGACGGTTCTTCCAGTTCTTCTGGTCAACCTTGAACCAGTCAGCAAGTGTTAAACGTGCGCTTCTGAATGCTGTATCACCGGAAGTGATCGGGCAGGCGATAACACCTAACATAGCAAGAGCAATGCCAACACCGCCCATGGTCTTCTGGCAGACATCATAGATGGCTGCGGACTGACCGTTCTTCATGATCTCTGCGAGACCTGTGTTTAAACCACCTGTCACTTCGTAGAGAGAGCATCCTGCTGCTGCCCAGATCAGGGCGATAATACCTTCGCATACCATTGCGCCGTAGAATACGAAATGACCCTGTTTCTCAGATTTCATACAACGCGCCATAAGAGGTGACTGTGTTGCGTGGAAACCGGAGATCGCGCCGCAGGCAACGGTGATGAACATGAAGCTCCATACCGGTGTTCCGCTCGGATGCATGTTTCTGAAATTGCTCCAGATCTCCGGGATCACATATTCCGGTTTTGTGAAGATACCAAAAGCAACACCGAGTGCCATGATAATCAGGCAGATACCAAAGATCGGATAGATCTTACCGATGATCTTGTCGATAGAAATAAAGGTTGCGATAAAGTAGTAAGCCAGAATGATCCAGAGCCACATCTCTTTGTTTACGACAAGGCCCTGTGCTCCGCCGTTGCTGAACAGGGTTACGATCAGACCGGCCGGACCAACTGCGAAAACAGTACCGACCATGACAAGAAGTACAACACTGAATACACGCATCACGTTCTGCATCAGGCCGCCGAGGTAGATTCCGCATACCTCTGAGATCGAAGCACCATCATTTCTCTCGGACATCATGCCGGAGAAGAAGTCATGAACACCGCCGGCAAAGATCGTACCGAAGGTGATCCACAGAAATACGATCGGTCCCCACAATGCACCCTGCATGGCTCCGAAGATCGGGCCCAGACCAGCGATATTAAGAAGCTGGATCAGAAAGAGTTTCCATTGGGGCATGACTACGTAGTCGACACCATCGTTGATTCTGACTGCCGGTGTCTCTCTGTCATCCGGACTGAAAATGTTATTTACGAGGTTGCCGTAGACAAAGTAACCTCCGATTAAAAGTGCCAGACAGACGAGAAAACTAATCATACAAATCCCTCCTTGAATATACATTATGCTTAGTTCTTTTTCTTTAAGCAAATATATTATAGTATATTTTGCACAATATTTAAAGATGGCCTGCATGAACAGCATGGTTATCTGCACAAACGGCACTCCTTTCGCCATGAACGGAGTGCCGCAGCTTCTCTTTCTGTCAGCTGATCTTCAGCAGCTGTTTTAATGTTTTCAGTTTTTCTCTTCCCACCGGGAGTTCCCGGCTCTCATACCCCTTCATATGTACGGAAAGTCCGTTTCCGCTGCCTGCAAAAAGTTCCGAAATAAATGACAGATTTATGAGATAACTCTTATGGATCCGGAAGAATCCGAAGTCCGCCAGCTTTTTCTCAAGTTCTCCCAAAAGCTGGTTGACCTCATAGGATCTCGATGTGGTGTGGACCACACATCCGTGTCCGTCGGTCTCCGCATACACGATCTGGGCGATCTCCAGAAACAGGATTCCGCGGCTGGCCGTCACAGGGATCTTGCCGAATACCGCTGCTTCGCGCCTCTCTTCCATACCTGTGTTTTCCTGCTCTGCTCCCTGTTTTTCTGCTGCTGCCGGTTCCGTTTTTCCCTCCTGCTCCTCCATTTGCCACGCAGGATCAAGTTTTCCTTCCCCAATGCATTTTTTCACAACATGGTGCACCCGCTCCGGATCGAACGGTTTTAAAATATAATCATCGATCTCCATCTCGTACGCTTTCGCGGCATACTGGGAATAGGCGGTGGCAAAGACGATCTTCGCCCCGGGAAACAGTCTTTTTGCCGTGGCCGCCAGCGTCGTCCCCTCCATGTCCCCGAGGTCCATATCCACAAAGATCAGATCAAACGAATCCGCCTCATTAAACATCTTTAAGGCGTCCGATCCGCTCTCTGCTTCCGTGATCTCACAGTCCGGACGCACTTCCTTCACCCTGCGGATCAGCATTTTTCTTGCCGGTCTCTCATCATCGATCACTGCGATCTTCAAAACATCTCCCCCTGTCTCTCATAGTTTCCCCAATGTATAAAATAGCCCGGTCGTAACTGTTCAGTAGGTCTGCGCACTTGCTGCGCTGACCGTAAGAAAACATAGGCTGGAAGGCAAAAATCCCATC
>OOCP01003012.1_pt1 | contig 13132 bp, 8 predicted proteins | sample 1671511 | NCBI WGS metagenome assembly OOCP01 (sample SAMN06348164, study PRJEB24527) | human gut metagenome | biome: human gut; feature: ankylosing spondylitis patient; material: feces | host: Homo sapiens | place: China | collected 2015-10 | reverse complement strand
TACCGATCCTACCTTCCGAAGAATCCTGTCGAGGTGTTTATTTAAGACCTTTTACTGTAGTTTCTTTAGCTAATGCAACCTGTATCTCATGAGGATAAGGAGCCAGATAGAACTGGTTATGTACCGTATGCCAGAATGTATTAATATCACCATCCGCAGCCAATTTCATACTTCCATCAGCATCACTATCCACATATACAACCTTCTGTCTCTCTTCAGATGCACCCGATAAATTACGGACTGCATTGACATTTAATTCTGCTGCCGAAGCCCAATCCCGACCATAAATTTCAGATAAAGCAATCAATTTAAAGTAACGTGCCACAATTGGTTTCTCCAATGTTACAAACTGTGCAGAAGATGAATTTTCAAAACGACCTTTAGTCTTGTTTTCCCAGTTCTTTCCATCTTTACTGAAATAGAGCTCATAGTCCTTGATACGTCCGTTCTCAGAGTTACGAGGTTGATAAATAAACTTATCAATCTCAAGTGATGAAGACATATCCACTACTATTTCGTGGGGATGTTTAGCCACAGGATCATTCCACCGACTATGCCAGATAGTATTCAGATCACCATCGATTGCGTTACGGGCCTCTTCACCCCCATTCTCACTACTAACTGATACAATTTTCCACAGTGAACGATCCACATATATCGGAAATTCAGCTGAAGTTCCCGCACTTTTTCCTAATTGTTCTGAAACGGCATATGCTTCCACATGACCACCAGAAATAAATTCGAAAGGTTCAGTATATATCTTCTCTTCTCCGCCATTCAGACTATAATGAACAGTAGCTCCGGGAGTATTAGTCTTTAAATTCAAATAACCATTGTTATCTCTTTCTATCAATACAGGCATACATACGGGCATCTGTACGCGTGCCTTCTTTATAAGTTCTTCTGTCGAATAACTTCTCTCCAAAGGTAGTATGATAAAACTGAAAACAGTAGGCTGGGAACGAAGTTCATACTTTTGCATCGGGCCAGGACCACAACTGGCATTACCAAGCGGACGCTGATTAGCATCCAGACAAAGAACAGTTTCTTTACGCATCGGTACTTCATACTTATGAAGCAACCTACGATGATTGGCAGAGTCAACCATATCCTGCGCTGTTGCATGCAAAGCAGAAGCAGACATCTTATCACCTGCAATAAAGACAAAGCCTATTCCATCAGGATTGGTTATTGAAATCCAACGCAGATCCTCGCGATTACCCATTTCCTGTGCTCTGACATAGTTCACCCATTGATCAGATACTAACTCATCATACACGCCTACGTAAGTGGCATCTTTTCGGTCAACATAGTTTTCCAACGGTCCGCGACCATACCAACGCATGCGTTCAAAGCCTTCCGGAAGTTCCATACGATAACCAATACGGGGAATAATTACACCTTTTGTTGAAGGAATAATAGTGCTATTAACCAAAATAGAACCATCGGCAGCCACCGTATATTCTATATTAGTTCGATAATCAAAACCCGTTTTTCCCCGATATAGATTCTCTATCTGCAGAGTTACCTTATTATCTTCTTTCCGCACATTCCAATGTCCAGGTTCAAGAGTCATCTGATACAAGCCTTTCTGATACCAGTCACCATCCACTTGCTTATCATTATCAGTAGGAGCACGGAAAGCATTCAATTCCAACCCTTTACTAATCATGGGCAATTCATTTAATGTATAAGAAGAGATCGTTCCCTGCTGCTTTGAAAAAGACGCTTCAAACTGCGAGCCTTTTACCAGATATGCATCATCAGTCTCTATCAGATCAATACTACCTTCTCCTGCTTTAAATACAGGCTTCGCACTATCAGAAAGTTTGAATTGCTCTGATGCTACCTCATATCCAGCCTTTTCCCATTCAGTATCTTGCTTTTGACAGAAGCGGAACTTTATAAAGTATTCGGCTCCCGGAATTTTATTGATCTGATTATCAGCTATAGTAATGACCTTACTGTCCTGTGCGTTCAAGGACAATTCTTCCAGATTAGCCGAGAATACAACTTTTCCATCCTCTTCAATCTCATACCTTCCATATAAGTCATCCAACCCTGCATGAAATCTCTTATTAGTCAGTTTATACGTCCCATTTCCCATAGCCTCAACCCATACAGGCTGATGTATTTTTTTCACCTCGTATGCCTTGGCAGAGTATGTACGATCGGAAAAGATTACGCCATTCGTGCAAAAATTACCGTCATTCGGTGTATCTCCAAAATCTCCTCCGAAGGCCATATAATAACCGGAATCATCCGGAGCAGGCATCTTAATACTTTGATCTACCCAGTCCCAGATAAAGCCACCGACAAGTGCAGGATAGCGCTCGTAAGTTTCCCAATATTCCTTGAAATTCCCGATTGAATTACCCATCGCATGAGCATATTCACAAACCACATGAGGTTTGACCGTTTCTCCATTCTGGAATTTCTGTAAACGCTCCTTCCCTACGCTTTCCAGCCATTGCACATCGGGGTACATAGAACTGGTTACATCGCAATAAGAGCTATTACCTTCATAGTGAGTAGGACGGGTATCATCGAGCTTCTTAACAGCCTCTGCAGCAGATTTAAAGTTAATGCCATTACCGGATTCGTTGCCCAACGACCACATGACTATAGAAGCATGATTTTTATAGCGTCGCACCATATTCTCACTGCGTTCCGTAAATGCTTTCACCCATGAAGGTTCAGAGGACAATGCCATAAGACCATGGCATTCTACATTGGCTTCGGAAAGAACATATATACCATATCTGTCACATAAATCATAGAAATAAGGATTATTAGGATAATGAGAAGTACGTACAGCATTAATATTCAATGACTTCATCAACTGTACATCTTTTTCCATTTCTTCTTTAGATACCGTACGACCATTCTCCGAACTATGGTCGTGTCTGTCAACTCCCTTAAACAAAGTTGATTTTCCATTAATCAACAGCCGACCATCTTGCGCCAGTTCAATCTTACGAAAACCGACCTTGACACTACGAATATCTACAGTTTTCCCTTTTTGCTTTAAAAGAATAGTGAGATTATAAAGGTTGGGCGTTTCTGCCGTCCATTTCAAAGGATTCACAACCTCAAACTGAAGTTTATTCGTTCCCGTTACAGCACGCGCATTTTGGGTAGCAATCTCTTTACCATTCTGATCCGTCACCTTCACTTGAATCTCGTTATTACTTCTTTTACCTGTAATATCTATATCCAGAGAGACGGATGCATTTTTATACTCCTTGTCTAAATCCGTACGGAAGAAGAAGTCTCTGATTTGCGTTTTAGGAGCCGACCACAGAAATACATCTCTGAATATACCGCTGAAACGCCAGAAATCCTGACACTCCAGAAAGCTACCATCTGTAAAGCGATACACCTCGACAGCAAGAACATTCTTTCCAGCTTTCAGATAAGGAGTCAGATTAAATTCGGCAGGCAGGTAGCTGTCCTCCGAATAGCCGACCTTTTTACCATTCACCCAAATATAAAAACCGGCTTCTACCCCATTAAAACGAATAAAGATGTCACGTCCTTTCCATGAATCAGGCAATATAAACTCCCTGCGATAACTACCGACAGGATTAGGCATCGTCGCAAAAGTATAGTTAGACGGACGAGGTTGAATTACATTAGGCCACTGAATCTTTTTCCAATCCCACTCACAAAAAGGATAAATCACATTGCAATATAAGGGCTTATCCCAGTTTTTATTATGTCTTACGGCCTCTATCTGCCAGGTTGCAGGGACTTTAATATTATCCCATTGGCTTACATCATATTCCGGTTTACAGAAATCCTGCGGTCGGTCTTTCGGGTCAGCCACCCAATGAAATTTCCATATTCCATTCAGCGTTTTGTAATAAGGTGACTCTTCAATAGTCAGATTCATTGCTTGTTGTTCATCGGTAAAAGGAATAGCAATCTGAACTGCTTCTTCCTTATTGACTCCCGAGACATACTCATTGCTCCACTCCGGCTTATCCGTGGTTTGTGCTGTTACAGATAAAGACATAAACAAAAGTGCAATCCATGCACTTCGCATGATTCGTAGTTTCATAATAATTGATTGAGTTATTTAGTTTAAATGTTCTTCTATAATATATTCCTAAAATTCATTCGATTACAAATGTAGCGGCTTTTACCTATTTCATACCATAAATTTGTGACATTATTATACACATTTATCAAATATAACCGAATAATCTTCACTATGATCAGATTATTTCCTAATTTGAACAATCGTTTACACCTTTTCTTCTTTTAAATCTCTATTTTTACAATCAGCTAAGGCACTTAAATTATACAATAACAAAAATTACAAAACATGAGAAAAGCACATCTGATGCTAGTTGGTTTACTACTCTCTTTTGCAGCAAACGCAACCAATGATATTCCCCGGCCGGAATATCCCCGCCCACAATTTGAAAGAACTACCTGGGTTAATTTAAATGGTACGTGGACATATGAATTCGATCTTGATGATTCCGGGAAAAAGCGTAACTTACCTACGGCAAAGGAGCTTAGCAAAACAATTACGGTTCCTTTCTGCCCGGAAAGCAAACTATCCGGAGTTAATCACACGGACTTTATAAAAAAAATGTGGTATCAACGTTCTCTGCCGATACCTGCTGACTGGAGCAACAAGAAGATTTTACTCCATTTCGGCGCTGTCGACTATTTAGCAGAGATTTATATAGACGGACGCCTTGTCGGTTTTCATAACGGCGGGAGCTCTCCTTTTGTAATAGATATCAGTCGCATAGCCAAACCCGGGAATAGTCACAATCTGGTAGTATCCGTGTCCGATGATGCAAAATCGGGCCGTCAGGCATGCGGCAAACAGTCTCCGGAGAAGAACTCCTTTGCCTGTTTTTATACCCGTGTCACAGGTATCTGGCAAACGGTGTGGATGGAAGCGCTCTCTCCCTGTGGACTGAAATCGGCAAATACCTATCCAGATATCGACAATAATCAATTGATCATTACTCCGGAATTCTATCAGATATCCAATGACCAGACACTGGAAGTTACGATCTATGACAGCGAGAAAAAAATCGCTCAAATGACATCAAAATGTGCCAATGGCAGTAACCTGATCTTACCGATAAAGAATATCAAGCTCTGGAGCCCCGAAACTCCCCACCTTTACGATATCAGTTACTGCGTCAAAGATGCCAAAGGGCAGATCATCGATGAGGTAAAATCATATGTAGGTATGCGCAAAGTGCATATAGCCAATAGCAAATTTTACTTGAATAACGAGCCTTATTTCCAGCGTCTGGTTATGAATCAGGGGTATTATCCTGATGGAATCTGGACTGCACCTACCGATGAAGCCCTTAAAAATGATATTTTACTAAGTAAGAAAGCCGGCTTCAACGGGGCACGGCTTCATCAAAAGTTTTTTGAAGAACGATTCCATTACTGGGCAGATAAGCTGGGATTTATCACTTGGGGAGAGTCTCCTAACTGGGGAATGAATCCCGATGACGAGATCGCATCAAGAAATCTTCTCAGTGAATGGATAGAGATACTCGAACGAGACCGTAATCACCCTTCTATCATCACATGGGCACCTCTTACCGTACCATTGAGCAATGTTACATCCGGTACATTTGCACGCTTGGTATTTGACCTGCAAAAACTGACAAAAGCAATCGATCCCAGTCGCCCGTTCAACGACCTTACCGGCAGTGGATTCCATTTCCTGACAGATATCTGGAGCATCAGTACTTACGAACCGGATGCAACACGTTTCGCACTAAGCTTAAAGCCGGACAAGAACCAGGCAGCTTATGCCAACCAACCTTTTATCATCGGTGAATTCGGTGGTATTGTATGGGAGACATCCAGAACCAAGGAAGACACATGGGGACATGGAGGAACATTTACCAACGAAGATGCCCTCTTCGAACGCATCGAAAAACTCATCAATGCGATTCAATCCTCCGGAATCATCAGCGGACTCTGCTATACACAGTTTTCAGATATCGAACAAGAGAAAAACGGTATCTACACTTACGACCGACAGCCTAAATTTGATATGGAACGGATTAGATCTATCTTTGAAAAGATTCCAAGCAGACCGATAAAGAAATAAGTTCAGCTTGCTAATAGTATAATTCAGCCCGTCAATATATTCAAATCGAATTATATCGACGGGCTGAATATCCCTTTAATCAGGGTGCAACCTTACCGTTTACTCTCAATATATTCAATCGCTTTTCTAATCCACATATCTTCTCCTGCAGCTATATCTTCTACAGTCTGTTCCACCGGAATATCAATAGTCACTCCATCCCGTTGATTTAATTTCCATTCAGGATAGAATGCTCCCGCCATTGTATAGGTGAATTTAATTCCCCGAGGCAAATATAAATATCCGACATGACCGTTCGCACCGGCAGTTTGCGTACCGATAACCGCACTTTTGGGTGCCACTCTATAAGCGACAGACATTAGCTCTCCAAAACTCTGAGTCATCTCATTTACAAGAATAGCAATCTTACCTTTGAAATAATCAGGATTTTCTTTAAAACCAATTTTTCCAATTATATCAAGACCAAAGTTACCCGGAAATTTCTTCGAATTAATGGAATACCACATAAATGTAGTTGGTTGAGGATAAAGGTATTTTCCAAGTACTTCCATAATATCCCATCTCGGATACTTACGCATATCCAATATCATTCCTTTGGCATTCAAATTTGTTTTCATCATCTGATCCAGTTCCGGAAGCCCCATTATACCTGCATCTACATAAAGAATCTTTCTGGCATCCAGTCCGTAATCTGACGGACTCTTCCGACCTTTAAAAGATGCTCTTTCAAAAGACTGCATGGGTATCGCATATTCATAGGACTGCCCTTGATTCTCCACTGTGACTTTCATTTCATTCTCCGATGTAACAAATAGTCTGAATGCGACATTCCTCAGTAAACCATGCTCATTTGAAGAAGGCAATATAGAACGGTAATTGTCGATTATTTCCGAAATCGGTTTATCATTTACAGCCAGTATGACCGATCCACGCTCAATCTGCTTTAATGCAGTTGATTCTACTACAAGCTTACCGTCCGTTGTCTGAGTCAATCCCAATGGAAGACCATACAATCGGGGAGCATGATTCGGAAATTCAAGCCCTCCATGTGAATCATTGATTTCAGCAGCCAGTTTTCGTATAGAATGGTCCAAATCTTTTTCCGAAGAGGCATAAATAAATTCAGGCAGATATTGCGCCAGCAGAGTACTCCATCTATGGTCTGTAAGGTTGGCGTAAGGATATCCATGTTCGATGGCATTCCACAATCTATAAACCGTAAGAATACGATATCCCTGATCTTCCCAATCGATTGAAGGATAAGGTTTGTCTCTGGCAAATTCCACCTCCTCCTTTCCGGTTAATATCGGAAGATAGTAGTTCAATACACTATTACGTTTGGCATTCTTGATTCTCACTAGTTTTTCAGACAGTTTCTTATCGAAGACATTCGGATCTTCCAGCCAGCCAAGCTGTGCAAAACGATGATATTGGGCCGAATCTCCGATTACATACTCCTCGGTTTCCGTGATTTTACCGTACTTATCTATCCATTCGTTTAACAGTGAGTTCCTTTCCTTTTTGCTCTTCGCAGCTGCTATCCCGGGCATCACTCTGAACAATTCAAAATCCCAGTTATACTTTCCAACCACAACCTGCGGATGAAAATACTTAAGGAATCCCCAAACCTTGCCCAAAACCACAAGATTTTCCAATGTTTGCCCGTCAACGTCTCCAAGCGATATTCCTGAATTTCCTGCGAACTCCAGATCCTTGTCCACTTCAACATCCGGATTCTTAATTAAATCAAGTGACTGTCCATCTATCAGCACCTGGCAGTCGTTCACCCAAAGCCTGGCCTCCCCATCACAGAGTATTCGAAAGAAAAATTTCTTGGAACGTGTAAACGGCATTTCCACACAAAAGTCTTTCCAGCCCTGACTGCCGTTACATTCCAAACCAATAGCCTTCTCGTCTATTCTTTGAAGGTGGGTATCCAGTTTAATTGCGAAACTCACTTTGGCATTATTTGCCTGCTGATATTTGTATTTGCCTTTAAACACAATCGTCTTACCTGTAATATCGCGGTTATTCATGCCGAAATAAGCTTCTGTTTTCTTTCCCCGTACAGACGGAATCAACAATGACGACTGATTATTAAAGAGCACTTCTTCATCTACCCGAATATCTTGATTTTCACTATACCAAGCCATCTTAGGCATTTCCCGCATTGGATCAAAGGAAATAATACGCGTACCGGTAAAAGTAAGAAGTCCCTTTTTACTTTGATCAGACTGCGCATATAAGTTAAAAGCAACCAACGCGAACACTAATAAGCCAACTAATCTGTTTTTCATATGTATCATAGTTTTGTTGTCAATTCAAATATTTACAGGTTTGTACTCTGGACACACCAAAGGTCAGAAAAAAGAAACACTACCAGAGAAAATATCTGTTCATAATTTAGCAATATCTGTTTATTTCAACTGAAAAAACAGGAAGCACAAAACGAGAAAGGAAGAAAAAGAGGGTAATTGGTTGATAATGAGAAATGATTGGCTTTGAGTGTCTTCGGTTGCCGAGTGGGTAAAATGTAGTTTTTAGCGGATAAAAGCAAACATTCCGTTTCTATCCCGTTACCCATTTTAATTGAAGCAAAACACAGCAGTTGAGTGTCTTTAAGTGGCTGATTATAACGCTGTTTGTCTGCGGTTTACATTGTTCAAATAACTCACAAAGGAAGTAATTTTATTAACTTAAAATGTGAGTGTTATGAACAAAGAATTGAAAGTGTCTTTTTACCTGAAAAGGGAAAGCAGATTAGAAAAAAATGCTGTCGGAGAAAATGTAATTTACCCGATAATCGGGAAAATCATTATCGGTAACAGTATCGCTCAATTCAGTACCAAACTGAAAATAGAAGAACGCTTATGGCACGTCAAATCAGGGCGGGCAACCGGAAAGAGCCATACGGCTGTCAAACTCAACCGTGAGATTAATAAAATTAATCTCACTATACACGCGCATTATGCAGATATTCTCAAACGTACCGGAGCGGTAACGGCTATTGAGGTAAAGAACGCCTTTCAGGGTATTGCATCCTCACAGAAAACCCTGCTCGTCCTATTCGAGGAGGTAATGACGGATTTCCGGGCAAGAATCGGTATTGACCGTGCGGAAGGAACTTACGAACAGCATGAAATTCTTTACAGGCAATTAAAACTATTCCTACGTGAAAAATATAATATCGAAGATATTCCGTTGAGTGGGCTGGATATGCCTTTCATTGAAGCATTGGATTACTATTTCAGGGTAAAGCGTGGAATGAAGCCGAGAACGGTCAAAGCAAGAATAGTCCTGTTGAATAAAGTTGTCCGCCTGGCATTGCACCGGAACTATATTACCTGCCCACCGTTTGTGGGCTTTGATTTAGGTAAAACAGAACTCCCCGACAAATCGCTGACTTCGGAAGAACTCGACCGCTTAATTTCTACCCCGCTTAAATCTTCTACCCAGAGTTTCATCCGTGATATGTTTGTGTTTTCGACCTTTACAGGCCTATCCTATGTTGACTTGCAAAATCTTTCATGGAAAGATGTTATTACCGAAGATGACGGCAGCAAGTGGATTTCTGCCGACCGCCAAAAGACAAAAACAGAGTTTAATGTAAAACTATTGGATATTCCTGTCCGAATCATGGAGTATTACAGGGGCATCGTTCCCGGTGGAAAGGTTTTTCCGTACATGAATATCGGGCAGGTCAATGTCGGGCTAAAGCGGATAGCGAGGAACTGCGGGATAAACAGGATATTGACTTTCCACATGAGCAGATACTCGTTTGCCAGTCAAATCTGCCTGTCCGGGGGCGTTCCTATCGAGAGCGTAAGCCGGATGATGGGGCATAAGAATATCCATACTACCCAACGGTATGCACGACTTAATAAAGAGAAGATAGGAAACGATATGAAAGAATTGTCCCTGCGCCTTGCAGGTAAATTCAACTATACGGAATAACCGGAAAACAGAATTAATATTTAATCATCAAATAAAAAATCATCATGCAAATAAATAGAAGCACATTCAGTATATTGTTCTATCTCAATACCAGCAAGAAGAAAAAATCCGGCAAATGTCCTCTTGTAGGGCGTATTACTGTAGACGGTAAAAGTACGGCATTCAGTACAGGTCTTGAACTGCTCCCTGAACAATGGGACAGCAAACAGGGATTAGCCACCGGAAAATCCAAAGAAGAAACCGACATCAACAAACAGATAAAGCAATACAGGGCTGACCTTACCGGATACTACAAAACCCTGCTTGAAACCAAAAGCTACATTACAGCCGAAACATTAAAGAACGCTTTATTAAGAAATACGCTCCACAAAAATACACTCATGCAAGAGTTCGCCGAGCTTATTGAAGAAAAACGGCAGGCTGTCGGTATTCTGATAACATCTTCTACCTATCAGAAATACGGACAGGTTTACAGGCTATTAAAGAAATTCCTGTCCGAAAAATACGAGCTGTCGGATATTCCGATTGAACAGGTTGATTACTCCTTTATCGAAGCATACGACTACTATATGAAAGTCAACCTGCAATATGTTCCGAAAACTGTAATGTTTTTTATGAAACCAATGCGGACGATTGTAAAACGGGCTTTAAATAAAGGTCTATTGCTTCAAAACCCGTTTTTCAATTACCGACCGGAGCGACCGATTAGTAAACGGCGGTGGCTCTCTATGGATGAAATAGAAAAACTGCTTCAGGTACGGATGAAGAAGGATTCGGCTAACTTCGTGCGGGATATGTTTTTGTTTTCAACTTTTACCGGAATTGCCCATGCAGATATGGTAAACCTCCGGCATGATAATATCCACCGTCAGGAAGACGGCAGTTTGTGGATTACCCTGAACCGTCAAAAGACCGGAAGCGTTTCGCATATACCTATGTTGGATATACCTCTGCGAATCATGGAGAAATACCGGAATACAGACTTTGCAGGTCGGGACGGGAAAGTATTCAAAATGACGACAGTAGAAAACATGGATGTGCAACTAAAGAAGATTGCCAAAGCTGCCGGAATTACCCAATGATATCCAGCCCAATCGAATTGTTTATCCAGCTTGATCTCTTTTCCGGCACGGTCTTTACCTCGATGTCCCCAGAAATCTCCATCAAAGTAGACCTTCCATTCAGGGGCAACCAATTCTGCTTCTGAAGTCATATCATTATCGTAATAATCTTCTGTGTATTTAATCTGACTGTAATCAAAGGAAGATTGCAGGTTTTTGATATATGTCCACGGTTGTTCCATAGGCAACAAATTCATCTTCTCTGAAATTTCCGATAAAGTTTGCTGTTGTTCCTGGGTTGTAGGGTTTTCATTGAGAAAGGCTTCAAACTGTGCTTCGTTCCACATCCACGCTTGTTCCACTGCCGCCACATCACCACAAGCCAGTATAAGCCGCAGAAAGTCGGTAAAATTTTCAGCTACTGGATGAACATAATCAGGAGAAGTATTCATGGGGCTGACAGAGAAAACCATCTCTCCAAATCCACGAATGAAACAGAAGTGGATACCATCTATCCCTGCCCATCCAAAAACCGATGCCCCTTTTGGGGTACAAAAATAATTTGTATTATCCTCACGGAGTTCAACTCCCACAGGACTTAAATCGACACCCCGCTGTAAAAATTTTTTCAAAATTCTATTCATTAAGCATCCCCCCATAAAATTAGTGCTATCACGCTCTTGATTGTAGTAAATTTTATCACAAGAGTGTGAATAAATCTACTGGCGAATGCTGAAACCGCCCGAACAGTTTCTTTCTGCTCAGGCGGCTTTCTTCATCCATTTTTCTTTCTTCTGCTGCACTTGTTCATGGGCTTCCTGCTGAACATCAGCCCAGCGGAAAAGCCATACTTGAAGTGACTTTCACTTTCTTCACATTGGGCGATTGCTGTCTGCGCCCGGAGTTCCTGCACCAGCTCATAGTCCTCTTTGCTGAGCCGCTGGGACAACTGCTCCATGAGCTTTTCACAGGCTATGACTGCCTTTCGGTATTCCGGTGATGTAGGTACAACTGTCTCGCAGGGATAAAACTCCCCATTATACATGGCTTCCAAAATCATAGCTTTACCTCTCTCAACAGTAGATTAGTTCCGTCTTGATGATTTCCTCTGCCCGGCAGCGGATGGAGTTCATTGACTGCACCCATAACATCTGATTTTCCGCTTTCATGGCTTCGGTCACGCCCTCGGCTTTCATCATCTGCCGGATAATCAAGTCCAGCCTGTCTGCCGCCTGCTCGTTCAGATCGGCAACGACGGTGTGGAGGCTGCCGGACAAAATTAGCTCGTTGTAAAGCATGGGACGGTGCAATTTCAGATAGGACTGGTGCAAGCGTCCCCAATGCCCAATAGGTCGGCGTTCCTCCGGCAGCTTCAAGTCCGGCACATAGTAGTCGCCCACCAACACATAGTCCATACCGTTCTCATGGATTCTCGGTTTCAACTCTTTCATAAAATCACGCTCCCTTTCTCGGTCCCAGCTGCGGCAAACTGCTCACCGGGATAAATACCCCTCTGGCAATATCCTCGGTGCGGATTGCCTGTTTTCTGGCTTCAATCTCCGCTTTTTTCTTGGCTTTCGTGCGCTCCTCATACTCTTTCTGTTTACCATTGGCTTTCCGCTTCAAGTAGTTCTGGTGGAGCCTGTCCTTGCGTTCCTCACGCTTGCGGATTTCCTCTAATTCCTCCGGGGTAAGCTCCGCTTCTCCAAACGCCGGGGGAACGAATCGCCCAACAAAATTGAAGTAAATCTCGACCTCCTGTGTGGTCTGTATACTGCCTTTGCGGTCACGCTCATGCACAAGGATTTTCTCGATAAACTCGTTGAGCATGGCAATGGTCAGCTTGTCGAAGTTCTCATATTTGTCAATCAGAGCGATAAAACGGTCAGCGTCCTTTTCGTGCTTCTCATAGCTCTTGACAGCCTTTTCCAGAACAGAGATTTCAGCGGTAAGCTCGGACTGTTCCTTTTCGTATTGAGCGTCCAGAGTGGCGTATCTGCTGTCGGACAGC
>OOCP01003008.1_pt1 | contig 13154 bp, 7 predicted proteins | sample 1671511 | NCBI WGS metagenome assembly OOCP01 (sample SAMN06348164, study PRJEB24527) | human gut metagenome | biome: human gut; feature: ankylosing spondylitis patient; material: feces | host: Homo sapiens | place: China | collected 2015-10 | reverse complement strand
CTCTCATCACAAATCCCCCTTTTTATGTAGAATGATTGTTGAAAAATACTTTACATTATAAATAACGCGAAAATCTCCAAAATATACCGCCTGTTTTTAAAAAAATCAGAAATTCGGCAAAATGCACAAAAAAGGGCGCTCCTTTTTGTGAACGGATGGGGAAGGAGCGCCGTTTTTGGGGATGATCTTACTGGATGATGCCTTCTGTGTTTACAGTCCAGATCATATCGTTTTCGTCTTTAAAATCTTTGTATCCGCTGCCAAGTTCTGGTCTGGAAGCAGACTTGGAGGTGGAACCTGCCTTCTGTACAGCACCGTTTACATTTACCAGATAGCGTGTATCGTCTAAGGAAACAGGGGCAAAACGTAAATCTTTGTCTGCTTCCTGTCGAAGGCCATTTACATACAGGGTGTTATCTTTGATGCCATGGTAGCCCTGTCCTTTTTTACTGCCTTCTGCGTGGAAGAGCCAGTTCTGGGTCTCCCCAAGGTCCTCATCATAAATGGTCTGTTTCCCGGTTTTCATAATACCTTCTTCGTCAAAGTAGTAATTGGCAGCTGTACCGTCAGAGAGCCTGATGGACTGCTTGCCGGTCTGCATTTCACCTGCTGTGTTGAAGGCATATTTTTTGGAGTCAATGGTGAAGATCTCCAGGTCCTCTTTTCCGATTCCCATGTCATTTGCCGGGCCGGTCAGGACGCTGTTTTCATCCCCGAGGTAAAATGCTCCGCTTAACTGAAGCATCTGATCTACTTTCTCTTTCAGCGACATATCCGCCAGCAGCTTTTCCAAATCTGTCTGTTTCATTGAAAAACCTCCTGTTTTTTATTTTCAGAATTTTTGGTTTTCTATCCCATTTGTTTCTATTTTACGGCATAACTCTGCATAAAACAATCTATTTTTTTGACTCTTTTCTCTACGATTTTAACAAAAGAAGCGCGCCTGCCATCGCTTTTTCCGTTCTGGCAGACACGCTCCGTTTTTTATAATTTGATTCCTTTTAATGCCGCGGCAAATGCATTGTTTACCGGCTCTTCGGCCTCTTTTTTCTGTTTTTTCAGGTAGGCTGCCACATCCCGCTTCGTCACGCCGCCGCCCTCTTTTTTGCGGCGCTCCTGGAATTTTGTCATGCGCTCCTTGTGCCCGCAGGAGCAGACAAACATCGCATCCTCGCCTTTTCCGATCATCTCCATGCGCTTATGACAGACCGGACATCTCGCATTCGTCGTACGGGAAACCGTTTCACGGTAGCCGCACTCTCTGTCCTGGCAAACGAGCATCTTTGCATTCTTTCCATTGACTGCCAGCAGCCGTTTTCCGCAGTTCGGGCACTTCTTGTTTGTCAGGTTATCGTGGCGGAATGTTCCCTCTTCCGTTTTGATCTCCTCAATCAGTTCCACCGTGTAGCTCCGGATCTCTTTCATAAAGGCATCACGCCGCTTCTTTCCCTTTGCAATTTCGTTTAACTGCATCTCCCAGCTTGCCGTCAGCTCCGGCTTTTTGAGATCCGCCGGCACCAGCTTCAGAAGCTGGCGTGCTTTCGAGGTCAGATAGATCTCATTCCCCTTTTTCTCCAGCAGAAAGCTGCGGAACAGCTTCTCGATGATATCTGCGCGGGTCGCAACCGTTCCAAGGCCGCCCGCCTCGCCGATCGTTTTCACAAGACTGCTGTCGCGATTTTCCATGTAACGGACCGGATTCTCCATCGCGGAAAGCAGCGTTCCTTCCGTAAAGCGTGCCGGCGGCTTTGTCTTTCCCTCCCGGAGGCTGATCTTTGACTGGTCGAACTTCATGCCTGCCTGCAAAAGCGGCAGATTCTGCTCCCGCACCTCTTCTTTCGCCTCGTCCTCGTCGTCATAACGGTTATCCTCGTACGCCTCCTGCCAGCCTTTCTCGACCATGCGCTTTCCACGCGCCGTAAAGCATTCTTTTTCGATGGAAGCCTGGATCACAGTCTCCTCGTATACGCAGGGCGGCAGCAGCACCGCAAGAAAACGGCGCACCACGAGATCATAAATGCGGCGTTCCTCATTGGAAAGTGCAGAAAGCTGCACATACTGCTCCGTCGGGATAATGGCGTGGTGGTCGGAAACCTTTGCATCATTCACAAAACCTGGCTTTTCCTTCAGCGGACGGCGCTTCGCCTGCTGTGCCAGCGTCTTGTACGGCCCGATACTCACGGCATCGAGGCGCTCTTTTAAAGTCGGTATAATATCCTTTGTCAGATACCGCGAATCCGTCCGCGGATACGTGAGGACTTTGTGCGTCTCATAGAGGCTCTGCATCAGATTCAGGGTCTGTTTTGCCGAATAACCGAACCGTGCACTGGCATCGCGCTGCAGCTCCGTCAGATCGTAGAGCAGCGGCGCCTCTTTCTGTTTTTTCTTCTTTTCTACTTTTTGCAGGACAAGCGGATACCGTTTTGCTTTTTCTGCGATCTGCTTTGCCTTTTCCGGATCAGAAATCCGTGTTCCGCCCGATTTTTCATCCTTCCAGGTGTATACTGCGCCGCCTGCTGCTGCCGTTACGGTGTAGTACGGCTTCGGGACAAATTCTCGGATTTCCTGCTCGCGCTGTGCAATCATGGCGAGCGTCGGTGTCTGCACACGGCCGCAGGAAAGCTGTGCATTGTATTTGCATGTCAGTGCCCGCGTTGCGTTAATGCCAACAAGCCAGTCCGCCTCTGCACGGGAAACAGCAGCCCGGTAGAGATTATCGTACTCTTTCGCATCTTTCAGGCTGGCAAATCCCTCACGGATTGCCTTGTCGGTAACGGACGAAATCCAGAGACGCTTACACGGCTTCTGGTTGTGCGCCTTGTCAAGAATCCAACGCGCCACCAGCTCGCCTTCACGGCCGGCATCTGTCGCAATGACCACCTCACCGACATCTTTCCGCGCAAGCTGTGTCGTCACAGCGTGATACTGTTTTCCCGTCTGCGGAATGACCTTGATCTGCAGTTTCTCCGGCATCATCGGCAGAACTGCCATATTCCATTCCTTATACTTTTTATCATAGTCCTCCGGGTCTTTTAAGGTCACGAGGTGGCCGAGCGCCCAGGTCACAATGTACTGGTTTCCTTCCAGTGCTCCGTTTTCTTTTTTCGCACATCCGAGCACGCGTGCAATATCGCGTGCCACAGATGGTTTTTCTGCAATTACCAGAGTTTTCATGAAATGTCTGCTCCTTTTATAGCTCTTTATACTGTTTTACAATTTCATCCCGGTCTTTTCCGAGAATAAAGTAATAATCGATCTGTCCGTCCCCGGCGGTATGAAGATACGTTCCAAACGTCCGCACATTGCACAGCAGTGCCGTTCTGGAAGCGGCGGCTGCAATACCATAGCCGCGGTTTGAGACGACAAGCGGCATCCGCGCCTGCTTTCCGCCAAACGAGACGTAGCGCGCCTTCGCGGTCAGATCCAGCCACTCTGTCGAGAGAATGCCCTTGGCTTTCAGCTTTTCGGAACCGCTCCAGTCAAAGAATGTCCATGTCATGCCGCCGTCGATCATGCGCGGCTCGTCTCGTTTCTCGGAAAGAACCAGTTTGTGATCCGGCGTAAAGAACTGCACCGCGCCGTCCTTTTTTTCCACCATGACACGCAGCTTCTCTGTCTCGACAAGAACCGCCGTCTTCGATTCCTTTGCACTCCAGGGGAACGAGGTATCCGCCTTTGGCTTCCAGTACGTGTCCTGGACTCTTGCCGTCACACCTTTTACGAAGCTGATGCGGATGACCTCCGGCGTAATCGGCGTGATGCGCAGAATGCCGTACATGCTCGCCATCTCAACCGCTGCTTTTCCTTTCTTTGCCCATTTCACCGCGCACTTGATCCTCGAATGCCCCTTCATGCGCAGCAGTTCATTTTCCGGAATTGCCCCAAAAGCGTAGGGCGATGTATTCATGTGCTCTGGCTGTTCAGCTTTTTCTGACTGTATTCCTGCAGTCGCCGGTCTGCTGCCCGGTGCTTTGCCGCCTGTCTTTCCACGGTAGGCGGCACCGGCAAAGACAGCAGAAACTCCTTCCGGCGCACGCTGCTGCATCGTCTTTGCGGCAATTTCTTTTCCTGTTTCTGCCGCTGCTTTCCGCATGCCCGTACTGCTTTTTGGCATCACCGCTGTTCCCGTCGTGCTTGTATTTCCAGGCGCCCTTCCCGGTATCTGCTCCGGCTTAATTACAATCCTTTTTGGTCCGTGGCTGTTCCGCTCGTCCATCTCCTGGATGCCGATCGCGCGGTTCTCCTCACGCGTCTCTTTTTGCGTCAGCGAAACCTTCTCATACTCCTTCGCCTTCGTCAGCGTCTCCATGGCAAATTCCTGGTTGTGACGGCCCTTTGGCACTTTCTTTGCAAGGATTCCTGTGAGTTTTCCCGTATACAGCACTGCCAGCTCATGCAGCGCACGCGTTGCCGCTACATAAAGCAGCTTTACCTGTCCGTCATTCTCCGGATATTTTTCTTCTGTCGGATCAAGAAGCAGCACCGCGTCAAACTCGAGTCCCTTCGTATACGCAACCGGAAGCACCATCACGCCCTCGCCAAATTCTGCCGTCTCGAGATCCTCCTCCACAACCGGCACATATTTTTTCAGCTTCCGCGCCATCGCAGCCGCTTCTGCCTCATCCCGGCATACAACGGCAATTGTCTCATATCCCTGCTCCTGCCACGCTTTGATCTTCTGCACTCCAGCTGCCAGAAGCGCAGCCTCATCCGCAAACGCTTCCTTTTGCACCGCCGTTCCATGCCGCAGCACCGGCTCCACCGGATAAATTGCAAAATCCCCGTGCCGCAGGATTTCATTTGCAAAATCGGAGATCTCCACCGTATTCCGGTAACTCTTCCGCAGAACGCCGAACGCATCGTACGTGCCGGTCAGAATCAGCTTTTTCAGCTCCTCCCAGTCGTTCAGGCCGTAGGAAAAATGGATATTCTGCGACGTATCTCCCATAATGGTATACGTACAGTCACGCAGACAGTAATGAAGCACCTGGTAAGCCATCATCCCAAAATCCTGCGCCTCGTCGATGACCACATGGCTCGCCTCGCGCACGGGATCGTTTTCCTTGATCCGCTTATAGAGGTATGCCAGCGCCGCCAGATCATAGACATCAAAGGAGTTTTCCGGCACTTCCACCGCTTTTCCTTTCTCCGCCTGCTGCTCCAGAAACTGTAAATAGAGATCAAAAATGGATCCCCGCCATTTTCCATCTCCAAAATATTTCTCGTATTTCCGCTTCAGCGCCTTTTTTTCGCGCGCCGGAAACGTCACTTCTTTTCCCGAAACCTCATTCTCAAATTTTGCCAGCAGGATCTCGTTCAGCATGCACATCTTTCCTTCCATGGAAAGTGTGGACTGCTCCCTGCAATAGTTATCAATATACTCGGCGTCCAGAAGCAATGTTCCCGTTTTTTCCAGCCGCACCGGCTCCCGCGGAATCTGCTCTGCCTCGTACGTACGGCAGAAATTTTCCAGATCGAAAAACCAGCCGCTTCCACCTTTTATGCTGTTTTTCTCATCCGCGCGGTCGATGCCATGCACTGTGTACTTTGTTTCATCCCAGTTTTCATACAGAAGCCGGATAAAGAGCTGTTCCATCGTCATCTGGCGGATGCCATAGACATCGAGTTCCGGCAGAACGCTTGTAATATAATTCAGCAGAATACGGTTACTGCCGATGATATAGAAATCCTCCGGCCGGAAGTCCTCCTCGTAATTGTAGAGAATATACGAAATCCGATGCATGGCCACCGTCGTCTTTCCGGATCCCGCCACGCCCTGTACGATCAGATTCGTCTTCGGGGATCTGCGGATAATGAGGTTCTGCTCCTGCTGGATCGTCGCAATGATCTCACCGAGCACCGCTTTTTTGTTCTTCGCCAGATACTTTGTCAGGAGCTCATCATTCGCTACCACATCAGAATCAAAAAAGTCCTTCAGACGGTCATTTTCAATTTCATACGTCCGCTTTCTTTTCAGATCAATCGAAAAAGTACCCTCTGAACTCACCGTATAGCTGCACGGCCCGGTGCTGTTCTCATAATAGACGGAGGAAATCGGCGCCCGCCAGTCCAGCACAACCGGTTCCGCCTTCTCATCGGAAATGCCGACGCGCCCGATGTAATAGGACTCTAAAAACGAAAGCCGCGGATCCTGAAAATCAATCCGCCCGAAATACGGCTTCTTTCTCGCTTTTTCCAGCCGCGCCATGCCGTGCTGGTACGCATTCAGCTTCGCCGTCGCGTTGTTCCAGAGCGCCAGGCCTTCCGCCTCTTTTGCGTCGTACGTCTCCATCAGATCCGCCAGATCCTCATTCGCCGACCGGATATCCGCCTTCGCCTGTTCAAGATTCTGCTCGGCAATCCCGATCACCTTCGCAAGCTGTGCTTCCTCCTCTTCCCTCGTAAGTCCGGGAATCTCTGATTTTCTGATGCTTCTTTCCAGTTTCTCTTCTTCCACTTTGTGCCTCCTTTTTTACGAAAAACTTCTTCTACATCAGCCCGTTCTTTTGATTCTCTTATTTCCATCCCAATAGACTTTATTTTACCATGCACACGTCTCCCCGGCAAGATACTTCACCCGCTTTTTCGTGCATCAAAAAAGACACCATGCATCTTACACACAGTGCCTTTCCGACTTTTTTTCTTACTGAAGGTAATCCTTAAATTTCTTTTTAAATGCTTCGATATCGTTCGTATGGGCTTCCACAACCGCATCCGGGTTTCCGGCGATCATCAGGACACTCATCAGGGATTTCGCATCAAAGACGCATCGTCCTATTTTTACGTCAACGTCGTAATCCAGGCGTTTCACCATATTTACAAATTCTTCTACACTCTCTACTTCATCAAACTTTAACGGTAACGAAATCATATTTTCTGCATCCTTTCTGCTTTTGGGTCTTTTTTTCATGATTTTGAATTCTTTCTTTTATTTCCTTCAAAATCGGTCAAAAGCTTACACGATATCCCTTTTTTGCTGTTTTTTCTGAAAGTAGTAATGAAATCGCCTTCATTTTCGACTGACACTAAAATAGCATACATCTGTCTCACTGCAAATATCTGTTTTAGACAAAATTCGACGTAGTTTTACAGCAATTTGCTCATATATTCCGTCTGATTCGTTAAGTTGTTTCTTTTCCGGCACTTTTTTCGTCTGATCTGACGGGTCGGAAGGCCTTACTTGAGAATCACTCTCATGAAAAGTTATTCGCTGAAAATAATATTTCGGATCTTCCGGGACAGGGTGTACGTTCCGGCATCTTTTTTCTGGGTCATCATCAGAAATGTCATATTCTGCTCCGGCACGACTTCCATGTAGCATCCAAGCCAGCCGTCCCAGCCGAACTCGCCCTTGCTTCCCAGCGTTACCGCACGCGTCGGATCTACCAGAACACGCATCAGATTTCCGTAGGAAAATCCTTCCAGACCGATCCAGTTATCAAAGCCTGCCTGCTGTACCGCGCTTAATGTGTGGCCTCCCAGAAATTTTACCGTCGCCGGACGGAGAATCTGTACACCGTTGTAGGTGCCGCCGTTCAGCAGCATCTGCGTAAATTTCGCATAATCGTCGATGGTAGATGCAAGGCCTGCTCCGCCTGCCTCATATGCCGGGCGGTACGCCATATCGTTCTGAATGCCAAGGTTATTGTCCAGATAACGGACGGACGGCTGTCCCTCCCTGCAGTCATACACCTTCGCCAGACGATCCTGCTTTTCTGCCGGAACCCAGAAATCGGTATCGTTCATGCCGAGCGGCTCGAAAATTTCTTTTTTCAGAAAATCCCCAAAGCGCATGCCGCTTGCCACCTCAATCACCGCACCTACGGCATCCGCCGACGTTCCATAACTCCAGGACTGGCCCGGCTGATACAGAAGCGGGACTTTTCCAAGACGGTTTGCAAATTCTACTGTACTGATCGTTCCGCCGTTTTCTTCCTTAAGTCCGTGGATCACCTCCTGAAAAAGTGCATCGGTCTGCCGTCCCGTCTCATCCGTTCCGCCGTACGTCAGCCCGGATGTCATATTCATAATATCCTCCAGAAGGATCTCCCTCTCCGCTTTTTCTATCTTCCCATCCGCTGTACATACAACCGGGTTCCGGAAGCCCGGCAGATACTTGCTGACCGGATCCGCCAGATCGACGATTCCGCGCTCTACCAGAATCATCATGGCCGTCGCGGTAATCGGTTTGCTCATGGAGTAGAGACGGAAAATATTATCGCGGGAAACCGGCTTTTTCGCTTCGATATCCGCATATCCGCTCTCCAGATAAACCTGCTCTTCTCCGTCTTTGATCACCATCAGAAGACAGCCCGGTGTCTCTCCTTTTGCAACGGATGCATCCATCACCTGCTGCAGTCTTTTCTTTATCACCTGTTCCATGGTATGCTCTAACCTCCATCTAAATTTCATTGTTTTTTCCTATTTTACCTCTCTTTTTGCCCCCTGTCATCTTTTATCTTGCTTTTCTTCTTCTATCCTCATTGTCTTTTTTTCTGAAATCTTACAACTTTTCTGAAATTAAGAAAAACCATCAAAAACCATCATTGCCCTATTCCGAAAAATATGCTATTCTATATGTATATATATTTATGAATCTTCAGCTATTTAGAAAAACGAGGTGAACATCTTGCTGAAAACGAACGAATCCGCAGAAAATTATTTGGAAACTATTTTAGTCTTAAGTCAGAAAAAACCCGTTGTACGCGGTGTTGATATTGCAGAAGAACTTGGCTTTAAAAAATCAAGTGTCAGCGTTGCCATGAAAAACTTAAGAGAAAAAGAGCAGATCCGCGTAACACCGGAAGGCTACATCTACCTGACCGACAGCGGACGCGCGATCGCAGAGATGATCTATGAGCGCCACCAGCTCCTCTCCCGCGGCCTGATGAGCCTTGGTGTTGATGAGCAGACCGCCACGGAAGATGCCTGCCGCATCGAGCATGTCATCAGCCAGGAAAGCTTTGAAGCGATCAAACGTCATCTGCACATGACTGCCGAAAAATAAACATGACAAAGAAAACGCTGCCGGAGTTCTCTTCTCTCCGACAGCGTTTCTCTTTCCGCCCTAAAGTCTCCCATTTCTTTGCCGGAGCCTTTCGGGTTTTCTTTTTACAGCATAAAAGTATACGTTCCGCTTCCCAGTTCCACGGTATCCGCCGGATCCTGCGTGTTTTTAAACAGGGTTGCCGTTGTATTGACCGGAATCGTAACCTGATACTCTATTTTGTCACCTTTCCGCTCCCATCCGGCAGAAATCACGCCGTACGGGCTGTCTACGGAACCTTTCATAAACTCGAGCGGGCCCGGCTGCGGTTTCAGCAGAATGTGCTGATAACCCGGTTTTGTCTCGTCTCTCTGGATACCAAGTCCCGTGTGATACAGCCAGGAAAGAACGCTTCCGAGAGAATAATGATTGAACGAGTTCATCGCATTCTGTCCGCCGAAGCCTTTTTCCTTCGTGTAGGAATCCCAGTGCTCCCAGATCGTCGTCGCTCCCTGGGTCACCGGATACAGCCACGACGGGAATGCCGTCTGCAGCATCATCTTCCAGGCATCCTCCGCAGCGCCCTGCTCGGTCAGCATCTGGTTCAGAATACCCGTTCCAAAGAATCCCGTTCCGACCGTATGGCCGATCGCTCTCGTCTTTCGGATCAGATGCTCTCCTATTCTCTTTCTGTCTTCTGCCACACCATAAGACAGTGCAATTGCATACGAGCACTGCGTATCACACAGCGTTCCGTCCGCATTGCAGGTCTTTCCGGAATCCGGAAGTACAAATGTCTCATTCCAGAATTTCTTCACCTTCGCAGCAAGCGCCTCATACTGATGCTGCTCCTCTGTTCTTCCGAGCGCACCGGCAATCCGGCTCATCAGATCGGCTTCTTTATAATAGAATGCATTCCATAAAAGCAGCAGATCCGTCTCTTCCGGTGCCAGCCAGTCGCCAAGCGGTCCGATCGCCGGATTTACCTTCGTTCCCGGCAGACCCTTATCCTTCATATAGTCCATATATTTCTGCATGCCAGGATAAAATTTCTCCAGTGTGCGGATATCCCCATACTGCTCATACAGTTCCCACGCCATAAAAATACTCGCACACTCATACGTAATGCCGCCGAATCCGCCGCCCACCGGTGCAATCTCCGGGTACTGGCCTTCCGGTGTCTGCAGATCACACATCGCCTGCAGGTTCCGCTCATAGAATTTCTTCAGGCTGCTGTTGTTGAGCGCCGTATGGCAGAAAATATGCGTATCGCCCGCCCAGCCCATGCGCTCATTTCTCTGCGGGCAGTCGGTCGGAATGTTGATAAAGTTGCATTTCTGTGACCAGGAAACATTCTCGGCAAACCGGTTCAGCAGTTTATGGCTACTCGTAAGGCTTCCATGGAATTCCGTCACAGAAGAATACTGAAGACTCTCTACTTCTTCCAGCTCCGGCGCATGCTCCACACCGCTGATCTCAATATAGCGGTAGCCGTGGAAGGTAAACTTCGGCTGGAACACCTCTTCCCCGCCGCGGCAGATATAAACATCCGTACTCGTCGCATCCCGGTAATTTTCCAGCATCATCGTGCCTTCTTTTCCGGCATACTCCGGCAGATCCGGATAAAGCACCTCCGCATAGCGGATGATGATCTTTGTGCCCGCCTTCTCATGCAGTGTAATCCGCGGTACACCAGCCATCTCCTGTTCCAGATCGTAGAGATACACACCCGGGAACAGCTCTTTTCTCGTCTTTGCCGTTCTCCGGTCCACAATCCGCACCGGCGCATCGTACTCACCGATATATTCCGGCTTCTGCTCATGAACCGCCGGCCAGGACCGTCCAAAGCCCGGCATCGTGCAGAACTCTTCGATCATGACGGTATCCACAACAACTGGCTTTTCCCAGGTGCTGTCATCAAACTCCGGCAGAGAATAAGTTTCGTAAACCTCTGCCCGGCGCGCATCGTACTGCTCTCCGGCAAAGTAGCTGGAAAACAGGTAAGGACCTTCTCCGAAATACTTCCAATCCTCGGTATTTGTTCCAAAGACCTCGCGGCTGCCGTCCTCGTACTTCATGACAACCTTGGCAAGCAGACTCTCCTTGTCTCCAAAGTAATTGAAGTTCTTCACCACAAAGGTCTGTGCCTCGCTCCACCAGCCCGATGCCAGCGTCACGCCGATTCCGTTTCGGCCCGGTTTCATCAGCCCTGTGATATCGTATGTCTGATAGTTCATTCTGTGGTCATACTGTGTCAGACCCGGACGCAGCAGATCTTCCGTGATCTCCTGTCCGTTGATCCGGCAGTCGTAGATACCGCGCGCAGTAATATAAAGGCGTGCCGATACCAGTTTTTTCTCTTTCTGGCAGGAAATACACGACCGCAGCATTGGAATTGAATGATGGGACGGATCTGCCGTAATCTGGCTGTCTTCTACTTTAAAGTATCCGTTTTCCACCGGAATCTGATCCGCAAAGATACTTTTTCCCCCATCCAGCCGTCCTTCCGGCGTCTCACGAACAATTTCCGCGGATGGTTTTCTTACGTTTCTTACGGTCAGATTCTTAAAATATCCTGTCGTCCCTTTTCCTGCATAAAATCCAATCTCATTCAGTCTCGGATACGGCAGCACATCGTTATTTCCTCTCGGATTCAGCTGGCGGCCTGATACTTTCGTTCCAAAAAATCCATGCTCTTCAATGGCATCCACGAGAATGCCGTCGACATAGGCGTATGCCACATTGCCGTCAACCTCTACGGTCAGCTTATGAAAGGCATCGGCATTCTCTGGTGTCAGGATTTCCTGTGTTTTCTCTTTCCAGTTGACCAGTTTCGTAACGGCAAACGGTTTTTCCGCTGTATCCTCCGGCGCATAGCCCACGCGGTAAATTTCGAGGCGTGCATCTCCATCCTCAAGGCACACAGCATAACGGATATAGTTCTCCCCTTCCATGCCAAGCTCATTTTTCGTATGATCGTTCAGACGGAAGTCATTGGCTCCAAAGACGATACCCGCTTCTCCCTTCCCGCCTTCCATCCGAAATTCACTCTCGATCGTAAAGACACCGCGGTTTTCCGCGCATACCGTCGCATGCGGTGCGCCGATCCACTCAGCTCCCTCCCATGCTGCATACAAAGAATCCATAAGGCCTGTCTCGAAGGAACTTTCTGCTTCTGCTTTTCCGCCGTGGTTATCCCACACCTCTGCTTTTACCTCATATTTGGTACAGGGCTGCAGTGCTTCTCCTTCATAACCAATCCCTGTTGATACGCCGGTTTCCATTTTTCCGCTGTCCCACACAGTATCTTCTCCGGTGCGCACAACGATCCGGCATGCGCTCTGCATCAGATTCTGTTCTCCTTCTTCTGCCGTCAGCAGCCAGGAAAATGCCGGTTTTTTCTCATCCAGCCCGATCGGTGCCATCTGATCTTCAATCAGAATTCTCTCTATCTTCATTTGGTAACCTCCCATTGCAAGTTTTGCCTTCTTTGCTGATTGTATTATACCGTCCAGCAGCTATTTCTGTTAAGATCAGTTTTTGCCCAAAAAAGCGTCTTTATTTGCATCTTTTCCGGTGTTATAATAAAGGAAATTACGAAAGAGAGGTACCAGCAAATGAAAGTATTATTAATCAACGGAAGTCCTCACGCAAAAGGCAGCACTTATACTGCCCTGCACGAAATGGAAAAAGTCTTTACAGAAAACGGTATTGAGGCGGAAATCGTACATATCGGAAATAAAGATATCCGCGGCTGTGTTGCCTGCGGTGCCTGTTCCAAGCTCGGAAAATGTGCTTTTTCCGATATGGTAAATGAGGTTGCTCCGAAATTTGAAGAGGCTGACGGCCTTGTTGTCGGAAGTCCGGTTTATTATGCATCTGCAAATGCAACACTTATTGCTTTTCTTGACCGGCTGTTCTACAGCACACACTTTGACAAGACCATGAAAGTCGGCGCTTCGGTTGTCTCTGCACGCCGCGGCGGTCTTTCCGCTACCTTTGATGAGCTGAACAAATACTTCACCATCTCCGGCATGCCGGTTGCTTCCGGCCAGTATTGGAACAGTATCCATGGAAATAATGCGGACGAAGCAACCAGATCGGAAGAGCACACGTCTGAACTCCAGTCACTAGCTTATCTCGTATGCCGTCTTCTGCTTGAAAAAAA
>OOCP01003000.1_pt1 | contig 13196 bp, 10 predicted proteins | sample 1671511 | NCBI WGS metagenome assembly OOCP01 (sample SAMN06348164, study PRJEB24527) | human gut metagenome | biome: human gut; feature: ankylosing spondylitis patient; material: feces | host: Homo sapiens | place: China | collected 2015-10 | reverse complement strand
TTTTTAACGGCTTCTAGCCGCTATGCGTACGCTTTTGGTCACAAAAAAGGTAGGCCTTGGATAAGATGCCACGAAAAAAGGACGTCACCGCATGGTGGTGACGCCCGCAAAGCAACATATTAAAATCAAAGCGTAAACTGAATCCCGCAGAACACTGCGTAAATTACCAGCAGCGCCACACCCTGCACACGGCTAAGCTTTCCCTTAACCAAGGCCGGCGCGGTCAACAGTACCATAACCGCAATCATAACGGGGATTTCCAGCACCAGACTGGAGTTCATGCCGAAGATCGTGGCGCTCTGTGGCACCGTGAAGGGGGCCAGCGCGACCGACACGCCGCTGACCAGCACCAGGTTGAACACGTTGGCGCCGACCACATTGCCCAGCGACAGGTCGCTGTGGCCCTTGATGAGCGAGGTAATGGCCGTGACCAGCTCCGGCAGGGACGTGCCCAGCGCCACAAAGGTCAGCGCGATAACACTCTCGGGCACGCCCAAAGCCTGGGCAATCAGGGTGCCGTTGTCCACCAGCAGGTTGGCGCCCATGGCGATCAGCACCGCGCCCAGCACCAGCAGCATCAGCATACGGGGCAGGGGCATGGTCTCTTCTTCCTCTTCATGATCCTCTGCGGGGGCGTTCTTCATCTGGTGGATGTTGGCCGCGATGTAGGCCACGAACATCGCCAGCATGATAAAGCCCATGGGACGGGTGAACTTGCCGAAGCCGTAAGCCGCCACGCAGTAGATGGCCGCCGCCGCAAAGAAGAACAGCACCGGCATTTTCAGCGTTTTGGGGTCCACTTTGCCCGGGCGCACCGCAATGGTGATAGCCGCGATCAGCGCCGCATTGCAGATGACCGAACCGATGGCGTTGCCGTAAGCGATCTCGCCGTGGCCGGACAGCGCCGACATCGTGGAGACCATGACCTCGGGCAGGGTAGTGCCGATGGACACCACTGTGGCTCCAATCAGCAGTTCGGGCAGATGGAACCGCCGCGCCAGCGCCGATGCGCCGTCCACGAACCAGTCGCCGCCTTTAATGAGAAACAGCAGCCCGACAATAAACAGCAGTACAGGGATCAGCATAAAAACTCCTTTTTTTCATAGTTGGCAGTTAAATTTGCATATTTTATCAGTATACCATATTGTAGCAAAATTGCAACTGCCCGGCCGCCAGATTGACAAATTTCGACATGCAGGGTAGAATGGAGCCAAACGGAAAGGGGGGGCGGCCTATGACCTGGACCGAAGCCAGCGGCACCTACTGGATGGCCGTGCTGATTATGGGTGTTTTGGGGTACATCAAGCAGAAGGAGCTGCTATGGCGCAACGCCGACCAGCGCCGCCGCGTGTACACCCGCAACCCCACGCTGCCCTGCGATTATTTGGGGGCGTTTAGTTTGGGGGAATTCTGGGGGTACCTGCTGCAGGTGTTTGGCACCCCAATGCCGGTGTTTGCCGGTAAAATTTTGCACCGCGCCCTGACCGTGATTACCGACGACCTTGCCAGCGCCCTGGTGGCCCTATGGGTGTTGTTGATGGCTGTTATATTACCGTTGGTCGTGGAAACTTTTGTGGACCGCTGGTATTATGGGACGAATGCGTTTGATAAGTGATTTTCCTACGTTTGCGGCTTGAGACTTCCCTCACCGGCAACCTTGCGGCCGGTTTCTCGTTCAAACAGCATTTTGCTTTTTATGTGTTCCTTTTGGAGCCCCAAAAGGAAGGCCTAACGGCGGCCTGCCATTATAAAAGGCCCTGCCGCAAGGTAGGCAGGGCCGATAAGGTGCAAACAAAAATCACTCCTGGTCGGCAGTTTTCTGTCCAATATGCGCTTCGATGGCCGAGCGGTCCAGTTCCTCACCAATAATGATAAGCACTTCCTGCCCATCGGGAATAGCCTCTACGTGCATCGTGTCGCGGGTGGCATTCAGTTCGCACCAGCCGTCAACGGTCTGCAAAAAGCCCTTGATGCGCAAAATATGCCCGCAGGCCGGATCAGCAAACAGTGCCCGGGCGGCATCCTGCAGCTGGGGCAGCGTAAGGTGCAGCTCCATGATATACAGCGACGTGAACGCCTTGTGCTCATCAAAATGCAGCTTGACGTAGCTGGCTTGACAGTGGCCGCAGCTATCCAGCCGCTGCATATCGGCGTCGGTCAGGGCGTCCCAGGGCTTGCACAACGCATCGGTGTCCGCAGCAAAGCGGCGGGCGCAGTGGCAGGCTTCCAGCGCACGGTCCAGGTGGGCAATGGCTGCCCGGCACTGTTCCGGCCCGGCCTGCGGCGCACGGCTCAGCAGCACCCGGCCTGCATTGGCCGTCTCGGAGGCCAGCAGATATTCCGCCTGCGGCGACAATGCTTCCGGCAGCATGGCGTCCACAATGGCGATCACATTGCCGATGCGGTACCAGCGGTCCAGCGGGTCGTCCCGCAGCACGTCAAAGAATTCGTCCACATCAAAGATGCCGCTGGGTTCCACCACCACCCGGTCAAAGCCGCGCATGGCCATGGCGATGAGCTTGGTGCGCATGCGCCGCTGGTGGGTGTCGCAGTCACACCCGCCGCTGATGGTCTCCAGATCGCACCGGTCGCCCAGCAGGTCCTGCACCAACATGGCATCCACGTTCACCGCGCCGAAGTCGTTTTCCAGAATGCAGACGTTGTGCCCCTGCTCCACCAGATACCGGACGTACCGGCGCAGAAAGGTCGTTTTGCCGGCCCCCAGAAATCCGGTGATCAGATCCACCTGTACCATTTTTTCAAAGCACCTCCCGTGCCGTTTTTCGTTCCACCCCAGTATACCGCAGCGCCCGGCCAAACACCAGAGGTAAATTGGCCAGGTGCCAAATTGCGTTCCTCACCGTATAAAAAGAGCAGGATATTCCAGTTCTATATGGAATTTCCTGCTCTTTTGGGCGGTTCAGAAGCGCTTCCGGCGGTTGCTGTCCTAGATCGCTCGGATGATCTCCGCTGCCTCCGGGGCAATGGGGTCGGGCACAGCGGCCGGCCGCGCCAGGAAGTAGCCCTGCAGCAGGTCGGCCCCCAGGTCGATGACGGTGCGCATCTCGGCGGCCGTTTCCACACCCTCGGCAATGATCTGCATGCTGCGCGGCTGGGCGTAGTGCACCACGTTGCGCAGGATCTGCTGCTTGTCGGGGTCCGAATCAATGCCGCGGATGATGCTGATGTCCACCTTGATGAAGCGGGGTGCCAACTCCAGCAGGCTGCCCTCGTTGGAGTAGCCGCTGCCGTAGTCATCCAGCGCAAACATGCCGGAGAAGCCCGGAGCGTGGCGCTTGGTTTCCAGTGCCTCCCGGTTCATCTCCTCTTCCTCGGTGATCTCAATGACCATCTGGCGGCGCAGCTCGTGCCAGCGCTGGTCCATATACTCGCTGTCCTCCCGGCGCAGGCTGACGCTGGCAATGGAGTTGATGAAGATCAGGGCCTGCCGGTCCACGAGATTTTTGCTGCGCAGGTTGTCAAATTCTTCCAGTGCCTTGCGGAAGGTCAGCCGCTCGATCTCATACAGCGCGCCCTGCTCCCGGGCCAGCTTCATGATGGTGGCCGGAGAACGCAGGGTGGGCAGGTCCGACCGCATCAGTGCTTCGTAGGCGTGCACCCTGCCGGTCTGTGCCGAGAAGATGGGCTGGAAGTAGTAGTACACCCGCTCTTCGCTGATGAGCTGGTGGAACTCCCGCCGGGTGCGGGCGATGTAGGCCTCCTGATTGTACACGCCGATGTCAAAGTCCTTCATCTGCCCCTTGGTGGAGTGCTTGACCTGATACATGGCAAAGTCTGCATATTTTTTCAGGGTCTCGATGTCCCGGCCATCCTCCGGGTACCAGGCCACGCCGCCGGAAATACTGATGTGCAGGTCGCTGCCGCTGGGCAGTACCACCACGGCCTGCTGCATGGCGCGGGTCAGTGCTTCCAGCTTTTCGCGCAGCTGCTCCCGGCCGGGATAGCCGTAGAACAGCAGCAGGAACTCGTCGCCGGACAGGCGGGCGCACACGGTGCCCGGCGGGCTGTGCTCCGCAATGCAGCGGCCGGTGTTCTGGATGTAGTGGTCGCCCCAGTCGTGGCCGTAGGTGTCGTTGATGTGCTTGAGGTCGTCCAGGTCCATCATCAGCAAGGCTGCCACGCCCAGCCGCTCCGGATTCTGGAACAGTTCATGACTCACGCGGTGGAATGCCTGCCGGTTGTACAGGCCGGTGAGGACGTCGTAGTCGCGCTCCCGCTCGATGCGCAGGCGCTCCTGGGTAGCGGCGGTCACATCCTCGGCCAGACCCACCTGCACCCGGTCCTCGGTGGTGACCCGCAGCATGATATAGCGGGTGCGGCCGCCCTGCACCACGGTCAGCACCTTGTCCCCCTCCGCGTTGACGGTGCAGGGGCGGTCCAGCTGGATGTGCTCCAGCAGTTCTCCAAAGGTGCGCACGGTCAGACTGCTGCCGTCCACCTCCGGGGCACCCAGCAGGGCAAAGAAGTTTTTGGTCACATACACACTGCCGGTGTCATACCGCAGCTCGTAGCCGCCCAGCTCCACACTGGCCATGTCCATGATGCGCAAAAACTTGGTGGAGTTGGTCACAAGGCTGCTGTTCAGCTGGGTGATGGCCTCCGCAAAGCGGTCCAGCTCCCGGATGCCGGTGTGCGAAAACTTGGGGAAGGTCTGTTTGCCGTTGGCTGCCAGCACCTCGCAGTAGAGCTGCTCAGCGGGGCGGGCCAGACCGCGGGACACCAGCAGGCTGCTCACAGCCCCCAGCAGCAGGGTGAGGAGCACCGCAGAGGTGATGACCTGCTGCACGGTGCGGGCAAAGCGGAACAGGATGCTGCTGCGCACCGTGCCCATCAGCAGCCACTTTTCGTTGGAGAAGGGCGCGTTGCGGCTGTACAGGTCCAGGTTCTGGACCGCCGCATAGCCGGTCTCGTTGTTCAGCGTCAGCCAGCGTTCGCCGTCCGTCTGCCGGCAGGTGATCTTTTCCACGCCCGCGTCGATGACGTTGGCATCCAGTCCGTCGCCCGCCATCAGCGTCAGGAACAGTTCCGGGTCCGACAGGCCCGACGTTGTGGACACCAGCAGATAGGTACCCTGCCCGCCGTCCTGCAGCTCCTGATACGGCATCTTGGTTTCCAGATAGCTGGTCAGGATCTCCACACCGATGACGCCGTACACGGTGCCGTCCGGCAGGATGAGGGGCTGGGAGTAGGCAATGGCCGTGCGCTCGTCACCGGTGAGCTTGTAGGTCTGGGTGAGCCAGCGGCCGTAGTCGGCGGCGTCCAGCTTTTCGTCATCCTCCCAGGCGGTCTGGAACACGGTGCACGCAAAGCCGCCGCTGGTCAGGCCGCGGTAGCTCAGTGCAGTGCTCCAGCTTTTGTCGGTGGTGATGCCCAGCTTCTTGACCACTGCCGCACTGGAACGCTCGATCATCAGGTCGGCTTTGCGCTCCGAGGGGCGGGCGTCCGGGTCCAGGTCCCGCAGGTACACGCTGGGCATGGGGCTGCCCACTTTCTTTTCCGCAAGGTCGTGGGTGTTGATCACAAGAAAGATGCCGGTCACGGGGCGGGCGCGCAGTGCACTCACCAGATAGGGCGCGGCGGCCTCCATCAGGGGGTCAGCGGCCTCGCTGCTCTGGTCCATCGTGTCCAGCGAAATGGTGCCGTCCTGCAGCATCTGCTGGGTCAGGTTGTTGATGGTGGTGGAAATGTCGGTGAGCTCCTGTGCCTTGATCAGCATATCCTGCAGATAGCTGGCACGGTTGCGCACCTGCATGTTCACGATCTGCTTGGCGTTCTGGTTCAGCCGCCCGGACACATTGGTCAGGCCGATGCCGGTCGACAGCAGGATCACCTCCGCCAGCAGCACCGCCATCATGGAAAAGAGGATGGTGCGGAAGATCGGCTTCTCGGGCCGGTGCGCTTTCCACGCACGGTACTTTTCGGCAGGCTTCATGGCACTTCTCCCCTTTCCCGTCGGTTTCCGGTCGTTACGCTCAGCCGGCGTACTCCTCCAGTGCAGTGCAGATGCCCCCATACCAGGCATCAAAGTATTCGTCGGTGAGGAACTCCGCTTCCGCGTCGGCGGCGGGCTGGCCTGCGGCCACCCGCTCCTGCACCGTTGCACGGTCGGCAGAGGCAAGATCGCTCAGACTGTATTCCAGCACCTTGCGGGCCTTGCTGCCGCCCACAAAGGCACTTGGCGTATAAAGGGTGTTGTTCTTTACGCTCTGGACTGCATTCGAGAGGATGCGCTCCATCTTCGGGCTCAGTTCCAGGCCGCTGGTCTTGATGGCCTCCATGTCGTTGGCAGCCGTGGTCACCGGCAGGTAGCCGGAGTCCACCGAGAAGGAGATGTTGTGTTCCGGCTGGGTGAACCACTTGAGGAACTCCACCGAGGCATTGATCTCTTCCTCCGTACCGGCGGTGACCACCATACCGGCACCCTGCTGCACGGCCACATCCTCGCCGCCCGCAAACTTCGGGCTGGGCAGCACCGTCATGTCGATGTCGTAGCTCTCGGTGTCGTTCACCATGACCTGCGCGGGGAAGAAGGTGGCGCTGGAGCTGGAACCCACATAGGCCAGCACATTGCCCACCTTGATATCATCGCTGCGGAAGCGGCCGATAGCGGCAAACCACCCCTTGACGAAGGGCACATAGTAGTTGTCCCACAGCTTGCGGGCTACGTCCTTGTCAAAGTTCAAGGTCATCTTTCCGTCCTGCACCTCGAACAGGGTGTCGCCCAGCTGCCGGGCCCCCACCAGCATGTAGTTGGCCATGGCGTCGCGGCCGAACAGAGCCTTGCCGTCGTCCGGCTCCGGCGTCTGGGCGTCGGTCCAGTCATAATAGGCACCGGCAGTGGCCACCAGCCCTTCCACGGTGGAAAGGTCGTCGTAGGCGGCACCGGTGGCCTGGGCAAACTTCTCCCAGTCGGTCTCGTTCAGGAACATCAGCTCGGTGGATTTTGCCACCGGGAAGATCTTCATGCTGCCGTCGCCGTCAAAGTCGCCTTCGTCCAGGTAGCCCTGCACATACTGGGCGCGCTCGTCCTCGGTGAGGTACTGGCTCAGGTCCACCAGCATGCCCATCTGGTCCAGCGCATAGGCGGTGTCAGCATAGGCCGAGAAGATGTTGGGCATGGCCGCAGCACCCACCTTGCCCTGGGCCGCATCCATCACGTTGGTCTCCAGGTCGCTCACGCTGCCCTGGCTGGCACTTTTCACCCGGATGCCCTTTTCGCGGCCGGTGGTCTCGTTGAACTGGTCCACCAGCTTGTTGAAGCTTTCCAGCTGGTCACCATTGTAATAGGTCCACACGGTGATATGGGTCACCCCGGCGGTGCCGCCGGATTTTCCGGTGCTCTGCGCTGCGCCGCCGCAGGATGCACAGCCCAGTGCCAGCGCCGCAGCGCACAGCAGACTGACGAATGCTCGAATGTGCTTTTTCATCGTAACGCTCTCCTCGCTTTTCCCGCAGCGGCACCCACTGCTGCTTATCCGCTTAACTATACCACGCTTTCCGGGGCGGTGTAAACCAAGCGTCCCAAAATCGTACCAAAATCGTCACATTCACAACAATCCCGCTCAAGTTTCGGGCATTATTTTCACTTTTTTCCGGCAGCAAAAAGCCGCCGGGCAGGAAACCTTCTCCTGCCCGGCGGCCTTCTTCTTTTATGGTGTTATTTCCTGCGGCTTACTTGCCCATGGCGTGCTTTGCGGCCAGCATGCCGAAGGTGTAGCAGCGGCCCAGGGACAGGCCGGTCTGGTGGAACGGATAGTCCGCGCCGCCGTAGAACACGCCGCCCACGTTGCCCACGCAGTACAGGCCCTCGATGACCTTGCCGTCAGCGTCCAGAGCCTGGCCGTTGGCGTTGGTGTTCACACCGCTGTCGATGGAGGACACGCGGATGTGCTTGCGCACGCCCCAGAAGGGAGCCTTCTCGATCTTGTGCATGTAGGCGCTCTTCTTGCCGAAGTCCGCATCGGTGCCCTGATCGCACAGCTCGTTGTAGCGGTCGATGGTCTTTTGCAGCTCATCGGCGGGCACGTCCAGCAGAGCAGCCAGCTCCTCGATGGTGTCGGCCTTATAGGTGTCGATCAGGTTGGTGAACACGCCCTGCGGGTTCTCCACGGCACCGGGGATGTACTTGGTCATCACCTGCTCCGGCACGGGGCTGTTGGCGTAGCTCATGTAGTCGCTGTCGTAGACCTGGCAGTACCAGCCCAGAGAGCCGTCCGGGTGGTTGGCATCCACGTTGGCACCGTTGTAGCGGGGCAGATACTTGGTGATGTTGCCCATGTAGACAAAGCCGGTGTCCTCGTTGCAGAAGCGCTTGCCCTCCATGTTGACGTACAGGAACGGCTCCTCGTACATCAGGCCGGAGTCGAAGTCGTGCATCATCTTGGTGTGGCCCAGGTTCTCCATCTTGGCGCCTGCGTCGATGGCCATGATGTGGCCGTCGCCGGTCTTCTGGTACTGCTTCTTGTCGTAGCCGTCCACGTCCGGGCACCAGCGCTTGACCATGGCCTCGTTGTTCATGTAGTCGCCGGTGGCCAGGATAACGCCCTTGGAGGCGTTGAACTGGATGTACTTGCCGCTCTCATCCTTGGCGATGACGCCGGTCACCTTGCCGTCGGCGTGCACCAGCTTGACGGCGGGGGTGTTGAAGAAGGTCTCCAGATTGGAGTTCTTGGCCTGCACGTTCTCCAGCACGGTGGCCAGCACGTCGCCCACGTTCTTGGGCTTGGGGCCGATCCACGGTGCAAAGAAGTAGCAGTGCTCATCGCCGAAGTCGTAGGTGTCCATGCGGTCCTTCCACACACCGGTCAGGTCCTGGCTGGTGCACATGTAGGCAAAGATCTCCTTCTCGTCGTTGTGCAGCAGGCTGGAGGGATCCTTGTTGCTGTCCACGAGGCTGCCGTCGCCGTACTCGGTCTGGTCGGTCAGACCGGCGCGGTTCAGATACCACATCAGGGCCTCTTCGGAGTTCTCGACGTAGGCGTTCAGCAGGCTGGTGTCGGCGCGCCAGTCGCACAGGCCGTTGGTCATGTGCACCCACATCTTCTTGCCGGCCTCGGTGGACTTGGACTTGATGATGGCGGAGCCGCAGTTGCCCTGGCTCACCACGATGCTCTGCTTCTGCAGCAGGGCCACATGGCCGCCCAGTTCGGCTGCCCAGCCTGCTGCGGGCACACCGGCTGCACCGGCACCCACAACGACCACGTCAAAGTCCTTGGTCTCGTCCGGGGTGATGTCGCCCAGCTCCACCACAGAGGACTCCACTTCCTCGGTGGTCAGGCCGTCAGGCACCACGGTCTCGGCCTTGCTGGCCTCGGTGGGGGCCACGGCCACGCCCTTGGCCTGGTTGATGCAGCTCTCGGCAGCCTTCTTGATGGCATCGGAGGTGATGGTGGTACCGGAATGGCCGTCCACCTCGCTGGACTGTGCGTCCAGGATCTTCTTCACCATCTCGTCGGCGATGTCGGCACCGTAGCCCTTGGTCTCGTTTGCCACGTCGATCTGCACGTCGGTGATGGCATCGGCGCTGAAGGTCATGGTCACGGTGACCGGGGTGGTGGTGTTGATGCCGGTGGCGGTAGCGCTGTAGGTACCGGCGGTGTAGGTACCGGCGGCGGCTGCGCTGGAAGCCACGCTGCCGGAAGCAGCCTTATCGCCGCAGGCGGTCAGCAGACCGGCAGCAGCAGCGCCCAGGGTGCCCAGACCTGCAGTGTGCAGGAAGTTGCGGCGGGAGATCTTGTTGCTCATAATTCTTCGCTCCTTCTGGTTTTCTTCTCTTTTTTCTTCCGTTGGCAAAGCCCCATCTGCACAAAAAGACGGGCTTTGTCAATTTCCAGTCAAAGTATAGAGCTTCGAGCAACGCGAAGGTCAACGGTCATTCTGACAAAAAAATCACAAGATTTTGGACAGTCTGCTCAGGTGTAGATCTTCGTCCGGGTCAGGTGGTAGTTGATGATGCTGCCGTCCGGCTGCTCCCGGCTGGCCAGGATGCTGCTGAAGGTGTCACCCACCGCGCGGAAGCCCCGCCGCAGGATCTCGGCGTGCAGCACTTCCAGCGAGTCCCACCCGAAGGCGCCCCGGTAGTCCTTTTTCCACACGGTGGTCAGGTAGTCGCCGCCGCACACCAGCTCCACATGGTCGGTGCGGCGCAGGCCCAGCTGCCGGGCGGCATCGGCCTCCACCAACAGGCCGTAATCGTACTCGTTGCGCCCCACCCGAAACTGCTCCATCACCCGGCTGGGCAAGCGGCTGACCCAGTGCACCGCCGGCATGCACTCCAGCCACTCGGCCTTTTCGGCCTGCAGGGCGGGGTCATTGCGGGCTTCTTCCTCCTGCGAGAGCACCAGCCGCCACATTTCCGGAAAGTTCTGCACCCACACCCGCCCGGCGTCCTGCTCCAGCGTGTGGTAATACTCCCGCGTCTTTTGCAAAAAGCGGATGCTCATCCGGTTGAGCACCTGCCGGCGCTCCAGCTGCCGGATCTGCCGGTCGAGCATGGCATCCGTCACGGCGGTGGAAGGCTCGTCGAGAAAGTCCTTGCATTCCTCCAGCGTAAAGCCCGCCGCCCGCAGCTCCCGGCACAGGTTGAACCGCCGGGTGTCGGTGACCGTATAATAGCGGTAGCCGGTCTCCCGGTTCACTTCGGGCTGGATAAGGCCCATTTTCTCGTAATAGCGCAGCGTGTGGGTGGTAACACCCAGCAGCGCCGCCATTTCACTGATGGTATAACGCATGGCACCGTGCTCCTTTGGCCTGTAGTCACCTCCGCCGGGGCAAACCTTAGAGCCCCTCGAAGGTCTTTGCTTCTATTATACCGGATGCGCCGCCCGGCGCAAGAGCAAAAAAACACCCGCAGCAGGCCGGTCCGGCCCAATGCGGGTGCTGCTGTTTTTCAGGGATCAGCCCTCGTAGCCCAGGGTAGCGGCCATCACGGCCTTGATGGTGTGCATGCGGTTCTCGGCCTCGTCGAACACGATGCTCTGGGGGCCTTCAAACACTTCGTCGGTCACCTCCATGGCGTCGCGGCCAAAGCGCTCGCCCATCTCCTTGCCCACGGTGGTCTTGTGGTCGTGGTAGGCGGGCAGGCAGTGCATGAACACAGCGTGGGGGCCTGCAATGTCCATCAGCTGCTGGTCGATCTGGTAGGGTGCCAGGTCGTGGATGCGCTCGGCCCACACCTCCACAGGCTCGCCCATGGACACCCAGACGTCGGTGTACAGCACGTCGGCCCCCTTGGCGGCCTTGGCGGGGTCCTCTTCAAAGGAGATGGTGGCACCGGTCCCGGCGGCGATCTTCTCACACTCGGCCACCAGCTCCGGGTCCGGCTGGTACTTCTTGGGTGCGCAGGCGGTGAAGTGCAGGCCCATCTTGGCGCAGCCCACCATCAGGCTGTTGCCCATGTTGTAACGGGCGTCGCCGAAGTAGACGAAGTGGATGCCCTTCAGCTTGCCGAAGTGCTCCCGGATGGTGAGGAAGTCGGCCAGGATCTGGGTGGGGTGGAACTCGTTGGTCAGGCCGTTCCACACCGGCACCCCGGCGTAGTGGGCCAGGTCCTCCACGATCTGCTGGCCGTAGCCGCGGTACTCGATGCCGTCAAACATGCGGCCCAGCACCCGGGCGGTGTCGGCGATGGACTCCTTTTTGCCGATCTGGCTGCCCGACGGGTCCAGATAAGTCACCTGCATGCCCAGGTCGTGGGCGGCCACTTCAAAGCTGCAGCGGGTGCGGGTGGAGGTCTTTTCAAAGATCAGGGCAATGTTCTTGCCGTGGAGCTGGTCGTGGGCGATGCCGGCCTTCTTTTTGGCCTTGAGGTCTGCGGCCAGGTCGAGCAGCTGTTCGATCTCGGCGGGGGTATAGTCCAATAGCTTCAGGAAGCTGCGATTTTTCAGGCTCATTGTATATTTCCCTCTCTATACAAATATTTATGAATATTTATGCGAACTATGATCCTATTATAGTACGCTGCCCCGGCAAGGTCAAGAGGGAAAGGGCGTTACAGTTCCAGCTCGGCTTTGCGGCCGCTGGGGGTGTAGGGGGTCAGCTTCACGCCCGCCTTCTGGAACATGAACCGTGCCGCGATGCTGGAATCGCTGTCGTGGTACTTGTCGCCGTAATACACCACCTCCGCAATGCCGGACTGGATGATGGCCTTGGTGCACTCGTTGCAGGGGAAGAGGGTCACATACACCCGCGCGCCCTTGAGGTTGTTGTGGGCGCTGTTGAGGATGGCATTGAGCTCCGCGTGGCAGACGTACATATACTTGGTGTGCAGGGGTTCCCCCTCCCGCTCCCAGGGCATCTCGTCGTCGCTACAGCCCATGGGCATCCCGTTGTAGCCCAGGGAGAGGATCTTGTTTTCCGGGCTGACGATGCACGCGCCCACCTGACTGTTGGGGTCCTTGGAGCGCATGGCCGTGAGCAGGGCAATGCCCATGAAATATTCGTCCCAGTTGATGTAATCGCTGCGTTTCATCGCGGAAAAACCTCCTTCTGATCGAAACGGGCCTGCCGCTTGACAAACCCGGCAAAATGCACTATACTGACGATAGAAAAGGTGCTGCCCGTATGGTCAGCTCCCGTCCTTTATACAATCAAAGAAGATTGACTGCACAAGTTTGCGAGGCTGGGCAGTCAATCTTTTTTGTTTTGCTTGCTCTCGATGTACTGCAGTACCTTCAACGTAATGTTGATTGTTTCGCAGACCACGGTGACGATGAGCGTCAGCAAGGCCAGCGTTTCCAGCAGCGTCATTGGGCATCCCTCCCTTCGCCTTCAGGGCTCCGGGAAGATCCGCTTTTCCAAAAAAGTTCCTTTCCCGGCTTGCACCTGAAGCACTCCATAGAATGATTCAGTGAGCGGGTACGGGAGCATGACCACCTGTAGATACAGACAGCACCTCAACGCCGCCGTGAAGCGGCACAACCAGTATACCATAAAATGCCTTTGGAGAAAAGGGCCCGCTGCACACGCTCCGTGCGGCGGGTCCTTTTTGTGTTTTGCGGGCAGCCGGCCCCCTCAATGTCAATTTGCACAAAACAGGGCCGTGAAGTTTGGCGGCGGATTCGCCCGAAATTTCAAACGGAATATTTAAAAATCGTTTGGAGTGTGGTATTATCTTTGTAAAATATGCCACAAAAGCGGAGAGAATGCTCCGTGCGGCGGAAATGAGGGAAAAACCG
>OOCP01002998.1_pt1 | contig 13200 bp, 14 predicted proteins | sample 1671511 | NCBI WGS metagenome assembly OOCP01 (sample SAMN06348164, study PRJEB24527) | human gut metagenome | biome: human gut; feature: ankylosing spondylitis patient; material: feces | host: Homo sapiens | place: China | collected 2015-10 | reverse complement strand
AGCCGCGGCGGATGACTTCGCCGCGGCTGTCGTCGTCCCGCACCTTATCTTTTGAAGCCCTCCTCAAACTTCCCCGCGCGAGCTCCCCTTCAGCCCTTTTTTCGGGAAAAATCACGTAACGCTACGGCATGTTACGGATAAAAAAAACTCTATTGACTTATCAAAGGAAGGGTGACAAAAGCCGCGCCCAAGGAGTACCTTTTATGAAAAAAATGATTGCACTTTTGGCTCTCGCGTTCTTTGGTATGACTGCAACTTGTGGAATGACCTTCGCTGCTGAAGCCAATAACGGCATGGCAACTGCCAATGAACAGGCGCTACAGGACCCTGCCACACATCAGCAAAAGAAAGCTCCTCACGCTGTAAAGAATCAGGAAAAGAAAAATGCTCAACATGTAAACACAAAACAGCAGAAGAAAGTTACTAAAAAGCACGATAACGCTGCTTCTCAACAGAAAAAGACGTCTGAATCCCAGGAATAACATGTAATCCATCCCATAAAACAGCTCCAGAACAGAACAGTCCATCTGTTGTGCTTACAAAAATCCTGATGCGATTCTCTCGCATCAGGATTTTTTACGTCTTCCAATTGGAGAAAGAGAAGACTGGAGAAGGAAAACATCTGCTGGAAAAACGTGTTCCCTTCCCCTGCTCTGTCAGCACGGCTCGCCCCATCCCTTCCTCTCCAAAGCCGCCCAACATCATCGAATATCTGCTGGCGGTTTCAGGGAAAATGAAAAATCACAGAAAAGCCATTGCCCTTGAGCCCCTCTGGCAACTGCATAAAAAAAAGTTCCCGGAATATTCCGGGAACCTTTTTCCATAACAGGAACTCTTGCCGTATAGCCTCACCACCAGTCAACATTTTGCGGGTGGGGGTCCGGGGGAGGGAGCTTTGCCTTACTTGTTGCGATGGGCGGCGATTTCTTCAAGATATTCGGGGCGCACATCAAAGCCGAATTCGATGGCCTTGTCGGCATATTCGGCGGCCTTGTCGTAATCGCCCTTTTCAAACCACGCGAGGGACAGATTGTTCCACGCGGGCGCGAATCCGGGCTGCTTTTCAATGGCCTTTTCGCTGATTTTGATGCTCTCGTCGTACTGGCCGTTCATGTAGTAGGCAGCGCCGCGAGTCGCCATCGCCTGAATGAATTCGGCATCCCATTTCAGAGCCTTTTGCAGGGCGCTGATGGCCTTTTCGGGCTCGCCGCGCTGCAAATGCACAAAGCCGATGTTGCTCCACGGCACGGGGAACTTGGCGCGGCAATTGGCCGCTTCCTCATTGTAGCGCAGGCAGCCTTCGAGATCGCCGCGCTGCAGACAGATGCCGCCAAGCTGCACGTAGGCTTCGGCAAGATGGGACGAATTGCGGACCGCGGCGAGAAACGATTCTTCCGCCGCCACAAAGTCGCCCTTGCTGAGCAAGGCTACGCCAAGATTGTAATGGTGATTGGCGCAACCGTCGTTCTGGCTGAGCGCGGCCCGCAGGTCGGCGATGTACTCGTCAAGATTCTCGTACCGGTCCTTCATCGATCAGTCCCTCTTTCTTCAGGAGTTTATAATACCATACGCAGAACTCGTAGATGCCGAGGTAGCGTTCGTCTCTGTTCACAATCCCGAGCGCGCAGTCGAGAGCGCCTTTGTTGAAGTCATTGCCCTCGGTGCGTTCGCCGAGCGAATGCATGAACCCGCGGAACAGCTGCTGCGTGGTGCGCTTGCTCGGATCGACGCGGATATCCATCGGGTCGTTGGGCTTCTGGAAGGGATCCCATTCATCGTAGCCGATACGGTCGATGAACTTCCTCCGGCGGGGATTCATGCGCTCGTAAATTTCGCGCTTGAGCTGTTCCTGCTCCTCGGTCAGCTCCTGCTTGGTGCTGTCTCGAAACATGGTGGCGGAAATCATCAAGACTCCTTGGGCGCCGGGCCTATACCCAAATAAGCGTCGTCGTAGTTGGTGAGAAGCGCCATGGACACGGGCACGAAGACCTCATGCAGCTCCTTGAACCGGGACTGCACGCGATCCCGGATTTCCACGCTGAGGCGGTCCAGCCGTTCCTGAATCTTGTCCAGATGGACGGTCGGATAGCTGGCTCCGGCAGCGAAATTCGACTGGCCGCACACGTGCCCCTTGCCGCCTATCGCCGTAGGGATGCCGTAGAGGCGGCAGGTGATGGGGCGGTAGTCATAAAGCACGCACTGATCGTTCGAATCGAGGAGCGGACAGCGGATGCGGGCCTTGGCGGCCTCTTCCATGATGTGCTCCATGGCGTCTTCAGAACCTTTGGCATCGCGCAGCTCGCGGAAATAGTCGCGCTTCATACGAGTCAGCTTGCGATCCACACTCCCGGCGTTCTCAAGGATGCGGGAACGCTCGGGGCCGAAGTCGTACTTTTCGATGAACCGCGCGTTCAGGTACATGGCTTCGACAAGCGAAAGGTCAAACATGGCGTGGCAGCAATCACTGCAACCGGGCTTGCAGGTCACGCAGTCCGGGTGCATCTCGCCAACGCGGGCAAACACCGCGTCGGCTTCAGCAACAAGTGCCTCGTACGCAGTGAACACAGGGGTAAGCTCGGGCATGATGTTGATCATAGGATCTATAATAGGTAAGAGTGTAAAAAAAGGAAGGGGCCTCTTGAAAAAAAGCTCCTTCCTCTCGCACAAACCGCCGCCCTCAATCGCGATTGCGGGCGGCGGCATGTCAATGCTTAGTTTTCTTCAACGTTGATGGCGTCGTGTTCGCACACTTCGACACAGGATTCACAGCCGAGGCATTCTTCGGCATGGGCCGGGCTGGATTTGCCGTCGGTCATTTCGTACACTTCAACAGGACAGACGTCCACGCATTCGCCACAACCCACGCACTTGTCAGCGTCAACAGTAACATTCCAAGACATTGTCATTTCCTCCAAGTTTTGGATCAAACGATCCTGAGTTTCTCGACCACAGGCACTGTCGTGCCGTCATCCTTGCCTTAGCGTCCGAACAGGAGGGTGTCAAGTGTTTTGAGAAACCACGGGAAAGCCTTGCGGCCCTTGTTTCCGCGCGCTGCCAAGGCTCTCCCGGCAACGGCTTTTCTCCCGTTTCGACACCGCCCTGTCCACACAATAATCATTTTCCGGCAAGTTCCAAGCGCTCGGCGACAGCCTTTGCGGCGGCCCTGGTAAACTCCTCAGCGGAGAGCCGCGCCTTCTCGGCGGCATCGACCACCAGCGAAGGCCGATTGGCGAGGCTCGCGTCGGGCGCGACGCCGTATTCCGGCGGGAACGTATCGGTAAAATACATATTCTGGAATCCCGCAAACTTGAGCGCGTGCGCCGTCGAATCGAGCACTGCCTTTTCCCCGGCGGCCACCCTGCCCTCTTCGCGGGCCTTGAGCAGGCCGGCAAGACATTCGCCGCCCTGCGTGCACACGATATGCCCATGCCGGTTGGCGAGGATGGTCGCGTCCATGATGGCCTGCTCGGTCACCCGAACCACGCCGAATTCGCCGCCCGCAACCTCGTAGGCGTCGACGAGCGCCTTCACGCGGGGGAAGGACACCGGGTTGCCGATCATGGCGGCCTGCGCCACGCTCGGGCGGACGGTCACGGGATTGTACACGCGTTCGGCCTTGGGCTTGCTGTAATAACGCCACACAGGGTCGGCGTGTTCGGACTGCACCCCGAACAGGCGCGGCAAATCGGAAATGATGCCAAGACGGCGCATCTTGAGCAGGCCGGACATGACCGCCGTGATGTTCCCGGCGTTGCCCACCGGGACAAACAGGACCTTGCCCGCCAGATCCCAGTTGAACCACTGGGCGACTTCATAGGCATAGGATTCCTGCCCAAGGATGCGCCAGCTGTTCTTCGAGTTGAGCAGGGCCACGCGGTAGTGCTCGGCCAGATGCTCGACGACCTTCATGCAGTCGTCGAATACGCCGGGCACCTCAAGCACGGTCGCGCCGGAGCCGAGGGGCTGGGAAAGCTGCTGAGGCGTCACCTTGCCCTGCGGCAACAGCACGGCGGTCTTGATGGGATGCCCCACATACGCGCCATACAAAGCCGCGGCAGCCGACGTATCCCCGGTAGAGGCGCAGATGGTCAGCACCTCGTCCCATCCGTGCTTGCGGACCAGCGCACGCAAATAGCTGTACGCGCAGGCCATGCCGCGATCCTTAAAGGAAGCGCTCGGGTTCTGACCGTCGTTCTTGAACGCGAACGAGGCGTTCAGTTTCTTCTGGAGTTCGGGAGCGCCGTCCACGACCGGGGTGTTCCCTTCGCCGAGGTACAGGATGTCTTCCTGCTCCAGCACGGGGGCCATCAGCTCATAAAACCGGAACACGCCGCGCAGGGCCGTGTTCCGGGTGGCAGCCCGGCTGTCGAACAGGTTGCGCCAATATGCGCCGCCGTGTTCCTTCAGTTTGTCGAAGGTCGTGTCTTCAAGCAGGAATACGCCACCGCAGCTCGGACACGTATACAGCAATTCATCAATGGGGTGACGGGCCCCACAGCCGAGGCACACGTATTCCATCTGCGCCCGGTAGGTCGGAAACTGATCGGACATGGTCGCTCCGTATTGAGGTACGCCTCCGGCGGCAAAGGGCTACCGCCCCTTGCCCCTGTTTTTGGGGAATCGCTCTGCTTGCGATCCTTGTAAGGCCCGCAAGCCCACCCAACGGCCACGGCGTCGCCGCCCTTTGGGTCGAATTCCCCCAAAACGCCCTCAGTACCGCCGGAAACGTGAAGGGCTTTACCCTTCCTCCGGAGGTTCTGCGGGATTCGGAGATTATGTTCTTTTTCTGAGGTCCTAAGGAAAAAAGCAACGGGAGGCAAGCCTTTGTTGTTTTGCCTTCCCTCTTCTCCCTTTGCCATCTAAAAAAATACGGTCCTCTTTTCCCAAAACGCCCACCACCCCCCTCTTTCGGCCCACACGAAAATCCCTGCGAACAGGGATTCGATAACGTCGAAAGTCTTTGAAGATGGAGGGGTGGGGTTTGGGGAGGGGAGGAAGGGACTTTCTCCAGAAAGTCCCTTCCTCCCCTCCCCACATCTTCCTTTCCTTCCACACTCAAAAGCGAGATCGCCATGAGTGAAACGCCCACTACGCGCCCGGCTCCAAAGCAGCGCACCTACCGCAAAAATCAGTTTCTTTTCGCCCTGATCGGCAAGATGAAGCTGTGGCCTTCTCGGAAGGGCATCCTCCACGGCATCCGGACAATGGAAATCGCGGGCGACCACGCCGTGATCACCACGCACTGCGGCAGGACCTTCACCGTGCGCGATTCCCGCACCTCAAGGGCCAGCCGATGGCTCCGCAACAAGATATTCGCGGATCCGTGTCCGATTTGTGCCATCCCCGAATGGAAACTCAAGAAATATCAGGGAACCGTGTTCCGCAAAAAGTCCGGCGCGATCCTGCGTGCGGAGGGAGGCGGGCAATGATCTTCAGCGAAGAACAGCAACGGCGGCTTGGCGAACTCGGCGCGACGTCCGAAGATCTGCAAGCCGGGTTTGCGGACAGCGCAGAGCGTAACCATGCCTTCCAGCGCCTTGAGTCACGGCTCGTCATGGAGCAGCACGAACGCCTCGACGCCCTGTGCGAAGGCCCACGCAGGCCGTTTATTCTGGAACTGGAGGAACGCCTTTCCGCCGTTCTGCGCACGGCGGGTTTCCTTCAGGTGCATACTCCGATCATCCTGTCCCGCGCACGCCTCGAAAAAATGGGCGTATTTGATGGTTCGATCATGGAAAAACAGGTGTTCTGGATCGACTCCAAACGCTGCCTGAGGCCCATGCTGGCACCACATCTGTATGAATACATGCGCGAAGTCGGAAGACTGCGCCCCCGCCCGGTACGGCTGTTCGAGGTCGGCCCGTGCTTCCGCCGCGAGACGCAGGGACAACGCCACGCCAACGAATTCACCATGCTGAACCTTGTGGAAATGGGCTTGCCCGAAGGTACGGACCTCAATGCACGCCTGCGTGAACTCGGCGCGATGGTGCTTGATGCCGCCGGGATCGAGGGCTGGCGCATGACGGACGAGGATTCCGCCGTTTATGGCGAAACTTCGGATTTTGTGGACAAAAACGGCATGGAGCTGGCGTCCTCCGCCCTTGGCCCTCACCCGCTTGATGCGGCTTGGGGCATCATGGAGAACTGGGTGGGCATCGGGTTCGGCCTTGAGCGCCTTACGATGGCCGCGACCGGGGAAAGCACGATGGCGAAAACCGGACGGAGCCTCTCCTACCTTCACGGGATACGGTTACGGATATGAAAGCAGCAATATGCCAGCCCCAGATGGGTAAAGAGGCCTTGCTCGGCCTCCTGTCCGCGAAATCGGAGGGGGAGCGGGCGTTTGTCTTTGACGCGGCACGGGAAGCGCGGCACAGGGCGTTCGGCAACAAGGTGTTTTTGTACGGCTTCCTGTATCTGAGCACCCATTGCCGGAATGACTGTGCTTTTTGCCAGTACCGGAGGAGCAATTCATCCCTTGAACGTTACCGCAAGCCGTTCGGGGAAATGCTCGAAGCGGCCGGGCGCCTCGCGGCGGATGGGGTACACCTGCTCGATCTGACCTTGGGGGAAGATCCTTATTATGTGGAGCCCGCCGGATTCCATCGGCTGTTGGAGCTGGTATCAGCCCTCAAGGAAGCCACCGGGCTGCCGATCATGGTGTCTCCGGGCGTGCTTTCGGCGGAACAGCTCGTACGGCTCCGTGAGGCCGGGGCGGACTGGTACGCCTGCTATCAGGAGACGCACAACCGGGATTTGTTCACGTGTTTGCGTCTGGAGCAGGATTATGATCGCCGGAAGTGCACGCGTCTTGAGGCGGCGGGGTGCGGCCTGCTCGCCGAGGACGGCCTGCTCACGGGCGTAGGTGAATCGGCGGAGGATTTGGCGGATTCGATTCTCGATATGGCGCGTGAACCGCTGGATCAGGTTCGGGCCATGAGCTATGTGCCGCACGAATCGACGTTCCCATCCACAGCCGGGGACACGCTTGAAGAGCGCCGCGCGCACGAATTGCTGGCCATTGCCGCGATGCGGCTGGTTATGGAAGATCGGTTGATCCCGGCCTCTCTGGATGTGGATGGCCTCGAAGGTTTGGCGATGCGGCTCAAGGCTGGGGCGAACGTGGTGACGTCCATCGTGCCTTCCGGTTGCGGCCTTGCGGGTGTGGCCTCCAAAGACCTCGATATCGAGAATCAGCGCAGGAGCGTTGCCGCTGTCGTCAGACAGCTTGGGGTACTCGGGCTCGAACCCGCCTTGCCCGGCGAGTATCGCGCATGGGTCGAGCAGCGGAGGCGGGGAGAAGAGCGGTAAACGGACTTTTTTGGGGGAGGGGGACGCCGGAAGATCGCTCCGGCGCAGGCTCAAAGGTTGGTGCTGGGGAAATGACGTATGCGTGAGCCGGGACGACCCCAAGTCCGAGGCCAACCGGGAACAGGAATGGGGTGTGATCCCAGGGACGGAAAGTTTCTTGAGGGCGGTGGTCGAATGCGGGTAACGATAGTCGGCGGCGGATTGCAGGGCGTGGAGTTGTGCTGGCTGGCGCGGAAGGCCGGTTGGGAGACGTTGCTTGTGGATGAAAGGCCCTCGCCTCCGGCGTTGTGGCTGGCGGATGTTTTCGCCCAATGCGACGTGACGAAGCTGGGCGGTTCCGGCGTCTTGACACGGAAAGTGGAACACCAGATTTTGGGGACTGACATCGTGATCCCCGCACTGGAAAATGCCGCCGCGCTTGCCGCGCTCGACGGCTGGTGTGCCCGTGAAGGCATGTTGTTCGCCTTTGATCCCTGCGCCTACGAGGTCACCTCCTCCAAACTGAGGAGCCGCGACCTTTTCCTGCGCTGCGGTACGCCGATCCCGCAACCTGCGGCAAGAGCGGATACAAGGGTATTTCCGATCATAGCCAAGCCCTCGGAAGGCAGCGGCAGCCGGGGCGTCCGTCTGCTCAGCGATGAAGCCGAACTGCGTGCCTATATTCCTGAGGGATTCGATGCCGAGGGATGGGTTTTGGAATCGTACTGCCCCGGTCCGTCCTTTTCATTGGAGATATGTGGAACACCCGGAAACTACAGAATCTTTCAGGTGACGGACCTGCTCATGGACGAAGCCTTCGATTGCCGGGGCGTGGTTGCGCCCACCGGCTCTTCACCGTCCTTCGTGCGAGAGATGGAAGCCGCATTGCTTAATCTTGCTGAAATGTTGCGGTTGCACGGGCTGATGGATTTGGAAGTGATCCAGACTCCAGAAGGTATGCGCGTACTGGAAATAGATGCCCGTTTCCCGAGCCAGACGCCCACGGCTGTATGGCTGTCCACGGGCGTCAACCTCGCGGAACATCTGGCGGCCTGCTTTTTTCCCTATGCTCCGGGGTCCGGCCTTGGCGCACCACGCTTCGCCCGGTATGAACATGTCCTTTGTAAAGACGGCGGGCTGCATTTTCGCGGTGAGCACATCATGGGGCAGTTCGGCCCTCTGGAGCCGGTAAACGGTTTTTGTGGGGCCGATGAAGCGCTTGTCGGCGGAAGCCTGCTTTCGGGTTCGTGGGCTGCAACCCTGATGTTCGCGGGACAGGACGCGGAAGACGTGGCATCACGCCGCAGCGACTGCATAGAGCATCTGCGAGAATTGGCGGAGAGGCAGACTGGAAAAACGATTTTTAAAGGATAACTTGAAGATTGGAGAACCGCACCGGAATACATAACCATGCTTGCCGGTTGCAACGGTTGGTTCGCCCATGCCATCATGCCGTCTGTCTCTAATCCGGTGCCCTTCATGATGCAGCGTGCCGTCGCTCTTCTTCCTGTTGTGAGGCACGGTTTCCTCTGCATCTTCTCAGCACCGGAGAAAACCTTTGCTGAAATTCCGCTCCCGGCATATTCTTTTCTCCATCTATATGTGTAGTGTGATTTCCTCCGCGTCGCCTTTCCACTCGCCGAAAGTTCTGGAGAAAAGAAAGGAGGGCTGGGGAATTTAAGCTTTTCTTCAGAGGAGGGCTCTTTCCCTTTTCTGTTTCACGTTATCCCAAGGAGCATTTATGACCCGGCTGACGGAAAACGATATTGCCGGCATAGAAGCGGAATGGGCCACCTATGAAAGGCGGCTTGAGGAACTAACGGGCGACGATCTGCTGACACTGGCGGCCCGGACACTTGGCATCGATCCCGGGAATTGCGGGTAGGCGCGATTCCGATTTCATCCGGGGAAGGGCTTATCGGGGGGTTCGCGGACTCGCTGGCTTCCATTGCCGGGCATCTTGGCTTCGAGGCCGATGTGCTTCCGGCTGATGTGCCCGGTTTTCAGCTCGCCAAGAGTGGCGGATTTGATCTGTTCATCTGGGCCGATGACGATACGTATCTGGCTGAGAACATCCTTACTGGTACCGTGGGCGAAAACGGCCGGGCCACGGGGCGCGGGTTCGCCACCGCCCTGATCCGCATGGCGGCGCGAAAGAGGCTGGACAAGCGGGCTCTCGTGCTTGGAGCCGGACCTGTGGGCTGTGCGGGTGCGGAGACGCTGGCCTTGGCGGGCTATGAGGTTTTTCTCTGCGACATGGATGGGGAAAAGGCCCGCGCCGCTTGCGGGGCGCTCTCCGGCTGTACTCCCTGCACACCGGATGACCTGTCCGGATTGCCGTTGTTCGAGTGCCTGCTCGACGCGGCGCCGACCAACGACTTTTTCCCCTTGGATCGGCTTGCCGCCGGAGCGTGCATTTCGGCTCCCTGCGTGCCCTGCATATGGACTCTCCGGGCGCCGGAAGGCGCAAGCGTCTGGCACGATCCCCTTCAGCTCGGCACGGCTGTCATGCTTCTCGCCGCCGCATTCGGAAGGCCCTGACAGGCCCTTCTCAGTGATTGCCATTTCCCGTGAAGCCGATTAGACCGGGGGCTTATGAGGAGGCGATTATGAGAGAAGAGACGCTAGCCATTGTCCGCAGGATGCAGGACAACGAGGCCACTGACCAGCGCGTGTACGCGGCGCTGGCAAAACAGGCCAGTTTGCAGAAAAACAGCGAAATCCTTGAAAAGATGTCGCACGATGAAGGTCTGCATTGTGCGGTATGGGGCCGCTATACGGGGATTGAGGCCAAAGCCGACATGTTCCGGGTGTGGCTGTTCGTGGTGCTTGGGAAGATTTTTGGTCTCGTGTTCGTGATCAATCTGATGGAAGGAGGAGAAGACGACTCCGCGGAAAATTACCGGAAGCTCATGGAGGAACTGCCCGAAGCCCGGAGCATCATGGAAGACGAGACCCGCCACGAGGCGCAGCTCGCGGCCATGATCCATGAGGAAAAGCTCAGCTATATCAGCTCGATGGTGCTTGGCCTCAACGACGCACTGGTGGAGCTGACCGGTGCTCTGGCCGGGTTCACGCTGGCCCTTAATGATAACCGCATGGTCGGCATGGCCGGGTTCATTACTGGGGTGGCGGCGACGCTGTCGATGGCGGCTTCCGAGTATCTATCTAAAAAGGCTGACACGTCGGAAAAGCACCCGCTCAAGGCGGCGGTGTATACCGGCGTGGCCTACATGATCACCGTGGCGTTCCTGCTGCTGCCCTACATCGTGTTCGAGAGCCCACTGGTGGCTCTGGGATTCTGTCTGTTCGACGCGGCACTGATCATTTTGGGCTTTACCTATTTCGTGTCCGTGGTGCGGAAGGAATCGTTCGTGCGCGGTTTCACTGAGATGATTACCATCAGTTTCAGCGTGGCGGGTATTTCTTTCCTGATAGGCTGGGCGGCTCGGAGCTGGTTGAACATTGACATGTGAGCGACTTAATCTGAGATTGATTTTTGAGGTGTCACAGAAAAGGCTCCCTTATGGGAGAGGGGCGGCGGCAGGTTTTGGAAAATGCCGTTTGAGACATGAACCAAGGTTCCCTTGACAGTTCATGCTGAAACTGCGGAGCCCCTCGCCACTTCCAAAAGCATTACATCTCTTTAGAATGACACAATTTTTATACGACACTTGATTTTTGGAAGGTTCTGTTTCGAAGCAATAAACGCAAACAGCCCGCGACTCAGATACGTCTCGGGCTGTTTGTTTCAGCAAAGATGCTGAGAAATTTACAGCTTTTCAGCTAGGGCGGAGAGGCACGAGCAAGTGTCCACCTTGAGATCAAGTCTCTTCAACGCCATCTTGATGCTGTTGATGAAAATGACGACGTCCTCATAAGGAATGGTATAGGACGGCTGCTTGGCTTCAATAGCCTTGATGCAGGCGTCGAACAGTTCGTTCGTTTCCCAGCGGGGATGGAAGCCGTCAATCGGATCGACGATACTCTTCATGCGGGCAACGACGTCGATCTGATGTTCATAGGTCGTATGGGGATAGAGGGCCTGCGCCATCTTGACGAGGGCTGCGAACGCGTCGCGGTCAAACGGCGTCCCTTGCTCCTTACGAGCGTCAATTGCGTTACAAACAATAACTTCAAGTTCCTTGTTCGTCATGACCAAATCCTCCTTTGGCGGAATCTCTTTGACCTTCACTACATAAGACTGAATAGCCCAGAGTCAACCGGATGGAGGCGGGAAAAAGGCCTTTTGTTCCGAACTTTTTTCGTTTGTGTCGGATGTTCAAGTAAAGAAAACACATCTCAACAAGTTGCGTATATGAAAATGATCCCAGATATACATATTACAAAAACTATATCCTCCAGTTACAACAGCTGTTCCATAGCCTGAATATCTCATGATGGTTCTGCATATGCCTGAGTTGCAGATGGGGGAGGTTACATGGGGACACTTTGCGGCTACGGTACAGGCGATGAAGAGAAAGCCGGATAGGGGAACTCTTCATTTCCGAAGCCGCCCACGGCGACGTGACCCCATGCCGTAAACCCGAAGGGGGCCCGGCTTCACGTCCGCCGTAGGGATCGGACGGTAGTGTTCCTTCGATGCCAAGTGATAGTCAGTGACAGCTTGTGCACATCTAACTATTTAATGTAGTATTTTAATTACTGTCATCAACTGCAATTGCAATGAAGGCCACTGCCATTACGCCGCACCAAGGGCGCATCGTTTTCCCCGGCGGCGTCCGACTTTTCCGGCGATATCCCGCGTCGCCAGTGGGAGGTTCTCAAGGGATTCGATCTGCTCCGCGATGGATTGCAGGTTGCTGCACACCAGACGCAGCAACGGTGCGTTGTCGAGGTTCAGTCCCTGCATGAGTGTCGCCTGTACGCTCCGCAAATCTTCGCTTATAGCCATGAGATTTCTCCTTGTCGTCTCGCTCCACGAAATTCGCCGTTTTCCCGGCGCGTTTTGAAAGTGCCCGAGTCTGGCTTGTTTGTCAATTAAAAATTGATAAATTGAATAAAAATTGATTTACACCTCTTGTAGAAAGAAAGCTGAGATTGACAAGACAATCAAGAATCGGGTATAGGCTGGCTCATGAACACAATACCATCCGAATCCGATTCCAATGCCATTCTGGACCGCCTCCTCTCCGGTGCGGGGCTGCATCGTGACGCCCAGTTGGCGGCACTTCTCGGCGTTTCGCCGCAGGCCGTCAGCCAGGCCCGGCGAAAACGGAAGATTCCGGAAGGATGGGTGGTCAAAGTCTCGCAACAGTGTGGCCTGTCGATGGACTGGCTGATGTTCGGGAAGGGAGACGAATCCACTCCTGTAGCTTCCCATGCTCCGGTTGCTTCATCAACTTCCCAGGCGTCGACGCCTGCGGGCGCGGCGGTTCCGGATCTCGACCTGTTGTGCATCCCTCTAGTGGCGGCGAGCCTTTCCGCCGGAGTGGGAAGCCTGCAAACCGAAGCCGATGTACTGGATTATTTTGCCTTTCGTTCCGATTGGCTGTGCCGGAAGGGCAACCCCGACAAGATGGTGCTCATGAAGGTTTACGGTGACAGCATGGAGCCGGAGATCTGCCACGGGGACATGGCCCTTATAGATCAGAGTAAACAGCAGATTTATCCCCATACGATCTACGCCGTGGGTGTCAACGAGGAAATCTACATCAAGCAGATCGAGACGCTGCCCGGTCATCGGATGCTTCTCCGCAGCCTCAACGAGCGCTACGAGCCCATCGAAGTGGATCTGCGCGGCGACATGGCCGAGTCCGTCCGCATCATCGGCAAGGTCATCTGGTGGTGTCGGGAAGCATAAGGAATAAAGAAGATTGGGGGAAGGGAGTAGAGAACTTTCTGAAGAAAGTTCTCTCCTCCCTTCCCCCACCCCCTCATCCCTCATCC
>OOCP01002994.1_pt1 | contig 13219 bp, 5 predicted proteins | sample 1671511 | NCBI WGS metagenome assembly OOCP01 (sample SAMN06348164, study PRJEB24527) | human gut metagenome | biome: human gut; feature: ankylosing spondylitis patient; material: feces | host: Homo sapiens | place: China | collected 2015-10 | reverse complement strand
CTCAGTTTCAACTCATGTTTCGAAAAGAATAATCTCATATCGAATCTTATTATTTAATTTAACTTATGTTTGTTCTACACTCTATTATGCAATACACATACCAAAATATCCTGTTTTATCTTATCTATTTATTATCACCGTATTACGTTTTTCCTCTTGAAGACAGAAGTGTGGAAAACATCCTTAAAGTGTAGAATTTATCCACATTTCCGACTTTTAGAACATTTTTTATAGTTCTTGTTTCATCAACTAAACAATTTATCCCCTACATTTGTAGTTATATTGTACATCAACACAATAACATGTCCTAATGAAAAAACAAATCTTTTCAACATTAGTTTTTGCAATGTGCCTGATATTACCTTTTTCTGTTTATTCTCAGGAACAACGGAAGAAGGTCGGCGTCGTCCTCAGTGGCGGCGGTGCCAAAGGAGTGGCACATATCAAAGCACTGAAAGTCATCGAGGAAGCAGGCATTCCGATCGATTATATAGTAGGCACTAGTATGGGATCTATAGTCGGTGGACTTTACGCCATCGGTTATACTCCGGAACAACTGGACAGTATGGTACGCAAGCAAGACTGGACTTTCCTTTTGAGCGATCGTATCAAACGCAGTGCCATGTCGCTCACCGAACGCGAACGCTCTGCAAAATACATTGTTTCGCTTCCTTTTACAAAGAATCCGAAAGCTGCCATGTCCGGAGGAATTATCAAAGGACAGAATCTTGCCAATCTGTTCTCTGATCTGACAATGGGCTACCATGACTCGATCAATTTTAATAAGTTACCGATCCCCTTCGCTTGTGTATCGGCCAATGTAGTCAATGGAGACCAGATCATATTCCATGATGGCGTACTCTCTACTGCCATGCGTGCCAGTATGGCCATCCCTGGTGTATTTACACCGGTACGCAAAGACAGTATGGTATTGGTAGACGGTGGAATTGTCAATAATTATCCGGCAGATGTGGCCAAAGCAATGGGAGCCGATATTATTATCGGAGTCGATGTTCAGAATGCGCTGAAAAGTGCCGACAAACTCAACAGCGCTCCGGACATATTGGGGCAGATTGTTGATCTCACTTGCCAGACCAATCATGAAAAGAATGTAGAACTCACTGATACCTATATCAAGGTAAATGTAGACGGATTTTCTTCCGCCAGCTTCACTCCGGCAGCCATCGATTCTCTGATGCGTCGGGGCGAAGAAGCCGCACGTGCACAGTGGAATTCCCTGATTGCCTTAAAAAAAGAAATCGGTATACCGGACAATTATGTCCCCAAACAACATGGACCGTACTCTTCTCTTTCCAATTCACGGACAGTATACGTCACAGATATATCTTTCTCCGGCGTAGAGGCTGATGACAAAAAATGGCTGATGAAGAAGTGTAATCTCAAAGAGAACAGTAACATTACCACTCAGCAGATAGAACAAGCTGTGTATCAGTTGCGTGGCAGTCATTCTTACTCAAGCGCCAGCTACACACTTACCAACACTCCCGAAGGGTACCACCTTAATTTCTTGTTAGAAGAAAAATATGAGAAAAGAATCAATCTAGGCATCCGTTTCGACTCGGAAGAAATAGCATCCCTGCTGATTAATGCCACAGCGGATCTCAAAACTCATGTTCCTTCCCGATTATCCCTGACCGGCCGATTAGGAAAGCGATATGCCGCACGCATCGATTACACTCTCGAACCGATGCAGCAACGCAATTTCAATTTCTCATATATGTTTCAATATAATGACATCAACATCTATGATGAAGGTGAACGTGCCTATAACACTACTTACAAGTATCATTTAGCTGAATTTGGCTTTTCGGATGTCTGGTACAAAAACCTCCGCTTCGGACTCGGACTTCGTTTCGAATATTATAAATACAAAGATTTTCTTTTCAAGAAACCGGAACTCATTGGACTGGATGTAGAATCCGAACATTTCCTGAGTTATTTCGCTCAGGTACACTATAGTACATTCGACAAGGGGTATTTCCCTTCCAAAGGAACTGAATTCAAAGCTGCCTATTCACTCTACACCGATAATATGGCTCAGTATAATGATCACGCCCCGTTCTCCGCACTGAGCGGTTCATGGGCCAGCGTAGTTCCCGTAACCCGACGTTTTTCTATCATTCCATCCATCTATGGTCGTGTTCTGATTGGAAAAGACATCGCCTATCCCTTGCAAAATGCCATTGGCGGCGAAGTATACGGACTCTACATTCCACAGCAACTGCCGTTTGCCGGTGTGACCAATATGGAACTGATGGACAATTCTATCATGATTGCATCCGTGAAACTCAGACAACGGATGGGAAGCATTCATTATCTCACTCTGACAGGTAATTATGGCTTGACGGACAGTCACTTCTTCGAAATACTGAAAGGGAAACAACTGTTTAGTATCAGTGCCGGATATGGTATGGACAGTATTTTCGGTCCATTGGAGATTACGTTCGGATATTCCAATCAGACTGATAAAGGAAGCTGTTATGTGAATCTGGGATACTACTTCTGATTCCCTATTTCTGTTCCCGCATACATAGGACTATACTTACCATGATGAGAAAAAATTCTCACTGCGATGAGACTTTTTTCTCATCATAGTGAGAATTTTTTCTCATCGCAGCAAGAACACTTGAGAATATTCAGCATCCTAATCTGCTGTTATACAAACTTTTCCCTTTTCTGCAGATAAAGTAATCCGACCATCATCCAAACTAAACTGGCGGATAAAAGGAAAATGCGGTTTTTGATAAGGATTCCCTCCCAAATGATCGGATGAACATTATCGGGAACACGAAAAGGATTCAGCAGAACGTTCCAGAAAGAATCCGGCTTACCTAAGAACATCAATGCAATGCCTATAATAATCATAAATACGGCAGTTCCGTTTCCACTCCGCGTAATGGTAGACAGCATAAAAGCCATATTTCCGAAAAAGAGTATCGGGAACATCAACTGTAATGCCATCTCAAGCGGATTGACCGGATACAGCAATAAAATGGCTATGTATGAAAAGATAATCAGAATAACAAAAATTGCCACATAAATCATCAATAACCGCACGCCCCAAACCTTATACTTATAGTCAGGGATTCCAAAAAGAATCTCCAATATCCGGCTATCTTCATCATTCTGAATGCCGAATACAGCCGGATAGAAAATAAGCAGCATAGACGGAAACATCAGGATGCTATAGATGAGTCCCTCGTTAATCTCCTCCCGTTTCCAGGCATTCTGAAACATGAAAAGAGCAAAAAAGCCAAATGCAGCCAACAGAAACCAGAAAAACTTCCCGGCAAATATAATCTTCAGGTTATACCTGACTACTTTAGGCAACAGTTGTATCAATTGTTTGAATGTCATATCCTTCTTTTCTTTTTAATTCATATTCTTCAGCAGACAGAGATAAGCGTCTTCCAAATTAGCTTCTACCTCTACAGCCCCTTCATAAGGCTGTCCGACAGAAAGATAGCGCACCCGAATCGTATCGCCTTCCTGAATATGATGTATTACCAACGATTTGTCCAGTACTTTTTCAAATTCTGTCTTATCTATATTAAACTGCCATACTTTCCCGTTAGCCATTTCCACCATGTCCGAAGGATCACCGAAATATTTCAGTTCACCCTTATTGATCACCACTACCTGATTACAGGAACTGGATATATCCTCAATGATATGAGTGGAGAAAATAACGATACGGTCCTTACTCAACTCTACCAGCAGATTACGGAAACGGATACGTTCGCGAGGGTCGAGTCCCGCTGTAGGCTCATCCACAACCAGGATACGCGGTAAATGAAGCAGAATAAGCGCAATACCAATACGCTGTTTCATACCTCCCGAGAAAGAACCTATCTTTTCGTCTTTCCGCTCGTACATATGTACCGCTTTCAGTACATAATCCAGACGCTCCTTTCGTAACTCACCGTCTACAATCCCTTTCAGTATAGCCTGATAATCCAGAAACTCCCACGAAGTCATATTCTCATAAGTTCCGAATTCCTGTGGAAGGAAACCTATCAGACTCTGTAGCTCTTCTCTGTAGATACGGGTATCCAGACCATTGATCCAGATACTACCATAACTCTGCTCAAAAATACCACAGATGACACGCATCAAGGTCGATTTACCGGCCCCATTGGGTCCCAGTAGTCCGAACATACCCGTCTGAATCTCGAACGATACTCCACGCAATGCTTTGAAAGGTTTGCGTCGTTTTCCAATCATAGGAACACTCTTCACCATACGGAAATAGGAACGGCGAAGCCCTGCAAAACGTCCGGTGACACGCTCTATATTTACATCGTGATCATACAGATACTGGGAAGTGACATAGATAGCAATACCCACCAGCCATAACAATCCGATCATGATGACCAGTCCGTTATTATCCAGCTTTCGGAATAACTGAAACAGGATAAGAGGAGGAAGACTCCAGAATATCACCCGGTTTACGATCTTTGTTACCCGATTATCTCCGTACCGATAATATAAATAGGAACGTACCTTTCTCCACAAATACAGTATCGCTGCATAAATAGCGAACGAGAACAGGAATATCCAAAGCCTGTTATGAATGAAGAAATAGGTGAAATAAATGGCAAACAGTAAGATACCAAACTGCCATAGCACATTGATAAAGTCCTTCAGAGAATGATATTCATTGCTCAATCCCAGACGTTTGCGTAATTGCAAACCACTGTTCCACTGACGGCTGATGTGTCCAGGCCAATCGTAGATCTTAACCAGATTGCGGACAGAAATACGTATTTCTTCATCCGGATTGATAACCTCCGCCTTAGCTCTCCGAAGACTGGTTTGCGCAAAGTATGTCATCCCCGGTATGCCTGCAATCAGTGCTACCAGATAGATTGACTGCCAAAGCATTCCGTCAGTGTATAGCCAGATACAGATTACACCGGACACAAAAAGAATCAGGTGAATGGTCCATAGTTTACGGGATAACGAACGGTACCACTGAAGCACATTTTCCAGTCCCATACAAACTGTCGGAATTAAAATCAGCGTCAGCATGGCAGAAAAGAAAAGTCCGCCTATCACTGTAATGGCAAAAGGTGCACCGATAGCCCCTGCATACTCCGTATCTCCCATAGCCAACGGAAGCATGGCAGCAATCGTGGTGATGGAAGTAATCAGAATGGGACGAATACGTGACATACCGGCAGTCATCAACGCCCTGTTCCGGCGGTATCCCCGTTTACGCAAAATGTTGGCGTAATCTATCAGAATGATTCCGTTATTGACGACTACTCCCAGCAGAATAAGGAACCCTGTCAGTGTATTCGCATTCATCAGACTGTTGCTCGAAAGCAATAATGCCAGCAAAGAACCGATAGCAGCCAACGGAATGGTAAAAAGCAACACAAAAGGCGTCACTACAGACTCGAAGACTGAAGCAAGGATCATAAATATCAAAAGAAAAGCTGCCAGAATAAGGAATTTGAAATCCCCGAATTCATCCTCCTCATGGAATACCTGCACAGCGACTCCGGACGGAAGATTATAACTGGCAATCAACTGGTCGATATCGGAACGATATCCTCCCAATAAATCTTTCGAAGACTGAACATCTCTCGGAAAAGCATAGTATACCTCAATCTGCTTATCTTGATTGACACGGATGATGCGCGAACGCCCACGTCCATAATTCAGAGACGATATATCTTCTAGATTGTGCATACCGCCATTGGCATTTTCTATCCGGATAGCACGCAAGTCATCCACAGTTTTCTCTTTCTGAGCTTTTTCCTGTGCCTCTTCTTCAGTTTCCTTTTCCGGTATTTCGTCACGGATAATAATATCATAAATATCCTCTCCCACCTTGAAAGTAGCTTCGGAAGAGTATTCATTATTAAACGCAGTTAATCCGGTGGTAATATTGCCACGGTTAATATCATAGGCAGTCAGCAGAATAGGGTCAAAGTTCAGATTTATTTCCGCCTGACGGGGAGTATACGAAACATGAGTATGCTGTACAAAATCCTGTTCATCCAACAAATAACGCACTTCCTCTGCCACCATCTGCATCATTTCGAAATCAGATCCCCTGATCACCACCCGTTCACTGTTGTCACCGATGCCCAACAAACGCATAAATCCGCCCAGACTGCTCAGAGCCGAGTTATCTCCTCCGCCTCCCATAGCATCAGAAACATAGATTTCCGCACCATTGATATTGGCAACTTTAGTCTGCACATCCGCTTTTATATCGGCTATTTTCCGTTTGGCGATCTTTGTGTAATCTTCCTGCAAAACGAGTGTCAGAGTCGCCTCTTTTTCCCGAATACGGCAAATCAGATCTTTCTTTTCCGGAAAATCCTCCAGACGTTCTTCCAGTACCTTTACAATCTTATCCGTATTTTCAAGCGTACTTCCGGTAGGCATCACGACACTGATGTTGAACCGGTCTGAAGCAACTTCTTTCATCTGTTGCACATTCAAGGTCAATGACAAAATCAACGTTGCAAAAAGCAAGATCACAGCTCCAAAGACTGTCACTCCCGGATTACGCATACAAGTCTTCAATAAGACCAGATAGACCTGCATCGGACGCTGAACGATCGAGACTTTTTCATAAACGACGCTGTTCCCACTCTTACTCTTCAAAAGAAGGTAAGTAATCATCGGTATAAAAAGTAAAGCTACAAACAGCGAGATCGTCAAAGTTGATATAATGGATACTCCGATATGGTGCCCGATCAGTTTTATCAGGAAATTATCAGAAAAAACGAACGGCAGGAACACAGTAATGGTAGTCAGGGTAGCCGCCACAATGGAGCGCCACACTTCTTTTGTTCCCTGCGTTACCGAACGTTCGGGCGTATAGCCGTTTCCCGACAAACGATAAATATTCTCAAGCACCACGACACTATTATCCAGCAGCATTCCGATGGCCAACGCCATTCCTACCAAGGTAAGACTATTGATAGTGATACCAAAAGCGTAGAAGAAGTTGAAAGCCGTATAGACAGAAATCGGTATGGAAAGTGCGATAAAAAACACCAACCGCATATTCTTCAGGAAAAGCCAAAGAACGAACACAGCCAACAATCCCCCTACCAATGCCAGATTAATAATCTGGTTGATATTATTTTCCATGGTTTCAGCCTTGTTCTCCTGAATGACAATTTCCAGTTCGAGCGGAGCCAGCTTCTCATTCAGCTTTTCAATCACATCGGATACACGGTGTGAAAGTTCAATCAGATTAGCCTGTGAATCATTGATCAAAGCAACCGAGACGGCTTCTTTTCCATTCACACGACTATAAGTGGTTTCATCTTTCAAGTCAAAAAAGACGGTTGCCACGTCTTTCAGCAGAATAGGACCGGGAGCGACAACTATATTCTCCAAATCAGAGACTTTGGTATACATCGCATTGACATGGACAAAATTCTTGCTGTCGGGTTCATCTGCGAAGCCTACAAATGTCTTTTCCTGGGTATTCTGCGAAAGCAAACCGCTTATTTTGGAAGCAGTGAGGTTCAAAGCCTTGCAAGCCTCCGGATTCAGACGCACTTCAATGGCTTTCTGCCGTCCTCCGTAGATATTGACGGAAGCTACCCCATCTATATTCTCCAGATCGGAACGAACATCCTCGTCTACCAGACTCCGGACACGGTCGGTTCCTCCCGTACCACGCACCTGAAGCACCATGAAGTTATTATTCATCTGAGCGATATCCACTTTCTGTACCTGTACGGTAAAACCGGTCGGCAGGGAGGCAGCGATTTCATTCACCTTCTCCTGCAGTTTAAGACTGGTCATCTTGAAGTTGATATTCTTTTTAAAGTCAATCTGTATGCTGGACTGCCTCCTGTCAATGTAGGATTGCAGTTTGTCTACTCCACCTATCGCACTGACCGCTCCTTCAAGTGGAATAATCACTTCCGACTCTACATACGAAGGGTCCATATCCTGCTGTGACGACACCTGGACAAACAGAACCGGAAGTTCTGCGTTGGGCAGCAACTCCACCGGAAGTTGTTTATACGACACATAGCCCAGCAGGCTGAGTGCAATAAACAGCATACAAATCGTTATTCTCCTATTTAGTAAAAAGTTCATCTTCAGCTGTTTTTAGTTCGGCGATTTATACGTCTTTTGATATTCTCCAAGACATAATAGACACAAGGAATAACCATCAAACTCATCAGAGTAGAAGTTATCAATCCTCCGATCACAGCTATAGCCATCGGTGAACGTAAAGATGCACCTTCACCAAAACTGAATGTCATCGGAAGCATGGCCAGAATCGTAGTCAAAGTAGTCATGATGATCGGACGGATACGCTGTTGCCCTGCTTCTACAATGGCATCAGTCAACTCCATTCCCGCCTGACTAAGCTGATTGATACGGTCTACCAGAATGATAGAGTTATTGACGGCAATACCTCCCAGCATGACAATACCGATAACTCCCATCATATTGATAGTGGTTCCGGTAATGAAGAAAAGTAAGATAGCACCTACTACAGCCAGAGGAATAGTCAGCAAGATCGTAAACGGATGCAGCAAGGATTCAAACTGGGAAGCCATCACCATATAGACAAGTACAACAGAAAGCATCAGAGCAAACAACAGACTGTTCATTGATTCTTGCCGTTTTTCTTCCTCTCCTGTCACTGTAATACTGTAGTTAGCAGGCAATTCAATACCTTTCACCGTTTCACGCACTTCGGCTGCTACTTTATCCAGTGATTTACTCGCATCCATATTAGCCATCACCTTACCGATACGGCTTTGATTGCGGCGCAGAATCTCCTTGGGCGCTTGTCCGTGAGTAATGGTAACAATCTCTTGTAATACAAATTCCTGTGTTCCACTTTTGATGACAAGAGCACCAAGAGAACTCAACGGGATATCCGGCACCTTTATGACGATATCACGCATCTCACCGCGATATTCCATCTTACCGACTTCCTTACCGCTTAGTTGCTGCTTCAATTGTTCGATTACCATAGCCACACTCAAATTATTGATACCGGCTATTGTACGATCAATCGAGATCACAACTTCCGGAGCACCGTCTTCCACGGAGGTAATAACATCATAGATTCCATTTACGCCAATCATCCGTTCCTTCACCTCTTCAGTCAACTGAGCAATCTCATCCAACTCCTCTCCTTTGACCTCCACAACAATAGGAGCCCCTTCGCTTCCTAACAGTGAACTCAGAGAATTCTCATCCTGCTGAATCGTCAGTTCCAGTCCGTCAGGATTCTTGGCCGATTCCACGAAAGACGCAATCACCTTTTCCGGTGAAAGTGTACATTCCGGTGAAAGGATCACTTTCATCATTGCTGTATTTTCTCCTTCAAATATCGCATTTTCCGAACCGCTCCCCTCTCCGATATGACTGTATACCGTACATAAAGAATCACCGCCAACGATAGCATATAACAATTCTTCCAGATTACCTACAGCAGCGGAAGTGCGTTCCATCTGTGTACCTTCGGGCATTTTGATTACAGCCGTAAACGTCTTGCTTTCCGCACGGGGCATAAACTCAGTTCCGATAAACGGAGTCAGCAATCCAGTCACGATAAGGAGTAACACTGCCATACCGATCACCAGCCAACGTCGCTGAATCAGCTTGCGAAGCACTCTGCTATATCCTGCAATACGAATGGACTTCACTTCTTCCAGCTTAACCTTCTTGCCGGAAAGCTGGATATATAACATCGGAATCACCAGGATAGCCACAAACAAAGAAGAAACCAGTGAGAAAGTAACCGTCCATGCCTGATCTTTAAACAGTTCGCCCGAAGCTCCGTGAAGATAAACAATCGGCAGGAAGACGACAATAGTCGTCAGAGTAGAAGCTATTACCGCATTGGCAACTTCTGCCGTCCCGTTAATAGCAGCCTCTTTGATACTCAATCCTTTCTCCTGATTTCGGAAGATACTTTCTATGACGACAATGGCATTATCGACGAGCATACCCGCCCCGAGCGCCAGTCCTCCCAATGTCATAATATTCAGTGACAGTCCGTTGAAGAACATCAGATTGAAAGTAGCCACAATCGAGATGGGAATAGCAAGACTGACAATCAGTGTTGTCCCCATCCGGCGAAGGAATACAAACAAGACTACAATAGCGAGAATAACACCCAGAACAGCACTGCTCTTCACTTCTCCTATCGCACTTTTTATAAAAGTACCCTGATTGGAAATCACCTGAAAATGATAACCGGGCAATGCATTCTCTATCACTGCCAATTGGCGGGTTACCTCATCCACCACTTTTACAGTATTAAAGCGCATCTCCTTATAAATAGACAGCCCGATACTGCGCTTCCCGTTAATCCGTACAATATTTTCCGGACGAGCGTTCAAAAATTGTACAGTCGCCACTTCCTTCAAAAAGACAGGAGCTTTATTACTGTTGGCAGTCGCTGTTCCCGAAGTATTGTTTCCGGACGATTCCTCTTGTTGTATCGCTTTGTATCCGACAATCAGATTCTCAAAATCATCTTCCGAAGCAAACAAGCTCGAACTTTTCACCAGATATTGTAATCCCAGTTCACTGACCCGTCCACCGGATATGCTCTGATTATTCGATTCGATGCGCGAAGCGATATCTTCTATTTTCAGTTGAAAAGCATCCAGTTTATAAGGATCAGTCTGAATGGTAAGAGTACTGACTTCTTCTCCCGAAAGCGTCACTTCAGCCACGCCTTCCAGACGAATCAACTCATTGCGGATATAGCTTTCGGCAATCTTCCTCAATTCCGCCATATCTGTAATACTCTGATGAGACACTCCCACCAAAACTACCGGAGACAAGTTCGCATCGTGTTGCGTAATCTTCAGTTCAGTGATATCCTTGTTCTGGGCAAACGGATTCATGGCTTTCTGCAAATCTAGAAAAGCCTCATCCATATCCTTTGTCCAGGTATATTCTACAGTAATTCGTGCTGTCCCGGCTTTAATCACGGAAGAGACCTGAGTAACATCACTCTGCCGGATCGCCATAGACTCCATATTTTTAACGAATTGCTTTTCGATCTCCTCGGGAGGACGTTCACCCGCCTTTAATTCAATAAACAGGCGGGGATTATTCAGATCGGGCAATAAATCCACACTCAACTGATCGTATGATACTTTTCCCAACAATAAGAGGGCAAATACTACCATACAAATCGTAACCGGATTGCCTACTGCAAATTTGATTATATTCTTCATAAGTATTTCCTATTTTCAAAAGATGCGTTCATATATCGCATCCATGATTTACTTTTGGATTTTGACTTTGGCGTCTTCTTTCAGTGTTTCAAAACCCTTCACTACCAAATTGTCATTTACATTAAGTCCGGATAGAATTTCGATATTATATTCATCCTCCAGACCTGTTTGCAGATTGCGTATCTTTGCCGTATTCTTTTCGACGATATATACGTATTTCCGGCGACGATTGGACAGGATTACGTCTTTAGGTATAATGATAGAACTATCAGCTCTGTCAACGATAATATCTGCTTTGGCGAACATACCCGGACGCAACTTCAACTGGTCATTATCAATCAGAATCTTTCCTTTAAAAGTACGTGTCTCTGTACTGATTGCAGGAGACAGCTCACCGACTCTCGCTTTTAAAGTATCTCCGGGGATGGTATAATGAGTAATATATACCGGTTGCGCTTCCTTGACATAACGAATGCTGCTTTCCGGCAGATTGATATCCATATACATTTTATCATAAGCCATCAGACTCACCATAGCCTTTCCCTGCTCCACTCTTGTATCGGCCGTATAGTGAGGCAAATCAACAATCACACCATCAAACGGAGCTTTCACTTTCATCTTCTCCAGATTGAGTTTTGCGTTTTCATAATCGTAACGGGCATTCGTTACTTTTACTTCCGTATTCCGCATTTCACTCATCGTCACCCCTCCTTTTTCATAGAGAGCTTTCTGCTTTGACTGTTCCTGTTCGGCAATTTCAAGACTTAGTTTTTTAGCGTCAATAGCGATTCCGTTTTCATACTCCTTGTCTTCCAGACGGATTATCAGTTCCCCCTTACTTACCCTGTCTCCCATTTTGAAAGGTTTTCCGGTTCTCGGATTAGTCTGAAGTTTATAAAATCCGCTCATTTCCGCATTCTGAGATGCACCGTAAGTCGGCTGCACTGTTCCTGTTGTATTTATTAATTTACTGATAGAACCTTTCTTCAGCTCCACGACAGATACCGGAGTTGCAATATTATTGGGTGCGTTTTGTGGTTTGTTGCCACAGCCGGTTAACAATAGGGTTGTTAACAAAGAAGATGCAATAAAAATTTGATACTGTTTCATGGTCTGCTTATTTTTTATCAATAATGTCTTTCATAGGAACAAGAGGGATATTCTTGTCGAAATCATACAATGAAAGGATTTTAAGATTAAGTAATTCTATTCTGTAATTAATCAACGCCTGCGTATAAGTAATCTTCTTATTCGAAAGCTGAGTCTGGAACTGGCTCATTTCCATACCGGTTATGTCACCTTCCCGGTAACGAGTCTGATTCAGATCATAGGTCAACTGTGCGTTCTGTACATTTTGCTCGGCGATTTTAATCTGAGTCCGGAGGTTTTCGAGGTTACGCCATACCTGACGAATATTCAGCTCGATATCCACTTTATCCTCTTGAAACTCGAGTTCATTAATCCGTTGGGCCATCTTTTGTGCTTTAATCCTTGCTTTCTTTTCACCCCAGTCGAAAATAGGAACAGCAAAGCTGATAGAAACCCTCGGATTCTGTGTCGGATTATTATAGACTTTATTCAGGTGGCTATTATCTCCTATCAATCCGAAAGAGATGGATACATCTCCTTTAAACTCGTTCAGCGCTTTTGTCTTAATCATATCGAACTCAAGTTCCTTGCTCTCTATTTCACGTTGACGAAGTTCCAGACGCGAACCCAATCCATGCGATATGGCCTGGTCCAGATTTACCTGAATCGGTTTAATCTCCACTTCCGCAAATACGAGAATATCTTCATCCAGCCTCATTCCGAGAGTCTGTTTGAGTTTGTCCTTCGCATTCTCCAGATTCACCTGACTTTCGTCTACAGACGAACGTGCCGTAGCCAGATTCAGTTCCGCTTGAAAGAGTTCGTCCTTCGCTGCTAAATCCGCTTCTACCTTATTCTTGATAATATCATAACTTTGCTGGGCATTAACCAGTTCTTCACGACTGATT
>OOCP01002989.1_pt1 | contig 13234 bp, 14 predicted proteins | sample 1671511 | NCBI WGS metagenome assembly OOCP01 (sample SAMN06348164, study PRJEB24527) | human gut metagenome | biome: human gut; feature: ankylosing spondylitis patient; material: feces | host: Homo sapiens | place: China | collected 2015-10 | reverse complement strand
GGCCATACTTCAAGTCCGGCAGATACACCTGTACCTTCCCCTCCAGACGGCGGAGGGTCTCCGGTTTCTCATAGCCGCCGCAGTTCCACACCACCGGCACGGGCCATTCCTCGTCCCCCAGGGCCTCCAGAACCGCGTCGGTGAAGTGGGTGGGGGTCACCAGGTCCAGGCAGGCGGCCTCCTGTCCGATCAGCTCGTGAAAGATCTCCCGCAGCCGCTCCGCCGTCAGGACCTTTCCCACCTCCCCCTGGGAGATGGGCTTGTTCTGGCAGAAGCAGCACCGGAGATTGCAGCCGGAGAAAAACACAGCTCCCGCGCCGTGAGACCCTACAAGGCACGGCTCCTCCCATTGGTGAAGCATAGCCCGGGCCGCCACCGGCCACGCCGGCATGGCGCACACGCCCCCCGCCTTGTCCGGCAGACGCTCCGCGCCGCAGTGCCGGGGGCAAAGGTTGCAAATCATCAGTCTCCCGTTCCCTTTCCGTTGAAGTCGGGGCCCAGATCCCCCGCCCGCCAGTGGCGGCGGCACAGGCCGATGTACTTATCGTTGGCTCCCAGCACCACCTGCGCGCCCTCCTTGAGCACACGGCCGTTTTCATCGAAGCGGGCGTTGAACATGGCCTTTTTGCCGCACCAGCAGATGGTCTTGACTTCCTCTAACTTATCGGCCATCACCAGCAGCTCATAGCTGCCGGGGAACAACTCCCCCTTGAAGTCCGCCCGCAGTCCGTAGCAGATTACCGGCACGCCCAAATCGTCCACAATGTGCACAAGGTAGTCCACCTCCTCTTTTGAGAGGAACTGAGCCTCGTCCACGATGATGCAGGCGTTTTCCTGAAGTGCTTCCGCCGACAGGGCCAGCATCTCGTCAAAATAAATGCAGGGGTATTCCAGACCGATGCGGGAGTGCACCATGTGATCCCCGTCCCGCTGGTCCAGCCGGGGCTTCACCAGCAGCGTTTTCTGGCCCCGCTCCTCATAGTTAAACCGGGCCATCAGGGCATTTGCCGTTTTGCTGGAGCCCATGGCTCCGTATTTGAAGTAAAGCTGCGCCATTTCCTTCTCCCTCTTATGTTGTTTCCTGTTTTTCCGCCGTTTCATCTATGCGCTGGCTGAAGGGATCGTTTTCCTCCGCCTGCGTCCGCAGATTGGCGGCGTCAATGGTCATTTTTCTGCACGCCGGGCAGTACCACGCTGTATGATAGGTTGTCAAAATCCCATCGGTGTCCACCCGAATGGTATCCTCCGCTCTGGGGCTGATCCACAGCGCCTTTCCGGTGGGAATGCCGCGATACCAGAAAACGCCCCGGCCGCCCATGAGAAAGCCCTGCTCCATCTCCTTGCCGCACCACGGGCACTTCTCCGGCGGCAGCCGCAGCTTTTCCCGCTTCTCCTGCCGCCCTGCCTGCATGGCGTCCCATTCTCCCCGGAGAGAATCCAACAGGCCGGGAGCCGCTTTTTCCGGCTCCCGAGCCGGTTTACGCTTATCAGGGTCAATGTCCCACGGGTCCTCGCTCTTTTTCCAGAAGGACATGGCTATGCCTCCTTATCGCGGGCCTGCACATGGGCGTCAAACCGCCTGCCATCCCGGCCGGGGAGCCAGCCGATAGGGGGCGGGGTCTCCCGGCCATGCCTCCAGCACCACAGCCAGTACAGGCACCAGACCAGCTTACGTCCCAACAGCAGCAGCGCAAGTCCTCCCGCCAAATTCACGAGCTTCAGCATGGGTCGCTCCCTCCACTCTCCGATCCGCTGTCCTTTTGGTCCTTATCGTCCTTGACCTCCTGATAGTCCACGGTATAGACCGGGCCTTTAAAATGTGGCTCGTCCTTTTTGGGCTCATCGCTATGGTAGGCGCCCCGCTGGCGGCGCCACAGCCAGATGAAAAACACAATGAGGGCAATGGGTATCAGCACGCGCAGCAGCGCGAAAATCAATCCCAGCAGCCGCAGAGGCAGTCCCAGTAAAAGTCCCATATTATTCCTCCAATTCCCGCAGAGCCTCCGCGTAGTACCGTGCAAAGGCCGAGGGTACGGAGCGCGCCAGCAGGCCCGGACCGTCCGCCCAGACAAGCTCCGCCGCTCCGCTGCCCCGCACCGTCAGGATATAGCCTGTCATGTGCCACTCCACATGAGTGAAAATGTGCTTGGATGTCAGGCGGCTTTTCCAGTCCACCGGTGTCAGCCCCATGTCCGCCACCGCCGCTGCGGCGGCAGACTCGTCCAGCGTTCCCGGCACGTTGGGAAATTCCCAAAGCCCCGCCAGCAGGCCGGTTTTCGGGCGCTTCCGCAGAGCAACGCCCTCTGTCCCCAGCAGCAGAAATACCGTTTTCTCCTCGATGCGCCGCTCTTTTTTTGCCTTCTTTACCGGCAGCGCCTCCGCCGTGCCGCGCTGATGCCCCAGACACAGCGCCCGCACCGGACAGTCCCCGCACTGCGGGGCGGTATTGGGGCCGCAGAGGGTAGCACCCAGTTCCATCATGGCCTGATTGAAAATACGGATGTCCGCCGCCTCCGAGGGCATGGCCCCCACCAGCGCAGCGCGAATTGCCCGCTTTGTCCGCTGGTCGGCAATGTCATCATGGCAGTCCGTCAGCCGGGTCACAACCCGGAGCACGTTTCCGTCCACTGCTGGCTCCGGCCGCCCGAAGGCCGCGGCGGCAATGGCGGAGGCCGTATAGTCCCCGATGCCTGGCAGCTTTAGCAGGTCCTCATAGGTATCCGGAAAAGCCCCCCCCTCCGCAATGCACCGCGCCGCCTTTTGGAGATTCCGGGCGCGGCTGTAGTACCCAAGGCCCTCCCACAGTTTTAAGAGGCACTCCTCATCGGCCTCAGCCAGTGCCTCCACCGTGGGAAACGCCTTCAAAAACCGGGCATAATAGCCCAGTACCGCCGCCACACGGGTCTGCTGGAGCATGATCTCCGAGACCCAGATACGGTAGGGGTCTGCTGTATGGCGCCACGGCAGGTCCCGGGCGTTAGCCCGATACCACGGCAGCAAATGCTCCGGCAGCGCGGGGAGAATCTTTTCACTTGTCACACTCTGTTGTTTCATGGTATGATTGTAGCACAGGTTTTCCCGCCTGCACACCCCTTTTTTGAAAATCGAGGCAGCTTATGCGTGTTACATTTTTAGCCCATGACGGTTTTTTGATAGAGCTGGACAGCGTGTGCCTGCTGTTTGACTGGTGGAAGGGCGCTCTGCCGCCGCTGCCGGACAAGCCGCTGCTTGTTTTCGTCAGCCACCGCCACGCCGACCATTTTCAGCCGGAAATCTTTCGTTTGGCGGATAAAAAATCCGACCTTCAATTTCTGCTGGGGAGCGATTTGCGCCTGACGCCCCGGAATTTGGAAAAATGGGACCTGACGCCGGAAACCGCCGCCAAGTGCCGCCGCTGCGGCAAGCGGGAGAAATTTGCGGCGGATTTTGGCGTGACGGTGGAGACGCTGCCCTCCACGGACGAGGGCGTGGCGTGGTTCGTCACAGCGGAGGGGAAATTCATTTTCCACGCCGGTGATCTGAACTGGTGGCACTGGGAGGGCGAGGACAAGGCGTGGAACGCGAATATGGCCGCCGATTTCAAGCGGTACACGGAGCCCCTCCGGGGGCGGTGCGCCGACCTTGCCCTGCTGCCGCTGGACCCCCGGCTGGGCGTTCCCTACGCCTATTGGGGACTGCTGCGCTTTTTGGAGCTGATGGACGTCCGGCACCTCCTGCCTATGCACCAGTGGGAGCAGCCGGAGATCACCGATGAATTTCTGCGGGCCTATCCGCAGTATGCCCCTATTACCACGGTCATCCGCCGGGAGGGAGAAATTTTTGAATTAAATTGATGCGCGCTGCGCAAAACCGCGCAGCAAAGCCCCTTATTACGAGGTGTAATAAGGGGCTTTAAAAATGTCGAACGGGCCTTTCTGCGGACGTAAAGCTTTGCGGGATTCTCAGCAAGCCAAAGGCTTCTTATTACAAAATGTAATAAGAACCCTTATTTTTCCGCTTAGTTTTCAATAATCAGCCAATTTTCTACTGTTTCGGCGGGGCGCTCCGTCAGCTCCGGCACAAAGCCACACTCCGGCGATGCCGCCTTAACCGCCGTCTCCAGAGCCGGGACCTCCGCCGCCGTGGTGCGGACATAAACGCGGTCCACCAGCGGTGCCAGCGCACTGAGCGCCTGTCCGGCGTCGGTATCATATCCGGCGCGGACCGTTTCGGAGGGCAGTTCCAAGGAAAGAATCACACCCTCCGGCAGCGCGGAGCGCACCTCCCGCAAAAAGCGCGCCAGCACGAGCTGTCGTCCGTCTGTTCCGTCCTCCCCGGGCTGGGCGTTGGAAAGGTCGATCTTGTCCAGTTTGCCCGCCGTGGGGTAGCTGACATCCGTGAGAATAAGCTCGTCAAAGCCCAGCTCTGCCGCCTCCCGGGCAATGCCGCAGACATAATCCCGGGCCACAGCCTTTCCGGGGTCCAGCCATTGACTGTTGTTCCCGTCATAGAAAATATAGCCGCCGGTATTTTTGAGGCCCATCCCGTCCACATCGGCGTTGGCCGCCTTGGGATCATGGAAACAACTGATTTTTGCGGCGGTATGGTCCCCGCCGCCGGTCAGCTCCGCCAGCGCGGCGGCTGTGGTATCGGCCGTGGAGACCGTTCCGGCCAGCGCGGCAGCACTGTCAAAATACACCGCGCCGGTGTCATCCTTCAGCGTTATGACCAGAGAACCGGTGCTCTGCGCCTTTGCCTCCGCCAGCGCCTCCGCTGTCAACGGCGCGGCAGAGAGCAGCGTGCCCTGCATTGCCTCCGCTGTGGGGCGCTCCGGCTCCTGAATGATGACCTCGCCGCTGGGAGCATCCTCTCCGGCGGAGGTATCGGACTTCGCCCACGGAGGGTCGAAATGGAGCTTACCGTCCGTGCCGTAGCTCATGTGCTCCCGGGCAAGAATAAAGCCCACGGAGCCGAGAATCACGAGAATCAGCAAAATGGCCAGCAGGATCTTCCATTTGCTGCCCCGGCCGCGATAGCTGCTGTAGCCTCTTGTTCCGCTGAACGCCATATCGCCTCACCCCGCTTTCCTTCGTTGATTTCTTATTCCTGCTCCAGCGCCATCATTTTATTGACCCGGCGTGCGTGGCGTCCGCCCTCAAACTCCGTTTTGAGGAACACTTCTACCATGCGCTCGGCCATATTCTTCCCGGTAAAGCCCGCGCCAATGGCCATCATGTTGGCATCGTTGTGGCGGCGGGTCATCTCTGCCTGCAGGCAGTCGGCGCAATGGGCGCAGCGGATGCCCTTGATTTTATTGGCGGCAATGGAAATGCCGATGCCGGTGGTGCAGATCACAATGCCCCGGTCACACTTGCCCTCCGCCACGGCCCGGGCGGCGGCAGCGCCGAAATCGGGATAGTCGCAGCTCTCCGTGGAGTAGCAGCCGAAGTCCTCGTGCTCATAGCCCAGCTTGTTCAGCACTGTGATGATGAATTCCTTCAGCTCATAGCCGCCGTGGTCACAGCCCAATGCGATTTTCATGAATCGTTCCTCCCAAAAGCGTTTTATTGGAATTTTTCGGAAATAGTATATACTGCTTTGCGAAAAAAAGCAATCATCCCCGAAAGAATTTACAATTCTGACAAAAAAGCTCCCCGCCCGATGGGCGGGGAGACGATATTACAGCTCGTGCCAGATGGGCCGCTGCTTTTCAAAGGTGCAGAAGCGCTTGAAGCCGCATTCCCGCAGAAGGCCCTGCCGCTCCCGGATAAAGCGTCCGGCGTGGGCGGGGGTATGGGCGTCCGTTCCCAGCGTGATGAGCTCGCCGCCCAATTCCCGGTACAGCCGCAGCCACTTGGCGTCCGGCAGCGGCGTATTGCCCCGGTTGACGTTCAGCTCGATGCCTCGTCCGTTTTCGATGAGGGTCTTCAAAATCACGCGAATCTGCTCCTCGTATGGGTCAAACGCGGCGGAAAGGCCCCGCATTTCGTTGAAATACCGCAGCGGGAGCGTCAGATGGCCCAGCACGTTGAAGCCGCCTTGCTTAGCCAATGCCAGCGCCTCGTTTAGATAATCCTCTATCGCCGCCTGTGCCTGTGCGGCATTTTCCGGCGTGAAGAAATAGAGGTCCTCCCCATGGAAGCGCTCCGACAGGAGATGCACGGAGCCGATGACAAAATCGAAGTCCGGCGCGTCAGCCAGCAGCGTCTTCACATGGGCGGGGTCCCACTCGGCGTCCCCCAGCTCCATGCCGAGGCGCAACTGAATTTGGTCCCCCAGCGCCGCCTGCGCCGCGGCGAAATCCTCTGTCAAGGCGGACCAGTCATAGGGCGGGTGCCGCTCCTCGGAGCCCCACACCAGCGGCTCCACATGGTCGGTAAAGCAAATTTCATCCATGCCCGCGTCCAGCGCCGCCTGTGCCATTTCCGTCATGGTGGCGCTTCCGTCCGGGGAAAAGCGGGTGTGCGTATGGTAATCAGCCAGATACATTTGGGGCCTCACTTCTTGAATTTACGGAAGAACTTGCGGCGTTCCTCGTAATTATTGTCTCCCACGCTTTCAGCGAACTTCTTCAGTGCGTCTTTCTGCTCCCGGTTCAGGTTCCGGGGGGTCTCAATGTAAACGGTGACGTACTGGTCGCCCCGGCCCCGTCCGTTGAGTTCCGGGATGCCCTTACCCTTCAGGCGGAACGTGGTGCCGGACTGGGTGCCCTCGGGCAGTTCGTATTTTACTTTACCGTCAATGGTGGGAATTTCCAGCTCTGCGCCGAGGCATGCCTGCGCGAAGGTGATGGGCGCCTCACAAAGAACGCTGGTGCCCTCCCGGCGGAACAGCTCGTGGGGCCGCACGGTGATGGTGATGAGCAGATCGCCGGAGGGACCGCCGTTCTTTCCGGCATGGCCCTGTCCCCGGATGGAGATGGTCTGGCCATTGTCGATACCGGCGGGAATCTTGGCCTGAATGGTGCGGCGCTTACGCTCAAGACCACTGCCCCGGCAGGCGGTGCAGGGGGTCTTGATGATACGGCCCTTGCCGCCGCAGCGGCCGCAGGGGGAGGTGGTTGCGAACACACCCATAGGCGTCTGCCGCCGCACCTGCACCTGACCGGAACCATGGCAGTCCGGGCAAACCTCAGGAGAAGTTCCGTCCGCACAGCCAGAGCCGTGGCAGGAGGCGCAGGTCTCGTAGCGGTCCACGCTGACCTCCTTCTCGCAGCCGAAGGCGGCCTCCTCAAAGCTGATAGTCAGGGCCAGACGAATGCTCTCGCCCCGCTGGGGGGCATTGGGGTTCCGGCGCTGGGCGGCGCCGAAGCCGCCGCCGAAGAAGCTGCCGAAAATATCGCCCAGATCGCCGAAGTCGAAGCCGCCGGCATCGTAGGCCCCGCCGCCGGCGCCCGCACCGTAATTGGGGTCTACGCCCGCAAAGCCGTACTGGTCATAGCGGGCCTTCTTATTGGCGTCGGAGAGCACCTCGTAGGCCTCGTTGACCTCCTTGAACTTCTCCTCCGCCTCCTTGTTGTCCGGGTTCAGGTCCGGGTGATACTTCCGGGCCATTTTCTTATATGCTCTTTTGATCTCATCCTCGGACGCGCCCTTGTTGACGCCGAGGACCTCGTAATAATCACGTTTTTCTGCTGCCATATTCTTGCTCCTCTCAGGAATCCACTTGAACATCAGGAATCGGGAGCTGGAGCGACCGCTCCCGATTCCTCATGCTCAGGTTTTCCGCTAAAACGGTCCCAATGGGGCGGGGAATGCTCCCCGTCCCATCGGTTCCGCGGTTTGAATTACTGTTTGTTGTTCTGATCGTCATCCACAACCTTGTAGTCGGCGTCATAGTACTGGCCGCCCTGTGCGTTTCCACCGGCCTGCTGGCCGCCCATGTCGGGGCCGGGCTGTGCGCCGCCCTGGGGATTGGCCTGCTGATAGAGCTTTTCACTGACAGCGTAGAACGCCTGCGTCAGCTCATCGGTGGCGGCCTTGATGGCGGCGGTGTCCGTGCCCTTCAGGGTCTCCTTCAGCTTATCGATGCCGGACTGGACCTTGGTCTTGTCATCGGCGGGAATCTTGTCGCCCATCTCGCTGAGCGTCTTCTCAGACTGGTATACCATCTGGTCGGCCTGATTGCGAATCTCGACGTCCTCCTTCATCTTCTTATCCTGAGCGGCGTATTCCTCGGCCTCCTTCACGGCCTTTTCAATATCGTCCTTGCTCATGTTGGAGGAGGAGGTGATGGTGATGTGCTGCTCCTTACCGGTGCCGAGGTCTTTAGCGGAGACGTTGACGATGCCATTGGCGTCGATATCGAACGTCACCTCGATCTGAGGCACACCGCGGCGGGCCGGGGCGATGCCGTCCAGATGGAAGCGGCCCAGAGACTTGTTGGCGGCAGCCATTTCACGCTCGCCCTGCAGGACGTTGACCTCAACGGAGGTCTGGTTGTCCGCAGCGGTGGAGAAAATCTGGCTCTTCTTCACAGGAATGGTGGTGTTGCGGTCAATGAGCTTGGTGCACACACCGCCCATGGTCTCAATGCCCAGAGACAGGGGGGTGACGTCCAGCAGCAGCAGGCCCTTCACGTCGCCGGTGAGCACGCCGCCCTGAAGGGCCGCGCCCATAGCCACGCACTCGTCGGGGTTGATGCCCTTGAAGCCCTCCTTGCCGGTGAGCTTCTTCACCATGTCCTGCACGGCGGGGATACGGCTGGAGCCGCCCACCATCAGGACCTTGTGGATGTCATTGCCGGTGAGGCCGGCGTCACCCAGAGCCTGACGGACAGGGCCGGCAGTGGCCTCCACCAGATGTGCGGTCAGCTCGTTGAACTTGGCACGGGTCAGCGTCAGGTCAAGGTGCTTGGGGCCGGTGGCGTCCGCCGTGATATAGGGCAGGTTGATGTTGGTGGAGGTCACGCCGGAAAGCTCGATCTTGGCCTTCTCGGCAGCCTCCTTCAAGCGCTGCATGGCGACCTTATCGCTGGAGAGGTCCACACCATCGGTGCGCTGGAATTCGCTGACCATCCACTTCATGATGCACTCATCGAAGTCATCGCCGCCCAGGCGGTTGTTGCCGGCAGTGGCCAGAACCTCGATGACACCGTCATCAATATCCAGAATGGAGACATCAAACGTGCCGCCGCCAAGGTCATAGACCATGACCTTCTGGCTCTGCTCCTTATCCACACCGTAGGCAAGGGCGGCAGCGGTCGGCTCGTTGATGATACGCTTGACGTCAAGACCGGCGATCTTGCCGGCATCCTTCGTAGCCTGACGCTGAGCGTCCGTGAAGTAGGCGGGAACGGTGATGACCGCCTCGGAAACGGTCTGGCCCAGATACGCCTCGGCGTCGCTCTTGAGCTTCTGCAAAATCATGGCGCTGATCTCCTGCGGCGTGTAGGCCTTACCATCGATATCCACCTTGTAGTCGCTGCCCATCTCACGCTTGATGGAAGAAATGGTGCGGTCAGGGTTGGTGATAGCCTGACGCTTTGCCACCTGGCCCACCATACGCTCACCGGTCTTGCTGAAAGCTACAACGGACGGGGTGGTGCGGTTGCCCTCTGCGTTGGGGATGACAACGGCCTCGCCGCCCTCCATCACGGCCACGCAGCTGTTAGTAGTACCTAAGTCAATACCAATTACCTTAGACATAATGAATTCCTCCAATTTATTTTCATTTATTTATAAGCGATCTATGTGTTCCGGCCTCCGCCGGGAAACTGTCTATTCAGTTTGCCACCTGCACGATAGCGTGGCGCAGGACCTTGCCGTTCAGTTCAAAGCCCGCCTGAAACACCTGTGCTACCTCGTTTTCGCCCAGCGTCTCATCGTCAATGTGCATCACGGCGTTCATGGTCTCCGGGTCAAAGGTCTTGCCCTTGGCCTCGATCTCCTTGACGCCCTGCTTTTCCAGAAGCTCGCGGAACTGCTGAAAAATCATTTCCAGTCCCTTTTTATGGGGACTGTCCTCGCCGCCCTCCGCAGCGGCGGCCCGCTCCAGATTGTCATACACCGCAAGGAAAGCCTTGATGGTGTCGCCCTTGGCGTCCTGATAGATACCGTCCTTTTCCTTGGTGGTGCGCTTGCGGTAATTGTCATACTCGGCGGTCAGGCGGGTGAACTGGTCCTTCACAGATTCAAGCTGCTTGGCAGCCAGCTCCATTTTTTCCACCTGTTCCCGGGTAAAGGTAATGCCCTTTTCCTTTTTTTCTTTTTTCTTGGCCTTTTTTTCGGTCTCCTGTGTCTCCGGCGCCTGCTGCGCCGCCTCCGCCGTTTCCGGCGTCTCCTCTACGGGCTCTTTCGTTTCTTCGCTCATGTATCCGTATCCTCCTTCGGGGGTAATTCATGTGGTTCCTTTTTGCCGAACAGCCGCGTCAGCCCGTCGGCAAAGCCGGTGAGCCGGGCCGCTACCGTGGCATAATCCATTCTGGTGGGGCCGACCACGCCGATGAGGCCCCGCATATCGTCACCGATATCATAGCTGGCCACCACCACGCTGGTATCCTTCAGCGCGTCGCTGACGTTCTCCGGCCCGATGAGTATTTTCATGGGGCCCTCGTCCGGCACCGGCAGCTTTTCCTTGTCATCGGCAAGGAAGCTCATAAGCTAGTGGGCCTTGTCGGCGTCCCGGAACTCCGGGAGCTTTAAAAGCTGGTTCGTGCCGGCGGTGATGAACTCTCTCCGGTCGGCCTCCTCCAGCATTTCCACGGCGTAATTCACCGTCTGGCTCAGCAGCAGGAAAAGCTGGGGCGTGATGCCCTGTGCCACCGCCATGAGCCGTTCATTCATCTCCCTGGTGGAGATGCCGGTAAAATGGCGGTTCAAAAGCTCCACCAGCGCGCTCATCTGGTCCCGGTCCACCTTTAGCTGCAAACGCAGAAGCTGGCTTTTGACCCGGTCGCCCATCATCATGACCACGATGCAGCTTTTTTCATCCACCGGCAGTAAATCGAACCGGCTTGCGGTGACGCTGCTCTTAACGGCAGTCGCCGCATAGGCGGGGTAGTTTACAAAGCTGCTGACAGCCTTGCCCGCCTGTGAGATGACCCGGTCCAGCTCCTCCATTTTCATCTGAAGGGACTGGTTGATCTTCTCCGTTTCGGCAACGGAGAGCCGCTGGCGCTCCATCAGCTCGTTGACATACAGCCGGTAGCCCTTCGGGGACGGAATGCGTCCCGCAGAGGTGTGGGGCTGCTCCAGATAGCCCATGTCGGAAAGGTCCGACAGCTCGTTGCGGATGGTGGCGGAGGACACGCTGCCCCCCATCTCCTGCGCGATGGCCTTGGAGCCCACTGGCTCGGCGGTGCGGATATAATCCTCAACCACCGCCTTCAATATCCGCTTTTTCCGGTCTGTCAGGTCCATGGAAAAGCACCTCAGCTTTGATTAGCACTCCTTATCCCTGAGTGCTAAATGCAGTCTACCACCGGTGCCGGGCAAAGTCAATGGGCCAAGGTAAACAATTTGTGAACAAACCACGGGGAAATTTTAAATTCCGCACCCGCGGCAAAAAACGCCCCTGCCGGAGAGGGCAGGGGCGCCGGAGCGTGTTTCAGTTTTCAATAAGCCCCGCCCTTGCCAGCACTGGCCGGAGGGCAGTGAACAGCGTCATCAGCAGAAGCGTCTGAAACGGCAGGCAGATCAGGTTTTTCACCGCGCTGCCGGCGGCGGTGACGTACCACGCCTTGCCGGAGAGAATCGCCATCCACAGCGCGCCCAGCGTCACGTTTTCGATATTGGTCAGCAGATAAGCAAAAAAAACTCTACGAACCGTAATTTTCGACTTGTAAAAAAACAGTGCGTATAGAAAAACACCCAGCATGGTGGTCAGGGTATAGCCGGGGAAAAAGGGATAACCGCCGCCCCCGGTGAGGAAAAAGCTCAAAAGGTCCTCCGCGCAGGCAAAGACCAGTCCCAGCACCGGGCCGCAGACCCACGCGCAGACAGAGCGGGCCAGAAAGCCCCACGTGATTCGGGCGCCGCCCCAGAGGGGCACGGAGGGCAGCGCGGACAGAGCGATGCACAGCGCCATGCACAGCGCGGCAAACGTCAGCTTGCGGACGTCTCGCAGCTCACCGGCGGCGCTTTGCCAGTAAGCATGGGTCAGGGGATGCGTTTCCATAAAAAAATCCTCCTGCTGTCGGCAGCAACGCCGCACAGAGGAGGCCGGCAGCCCCGCTGCCGGTTCCGGAATGCGGCAGCGGGATGCGAAGCGCGCACTGCGGTAATTTCCTTTCGTCCGGCGGACAACTCCCCGTTCCGCCGGCACTGCGGCCCGTAGGCCGACACGCGCACTTCTACTCTGCCAAAAATCTACTCTTATTTTAACCGCCCATTCCTCAAAAAGCAACGTAAATTTTTCAAACGCCATATTTTTAAATGAGAGGGGCTTGATTTTTCACACAGGGACATGCTTTAATATGAAAAAAGAATCGGCGGCCCTGCCGCCGGAGAAACAAAGGAGCTTCCATGAACACGATTTATGATGTGATGATTTTGGGCGCGGGGCCTGCGGGCCTGACTGCCGCCCTGTATGCCGGGCGTTCCGGGCTGAACACGCTGCTCCTTGAGCAGGGGCAGGACGGTGGACAGATCGCCCTGACGGATGAAATTGAAAACTATCCCGGTCAGTTGGAGGGCGAGTCCGGCGCTGCCCTCATCGCCCGGATGTCCGCGCAGGCGGAGCGCTTCGGGGCTGTGCGGGCCCGGGACGTCATCCGCTCGGCAGAGCTGACCGGTACGGTCAAGACCCTGACGGGGCTTCAGAACGCCTATCGGGCCCACGCGGTCATTCTGGCCTCCGGGGCCACACCCCGGCCCATCGGCTGCAAAAATGAGGAGCAGTACGTTGGGCGGGGCATTTCCTACTGCGCCACCTGTGACGCCGGATTTTTCCGGAACAAGGCCGTTTATGTGGCTGGCAGCAACAGCATCGCCGTGGAGGAGGCGCTGTATCTCACCGGCTTTGCCCGGGAGGTGACGCTGCTGTGCGGACGGGAGCGTCTGTCGGCCCCCAAGGCATTGCAGGAGCGGGCATTTGCCCAGCCGAAGCTCCATATTCTCTGGAACACCGCTGTGGCGGAGGTAGGCGGCAGCGGCAGCGCCGTTTTAGACCGCATGGTGCTGAAGGATACAGAAAGCGGCGCGGAGACCGTAGTGCAGGCGGAGCGGCAGGACGGTTTCTTCGGTCTGTTCGGCTTTTTGGGCTTCCAGCCCAGCTCCCGGCTGTTTGCCGACGTGCTGGACACGGACGGAGGGTAT
>OOCP01002976.1_pt1 | contig 13265 bp, 5 predicted proteins | sample 1671511 | NCBI WGS metagenome assembly OOCP01 (sample SAMN06348164, study PRJEB24527) | human gut metagenome | biome: human gut; feature: ankylosing spondylitis patient; material: feces | host: Homo sapiens | place: China | collected 2015-10 | reverse complement strand
CTCTGTTGGTCATAATAAAAACGTGTCCGTTCCGGTCACCGGTAATATGATATATATCATTGTATAAAATGCTGTTGGAAATATCTTTCTCCTTTTGATAGATTTTAATTTTTTTTCCGTTATATACGCCGATTCCATTGCGAGTACCGAACCACATGAATTCACGTTCATCCTGATAAATGGAAGAAATGGAATTATTAGGTAGGCCATCGTCGGTTGTCAGATGAAGAAATGATATGCTTTGTGCTTTTCCTGATAATGTGTATATTAGTAAATAAAAAATGATTATAATCCTGCTTTTCATATTCTAGATCTTATTATACAGATTACAAATATATCGTTTTTATTAAATAAAGAGTATGTGTGTATTTTCTTTTTTTGTCGTTTATTGTACATTTTAGGTCGTTTATTGTACATCGCTGCTTTTTGTCTCATTGTATATATTTGACATCCTCTTTCTGTACATATATTATCCCTTTTTTGTGATTAGCATGCGTATTTTTGTTTTCTCAAAATAATATGAATTATTTATGAAAACTATTATTTCAATTTGTATAGCCTTGTTTTTCACTTTTGTGTGTGCTTGTGAAAGGGTAGAGGAAAATTATCTTTCAGAAAACGTTGAGTATGCAGCGGCGCAATATGATTTGTTGATAGAAAAACTGGAAAAAAATGGTAAACCTTGGGCACCTCGTACGGTAGATACTAAAGGAAATATAGTATATGCCCGTAACGTATGGGACTGGACTTCGGGCTTTTTCGCGGGAAGCCTTTGGTATTTGTATAATCTTACGGGAGATGAGAAATGGAAAACATTGGCGAAAAAGTATACGGAAGCTCTGAAACAACAACAATATATAACTTCTCATCATGATATCGGCTTTATTATAGGATGTAGTTATTTAAATGGTATGCGTATGGGGCAGGAGGCATATGATACAATTATCGTGCAAGCGGCCAAGTCCCTTTCCACTCGGTTTCGTTCTGGAGCCGGAGTTATCCAATCATGGAATACCCGTACAGGATGGCAGGCACAAAGAGGCTGGGAGTGTCCTGTTATTATTGATAATATGATGAATTTGGAAATTCTTTTTGAGGCAACTTCTCTTTCCGGTGATTCTACTTTTTACAATATGGCGGTTTCACATGCAGATATGACTTTAAAGAATCATTTTCGTATGGATGGGAGCTCTTATCATGTAGTTGATTATGATATGAGAACAGGTAAGGTGCGAAGTCGTAGCACAGCTCAGGGATATTCCGACGAATCAGCTTGGGCACGTGGGCAAGCCTGGGGTATTTATGGATATACAATGTGTTATAGGTATACACGTCAATTAAAATATCTTGAGCAGGCAGAAGCTGCCTATGAATTCGTATGTACACATCCCAATCTTCCTGAAGATTTGATTCCTTATTGGGATTTTGATGCAGTGAATATTCCCCATGAATTAAGAGATGCTTCCGCTGCTGCTATTATGGCTGCCGCCTTGTATGAATTGAGCATGTATTCGAATAAAGCAAAGTATAAAGAGACGGCAGATAAGGTAATGCATTCTTTGTCATCATCGGATTATCGGAGTAAGATTGGTGAAAATCACAATTTCTTATTGATGCATTCTGTTGGAAGTTATCCGCATGGAAACGAAATAGATGTCCCTTTGATTTATGCAGATTATTATTTTCTGGAAGCATTGAAGCGGAAAAGGGATTGCGACATTGAAGCTAAGAGTAAATCAGTGCAGAAGTAGTGCTGTAATGGTGATTTTTTTGTACTAAAAGGGTGTTTTTTTGTACAATGATTAATAGAGAACTTGGGAGGATAATTTTTATACTTCTTATGTACGTTTTTGGTTTTTGTTTTTTGGTTTTCTAACTATATTCGCAGTGTGAATAAACATTTTTGTCAGGTCGTTTTTTTTAGTCAATTTGATGAATTTTTAATCATTCTAGTAACTTAAATTTAAATGCAATGAAAGACTTTTTCACTCCAATGAAGATACCCCAAAAATGGGTATGTCTGCTAGCGATGTCTTTTGTGTTTGGACAACAGGCATTTTCTTCAGAGAACTATGTGACGGAAAGTATAGCTGTTTCGGCAGATATTATGCAGCAGAAAAGTAAGACGGTTGTTGGTACGGTAACTGATAATGGCGAGCCTATAATAGGTGCCAGTGTCGTGGTGAAGAATGCCGGTAAAGGTGTTATAACAGATATGGATGGGAATTTTAAACTGGATGTTCCTGTTGGTGCGACAATTGTCATATCTTATGTCGGATATGATAGTAAAGAAATTGTTTATAAGGGCGAGTCTACTTTAAAAGTTGAATTATCTGAAGATGTTTTGCAGTTGCAGGAAGTACAAGTTGTAGCGTATGGCGTAACGAAGAAAGTGACAGTGACGGGTGCTATTTCATCTGTGGGTACAGAAGAAATTCTTAAATCACCAGTCTCAAGTATATCCAATGCATTGACCGGCAAATTACCGGGGTTGTCTACTGTGCAGCAGACTGGGCAGCCGGGAGCTGATGATGCAACAATGTATGTCCGTGGTGTCGGTTCGTTGACAGAAGGATTATCGTCACCACTTGTTTTGGTAGATGGAGTAGAACGTTCGTTCAACCAACTTGATCCTAATGAAATTGAAGATATTTCTATTTTGAAGGATGCTTCGTCAACGGCTGTGTTTGGTGTTCGTGGTGCTAATGGTGTTATTTTGGTAACAACGAAAAGGGGACAAGAAGGAAAACCTAAAATAAATGTATCTACTTCTTATTCTTTACAAATGCCAACGCGTATGCCGGAATTTGCCAACAGTTATGAGTATGCAAGTACATATGTCAATGCCCAGCGTCGGGATGGAATAGAGAGTAACTTTGCTTTTACGGATGAAGCGATTGAAGCCTACCGGACACACAGCAATCCTTTAGCTTATCCAGATACGGATTGGGTGGATATGTTAATAAAGGACGTGGCTTTGCAAACGCAACATAATTTTTCTATTTCCGGAGGAACAAGAGGAGTCCGTTATTTTGCTTCCTTGGGTGTGTTGACGCAAGATGGTCTATTCAAGTCGTTTGAGAAAGAGTATGATGGTAATTTCAAATATAACCGTTACAATTATCGTATAAATCTGGATTTGGACCTGACGAAAACCACATTGATGCGTATGAATTTAGGTGGGCGTGTTAATGATAAGCGTACGCCGAATTATGAAGGAAGTAGTGATATCGGATTATTGTTCCGTGATATTTATTGGGCTATTCCAATGTCGGGGGTAGGTATTATGGATGGAAAATGGATATGGCCTGATACAAAAGAATTTAGTTTGCCGGGTACTGTAAGAGACGGACTTTATCCATATTATGGAAAAGGATATAACACTTCAGCAGGGAATATCCTGAATTTTGATTTTATGCTGGAGCAGAAATTGAACTTCATCACTAAAGGTTTGAAGGCACATGTAAAAGCATCTTATAATAGCGGTGTGACTTTGAAAAAGTTGCGTAAAACTTCTTATCCTCATTATGAGACGATAGTAAATGAAGATGGTACAGTGAATTTGCGTAAAGTGGGAGATCAGACCAATCTTCAATATTCGGAGAGTACAAGCCGGAGCAGAGACTGGTATATGGAGGTCGCCATGAATTATAAGCGTGATTTTGGTGATCATCATGTTTCAGCCTTGGCTATGTACAATCAAACAATGAAATATTATCCGGATAGTAATCCGGATGAATTTAAATCTATTCCCCGAAGCTATATCGGTTTAGTTGGGCGTGCTACTTATGACTGGAAAACACGTTATATGGTTGAAATGAACGTGGGGTATAATGGTTCTGAGAATTTTGCGCCAGGTAAGCGGTTTGGTCTTTTTCCCGCAGTATCAGCAGGTTGGGTTCTGACAGAGGAAAACTTTATGCAACCTTTAAAACCGTGGTTGAGTTATTTTAAACTTCGTGCTTCCTATGGTGTAGTGGGGAATGATCGTGTGAGTGGTAACTATCGTTTTCTTTATCTGCCGGATTCTTATAATCCGTCGACAGGTAGTTATTATTTTGGAAATTCCATATCTACAGCATGGCAAGGTGCAGTGGAAAGTAAGATTGGTAATCCCGATGTAACTTGGGAAACGGCTGCAAAGCAGAATTATGGGGTGGATGCTTATTTCATTAACAGCAAACTAAAAGTTAATTTTGATTATTTTATTGAGCGTCGTAAGGATATTCTCACAAATCGTAAGGTTCTGCCAACTTATTTAGCAGCAAATTTGCCTATTGCCAATATTGGCAAAGTTGATAATAAAGGATATGAACTGAGTGTAAACTGGAGAGATAGAATTCATGATTTTAGATATCATATAGGTTTCAATCTGGCTTATGCTAAAAATAAGATCGTCTTTCAAGATGAAGTTCCCTATCCTTACGAGTTTGCGAGAAAGACCGGTAAGCCGGTTGGGCAACAGATGGGGTATAAATACGATGGATTCTTTTCGGAAGAAGATGTGGCAAAGTATGAGACCGAACGTGGTAAATCAATACCGGATCATGGAACAGGGTATATTCCTAAGCCGGGTGATGTGAAATATAAGGATTTAAATAATGACCATAAGATAGACCAGTACGATGTTGCCGCTATCGGTTATCCAGTTTACCCACTTCTTACAGGAGGAATAAATTTGGGATTTTCCTATAAAGGATTCGATTTCAGTATGACATGGTCCGGCGCAACAAAAGTTTCCCGCTTATTGGATGATATTTTTCGTGAACCGTTTGGAGCCACAGATTCTCGTTCGTTAATGAAATATATGATAGATGACATGTGGACGCCGGAAAAAGGAAATTCAGCTAAAGCTCCTGCCATCTCGTTTACGAATAAAGTAAATAATTACAGAGACTCGGATTTATGGTTACGTGATGCTTCCTACTTGCGTTTGAAAAATGTGGAGATTGGTTATAATTTTCCTAAAAAAATATTGAGCAAAATCAATATTGGAAGTCTGAGAGTTTTTGCAACAGGTTATAACTTGTTGACATTAGATAAATTGAAAATTGTAGATCCGGAATCTCGTCCCAACGGTAATGCAATGTATCCGGTAGTAATGGTGATAAATATGGGCTTGAAAGTAGGATTTTAATTTATAAAAATAAAGTTAGTCATGAAAAAGATAAGAAAATATATTTATCTGTTACTGATCTTCTCATATGTTTCTTTTACATCATGCGAGGATTTTGCTTTAGGGGAGAAATTTCTTCAGAAACCTCCTAGCGGGGATGTTACTATCGACACTATTTTTTCGACGGCAGAGTATGCCCGGAGAGTATTATGGTATGCTTATTCGAAATTGCCTTATGGCTTTTCTACCGGTTATAATAATTCGACTTCGATGCGTGTGGGTTCAATAGAATCGTTGACTGATCTGGCACAGTCATATGTTGGTTATGCAGGAGCGGATAAGTTGTATTATCCGGGACTTTATAATGCCGGAAGTGAAGACGAATCAGGTGGAGAGGATCATGCAACTAAATACAATATGTACGCACGTGATCCTTGGAAAGGGATTCGCCATGCATGGGTCTTTATTAATAATGTGGACCGAGTACCGGATATGACGGCGGAAGAGAAGTTGCGTTTGAAGGCGGAGGCCAAAATTACCATTGCTGTGCAGTATTCTGAAATGTTGCGTCATTATGGAGCCTTACCTATTGTTGACCATGCTATTATGCCGGAAGAAATGGGGTTACCGGAGCGTGCCACTTTGCAACAGACTGTGGATTTCATAACCCGGTTGTTGGATGAGGCTATTGCATGCAAAGAATTACCTTGGGCTTTGCCGGAAGATGATCTGAGTAATGAGAGTGGACGTATGACAGGGGCGGCTGCCATGGGATTAAAGCTAAGAGTACTGTTGTTCGTAGCCAGTCCGTTGTTCAATTCTGACGAGCCTTATTTTCCGGGGGAAGCCTCTGATAAATTGATGACTTGGTTTGGCGGGTATAGTGAACAACGCTGGAAAGATGCGGCAAAAGCGGGGGAAGATTTTTTCAAATCTTGGAAACAAGGTGGTTTTTATGAATTGGTACAAAAAGAAACGGCAACTAAAAATACAATTCGTCAGGCATTTCAGGATGCATATTATACCAGGGGTACTACAGAGAGCCTAATTTCTGTACGCAGGCATTTTAGGACAAATGGTATCAGTACGTTGCTGCAAAGTTTACGTTGGGGCGCATGGTGTCCGACAAAAGAATGTTTTGACTTGTTCCCGATGGCGAATGGTGATGATTTTGATTGGGATAATCCTGTTCATAAGAAAAATCCTTTTATAAATCGTGATCCTCGGTTGTGTGAAACAATCTTATTGGATGGTGACGATTTTCAAGGTAGAAAGGCTGAGGTATTCAAGGAAGATGCTAATGATAAAAAGAATTATCCCAAAGGTGCGGATTGGAATAAGAACAATTTGGATAGTAAGAGTTTGTCAACAGGGATTGCCGGACGTAAATTCGCTCTTGACCGGAAAGGGGAGTACAATAACCGTGTAATTCATTGGCCTTATTTACGTTTGGCTGAAGTATATCTTGCTTATGCAGAGGCATTGAATGAATGTGGGCGTACCAGTGAGGCATATCAGTATATCAATGCAGTTAGAGCACGCGTTGGTTTGCCAGGGCTGGTATTGAAAGGAAAACTGGATGAGAAAACAGAGTTTCGCGAAGCAGTACTTCGAGAACGCGCTTGTGAATTTGTATGGGAAGAAAACCGTTTCTTTGATTTGATACGTTGGAAACGTGAATCTGATTTTACAAAACATTTGCATGGAATTAATGTGTATCGCCATAAAACTACCAAAGAATATAAATTTGATTTTCCGCAGTTGCCGGAAAGAGCATGGCAAAAGCCGGGAGGATTTTCTGCAAAATGGTATCTGAGTGCATTTCCTGATAAGGAAGTGAATAAAGGATACGGGTTAGTACAGAACCCGGGATGGTGATCATGAAAATCATTCAATGAATAAAGAAATAAAAGAATACTATGAATAAAGCTATAAAATTAGTAATGACAGGTTTGCTGGTGTCGGCAAATATGCTGGCACAGGAAACGGACAGCATACAGCAGTACGGCCGAGGTATTTCGGTTGACTGGAAAGAATCTACTACTGCGGGAGGAATGGTGACAGCAGGGCAATTATCCCATAAAACGAGTGTTAATCCTTCTAACTCATTATTTGGTTCTGTTCCAGGACTATATGTGTTACAGAATGCCGGCAGTTCCTGGGCAGATGGTGCTACTATGTATGTACGTGGTTTGGGGACTACAAACAGCAAAAGCCCGCTGATATTGGTTGATGGCTTTGTACGTTCCATATCAGACCTGACAGTGCAAGAAATAGAATCTGTGGTTGTCTTGAAAGATGCCGTAGCTTTGGCACTGTATGGAATACGAGGAGCTAATGGGGTCGTTTATGTTACCACGAAACGTGGAAAGACTGGCAAGCCGGTAATTAATTTCAATTATGAGTTTAATATGGGGACTCCGGTCCGTTTACCGGAAATGGTAGATGGATATACTTATGCCCAAGCTTTGAATGAAGGGTTGAAAAATGATCATCTTAGCCCCCGTTATACTCAACGTGAACTAGACGTGTTTAGAGATCGTACTTACCCAGACTTTTATCCGGACGTAGATTGGTGGGGAGAGGCTTTGCGGAATCATAGCCTTGGTCAGAATGCAAACTTTTCCATTCAGGGAGGGGGTGATAAGGTACAATATTATGCACAGTTGAATTATCTGAATGATCAGGGAATTCTGAAGCCGACCAATGACAATGAAGATTATTCCACCCAGCTTAAATTCTCAAAGTTGAATATACGGACTAATCTTGATATACAGGCTACCAAAACCACGAAAGTGCAATTGAGTATGCTAGGTAATTTCTCAGAACACAATCGTCCGGGTGCACAGCTAGATGATATCTTCACAGCTTTGTACCAGGTTCCTTCAGGAGTGTTTCCTGTTAAAACAAAGAATGAGGTATGGGGAGGTTCTACTATTTATTCCAATAATCCTATTGCTCTCATTTCAGGTAAGGGATATGCGCGTTCACAAAATCGTGCTTTGTATGCCGATATGAATATTCAACAGGATTTGAGTACTCTTACTCCCGGTCTATCTGCTTCAGTCCGAGTGGGGCTTGACAGCGATGCTAGTTACTGGGATTCCAATACTCGTAACTTTGCTTATGAGTCTTCAGTGAAAGGATGGGATGGAGAAGAAGACCAATATAAAAACTTGCGTAATGAATCTGCTTTGAGTTTTAGCAGCAGTACAGGAGAAATTGTCCGCCGCTTTAACTTTAATGCCCAATTAAATTATGATAGAAATTGGGGATTACATCGGCTGAATACAGTTTTACTTTATGCTATGGACCGGATGGATCGTGATGGACAGAATGCTTCCCGGGCATATATGGATATGGTTGGACAAGCGCATTATAGCTATAAAAACCGTTATTTACTTGATTTTGCTTTATCGGGTTCGGCATCCAGTGTTTTGGAACCGAATCATCGTTGGGGAATATTTCCGTCAATAGGTGCTGGTTGGATTCTTTCAGAAGAAAGCTGGATGAAAGGAAAATCGGTTGATTTCTTAAAATTGAGAGCATCTTATGGTATAGTTGGAAGGGCGGATTTTGGGGTAAATCTGTATAAGTATTATATGGGAAGTGGTAATAGTTATTATTTCAAGGATACTCCGGCCAGCCAAAGTGGTATGACTGAAAAGCAAATTGCTGTAGACGGGCTTACTTATGAAAAGTCGCATAAGTTGAATGTTGGTATGGATTTCATGGTATGGAAGAAGTTGTCATTAACTATTGATGGATATTATGATCATCGGACTGATATTCTGGTAGATGGTGGTAATGCGATTTCTTCTGTGTTCGGAATGACCGTTCCCAAGCGTAATGATGGTGTTGTCAATAACTATGGAGTGGAATTAATGGCAGGTTGGAATGACCGGATAGGTGAGTTCAGTTATCAGATAAACGGGCAATTCTCCTTCAATCGGAGTAAAATTATCAATATGAATGAAGAATATCGTCCGTATGATTATTTGGAGCGTACAGGGTGTCGTGTCGGTCAAATATTTGGTTATGAAGTAGAGGGAATCTATAAGAATCAGGAAGAAATAAACCAACGTGAGGTAAAACAATATTTGTCGGAGGTACGTCCCGGTGATCTAAAACTCAAAGATCAGAATGGTGATAAACGTATCGATCAATATGATCAAGTTGCCATGGGATATAACGCTACCTGTCCGGAGATTTATTATGGTTTCAATTTAGGTGCTGAATACAAGGGCTTGGGAGTTTTGGCGCAATTTCAGGGAGTGGCCAATTATAGCCAGGTGCTGGATACACGAAGTGTGTACCGACCATTGATTAACAATAATACAATTTCCAGATATTATTGGGAAAATCGTTGGAGCGAGAATAATCCGAATGGGACATTACCCAGGCTAACTACATTAGGATCAGCGAATAATTATAATAATAACTCATTATGGGTGACAGATGCTTCGTTTTTGAAATTACGAACATTAGAAGTTTATTATCAATTACCTGATAAATGGCTACGTAGGCAGAATGTTGTGAAATCGGTGAAACTTTATGTTCGCGGACACGACCTGTTATGTCTGGATGGCATTGATATTGCTGATCCGGAGGGTGTGGGAGTTACTACTCCTCTGAAGCCTAAGTATACACTTGGTGTTCATCTGTAACTTCACAATGGAGCGACAATGATAAAAAAAATAAAGATTAAAAATATAGTACTGCTTCTATCTTTATTGATGATGACAGGATGTGATTTTATGGATTGTGATGAGTCTGATAACTTTACCAAACAAGAGGTGCTTGATAGCTATAATCGTGTGAAGCAACTGGCAACCAATGTATATGGTTTCTTAAAAGCGGACTTTTGTTCTATAGATGGGGCCATGCTGGATGCGGCTACGGATGATGCCGTCCATATTTACAAGTCTTCCAATATCCAGCGGTTTGTGGATGGTACATGGTCTGCCAATAATTTGGTGGATAATGTATGGGGACATTATTACGAAGGAATTCGGGCAGCCAACTTCTATTTGAAGGAAACTGCCGGACTGACATTTGATGAATGGAAATATTCGGATGATTATGAGGCTATAATGAAAGAGTTTACTAATTATCAATATGAAGTCCGTTTCCTTAGAGCATATTTCTATTTTGAATTAATCAAGCGTTATCGCAATATTCCTTTTGTACTAGATGTCTTGGCACAGAATGAAGCTAACGGGGTAAATCCTGAATCTTATGAGAAGATTGCTAAATTCATCGTGGATGAATGTTCGGATCTTGCACAGATTTTGCCTGTGAATTATGATAATTTCAGTACAAAAGAGAAAGGACGTGTTACGCGGGCAGCTGCTATGGCATTAAAATCGCGTGTTACGTTGTATATGGCCAGCCCTTTATTTTCAGAAGATAGTGAAGATAAATGGAAACAAGCCGCAGAAGCTGCTTATGATATTATTAAACAGAAAACAGATTTAGGCTTGGACTTGGTTCCTTATCCTCAAATATTTAATGACGTTAATAATCAGAAAGCTGAGGTGATATTGTATCGTCCGACAGGTGAGAGCGGTGACTTTGAGAAGGCTAATTTTCCTATTGGAGTGGAGGGTGGAAAGACATCTACCTGTCCGACACAAAACTTGATGGAAGCGTATGATATGAAGGATGGTACTCCTTTTGTATGGAATAATCAGTCAAATCCATACGATAATCGTGATCCTCGTATGAAATATACGATTGTTTGCAATGAAATGAAATGGCCTGTAGACCCTGTGGAAATATGGGAAGGAGGAACTAACGGATTGCCATTGCAGAATGCCACTACTACAGGATACTATTTGAAAAAGTATGTAAATAACACGATTAGTTTCGAGGCTGGCAGCACTGTTACGAAAAAACAGCATAATTGGGTATTGTTCCGTTATGGTGAGATTTTGCTTAATTATGCAGAAGCTATGATTAATGCTTTTCATGATCCCAACTATAAAGATGCTGTTTACAATATGAGTGCGCGTGAAGCGGTAAATCAGATTCGTGGTCGTACAAATATTTCGTTGCCCGGTTTTCCGTCGGATATTACAGAAAAAGATTTCGTTAAACGCCTGAAGAATGAGCGTCGTGTTGAGTTAGCTTTTGAAGGTCATCGTTTTTGGGATGTACGTCGCTGGAAGGAACTGGGACAGACGGCCAATATATATGGAGTAAAAATAACGAAGAATAATGAGGTAATTAGTTATGAGAAATTCTTACTCGAAACCCGTGCGGTAACTGATAATATGTATTTTTATCCTATACCCAATACAGAACGCTTTAAAAATCCGAATTTGGGACAGAATCCCGGATGGTAATTATAAAAATAATATTGGAGTGTCTCCCCGGCAGGAGAGAATACTCCAATATCCTGTTCTTAACTACAGCAATGTGATCTGATACTTTTTTTATGAAATATATTCTTTTCTTTCTTATATTATTTTCCTCAAAGCATATTCTTCTTGCTAATGAAATTACAATGGAGCAGGCTAGAAAAGTGGCTATGAGTTTTTTTTGTGAAACGATACGATCCCGTGGTGGAATTCCCAGACTTCAGCTCGTCTGGGATGGTGAAAGTACTACTACGAGAGGTGGATCATCTCCCGCATTTTATGTGTTTAACCGTATGGATAGTGATGGGTTTGTGATTATCTCGGGAGATGATGTTACCATGCCGATATTAGGATACTCTTGCTCGAATCATTTTGTAGTTGAAAATATGCCTCCCAACTTGCTTGATTGGATGGATGAATTACGCAATCAGATTAATGCGGTCCGGGAGGAACATGTTGTGGGCACTTCTTATATTTCGAAAGCTTGGACGCGGGCATCAGACGCTATTGGTACGCCAATAGTGAAATTAACCACAGCCTTGTGGGACCAGCAAGCGCCTTTCAACAGACTATCTCCGACAACCAGTGACGGAAAGTCAATTACCGGCTGTGTAGCTACTGCAATGGCGATTATTATGCAATATTATCAATGGCCGGATCAGGGTGTAGGAACTGTACCTGCTTATACTCTACAAGCTGATAAGAATACCCAGATACCAAGCAAAACTTTTGATCGTCCTTATGTTTGGAGCAAGATGCCGGTAAAAGTTGATAAGAATTCGGATACTGATATAAAGGATGAGGTTGCAACTCTTATATATGATTGTGGCATTATTTCAAAGTCACAGTTTGGCAGGAAGTCTACGTGGGCATATTACGAGAATGCACTGGAAGGTATGATAAAGTATATGAAATATAATAAGGGGACTCATATGCAGAATCGGGCTACCCGTGTTATGAGTGAATGGCATCAGATGTTAAGGAAAGAACTTGATGCAAAAAGGCCGATTCTATATACAGCTTCTACTAAATCCGGTGGAGGGCATATGTTTGTAATAGATGGCTATACTCAGGAAAATTATTATCATGTTAATTGGGGGTGGAGTGGAAGTTCGAATGGTTATTACTTATTGACTGTTATGGATCCGTCAAATCCGGGTTCCGGCAGTTCTAGCGGTGGATACACTCAAGAGCAAGCTGCTTTTTTTAACTTGATACCAGATAAGGATGGCACCTCTGCTTTTACAGATAATTTGGTTCTTATTAGGAAGGAAGTGAATGGTGTCTATTATGAAGGACTTGTAATGGATGCTGTTAATATTCAGCCAGAACAAGAATTTAAAATAAGTATAGGAGCTGTTAACAACATCGGACGGTCAGCTTTTGACGGAAACCTGAGAATAGCTTTAGTAGGCAAGAACGGAACTATAAAAGAATATATATCCGAGGAAATCCCTGTTAAGTATCCGGCAGACTCTTACCATAGTGAAACAGACTGTTTCTGTAAAATAACCCTACCAATAAAGGCCGGAGATCGGATTAGAGTATATTACAAGGGTAAATATTCAGAGGATTGGGAATATTTGCGGGGTGGCTCACTATTGAAATCTGAAATTATTCTCAAGGAGGAAGATATGCCTTTGGAAAAAATGACCAGTTTTGCTTATGATAAGAAAAATAAGAAGATTAGTCTGAAGACTTGTCCCCAGGTAGAGTATCAGGTGCTCTCACTAACTAATAACGTGGTATTTTCAGGAATTACTAATGATGATAACCCGGAGATTCGG
>OOCP01002973.1_pt1 | contig 13273 bp, 8 predicted proteins | sample 1671511 | NCBI WGS metagenome assembly OOCP01 (sample SAMN06348164, study PRJEB24527) | human gut metagenome | biome: human gut; feature: ankylosing spondylitis patient; material: feces | host: Homo sapiens | place: China | collected 2015-10 | reverse complement strand
AGGTTTTCATCCAGCAGCAGGATCAGTTCTCCGTGCAGCAGCGGCGACAGCTGCCACGCCGCAAGGCGGCTGCGGTTGTCCGCTTCCAACTCCCGGATGACCCCGTCCACCTTCCACGCCTTGCCGAACACCGCCGGGAGCCGCAGCTTCTGCCGGGCGATCTTCAGTGCCGTTTCCGGTGGGGGCGGGCTGTCGGCAGCTACGGCACTGCCGCCCTCCTGCCACGGCAGAAAGTGGATGCTGCCGTCTGCCCGACGCTGCATTACCAGCACTTCAGCTGCGCCAGCCGGTGCGTTTCCGGCTGCGGCACAAGGTATGCTTCGGCGCGTGCTTTCTTTTTCTCCTGTGTCTGCTCATATACGCAGCGCATTTCCTCACCCTGCGCCCCGCCGGGAACTTCCCGCTCCCAGCCGTAGACCCGCTGCACCAGCGGAGAGATCTCCTCCGGCAGCCGAATGCTCCGGGGCAGAAAGTTCCGGGTGCGCCAGAGCATCCACTGTCCATATACCGCCTCGCTGCCCGCGTCAAAGGCATCTTCCCCGGTGTCCAGCACCGCGCAGCAGGCCTGCTGCAACGGAGCGGGGCGGCTGCGGTGGTGGCGGTGCAGCCGCCCGATACGCTGCAACAGCAGATCCATGGGGCAAAGCTCTGTGACAAGAACGTCCAGATCAATGTCCAGCGACTGCTCCATCACCTGCGTACCCACCACGATCAGGTCGTTCCGGCACTCCGGTGCAGAGCCCTTGCCAATGCGTGCCATCAGCTGGTTTTCCCGCGCCGCGCGGTCCGGCATCAGGAACTGCGCATGGAACAGCTGCACCTCTTTGTCCGGCAGGCTTTCCCGCAGCAGCTGTGCGATCTTCTGTGCTTTTTTGACCGTGTTTACGATCACCCCCGCGCAGCCGCCCTCGACCAGTTTCCGGCGCAGCAGCGCGGGCAGCTCCGGCTCTGTGAGCGTGGTCAGCTGCACCGTTTGACCGGGTGCGTCCGATGGGATGGCCGTTTGCTTTACCTCTGCGCCATCCGTCCATGTCAGCAGCGGATAGCCGCAGCTGGTTTCCCATGGGGCGTCCGGGGCAGCCTTTTTCTGCTGGTAGGCCTCGACCAGCTCTGTGCGCCGCCGGGCGGGCAGGGTGGCCGAAAGCAGAATGACCGGCACCTTATACCAGCCCAGCCATTCCAGTGTCCGGTCCAGATAGCAGTTCATGTAGGTATCGTAGGCGTGGCACTCATCAATAATGACCACCTTGCCCGCAAGTCCCAGATGCCGCAGCATAACGTGCTTCTGGGCAAGTGCCGCCAGCAGCAGCTGATCCACTGTGCCAATCACGAAGTTTGCCAGCAGTACCTGTTTGTTTCCTCGAAACCACTGGTGTACCTGCACCTGATGCTCTTCCTGCGCATCTTCCTCCAGCTGCACCCCGCGCCCCTGTAACCGCAAATAGCACTCGTTCAGTTCTGCCATGCCGTGCGCCAGCTTTATAGCCTGCGGCAGCGTCTTCTCAGACTGCGTGTCTGCCCAGCCAAGCAGCCGGGGAAAGATGCCGTTTGCCGTGGCCTGTGTGGGCAGCCCGAAAAAGACACCGCCCAGCCCGAACCGGCTGGCCATGATCTCCGCAGCGGCCAGCGCCGCCTCGGTTTTGCCCACGCCCATCTGTGCTTCCAAAATCAGAATGCCCGGTTCCGCTGCGGTATCTGCAGCTTCCAGAACAGCCCTCTGCACCGCATTGGGCGCAAAGCCGAACCGCACCGCAAACTCCTGCGGGTCTGCGATGCCCGGCTGTGCCTTCCACGGGAAGGGCAGGGCCAGCTTTTCCCAAGCCCTGTCCACCCGCGCCGGGTAATCCTGCATGCTGCCCAGCTCCTCTACCGGGATTAGGGGGAAGTATTCCGTATTGCTGGCGATCCAGTCTGCCATGATCAGAAGTCCGGTCAGAAGCACTTCCTCCTGCGGGTCCAGGTCGTACAGTTCCGTCGTATCATCAAAGCCGCAGTCCTGCAAAACAGTCATGAGCAGTTCTGTCCAAAAGCCCTGCCAGACCTTTTTTTGTCCCTTGGGGTAGTAGTTGCTCTCCCAACCCTCTAACTGATCATCGACCGCCGCGCAGCTCTGTGGCCTGCCGTGATGCGCTCCCACAATGGAGGCTAGCCCGCCGGGACAATCATCCCACAGCAGAATTGCCTCTCCCGCCCGGGCATGCGGCGATTCTCTGCGGTTCTGTTCAGGACAGTCCAGCGGCGTCAGCATTTCCAGCCGCTGCCGCGCCTCCGGCAGAGTGCGCAGGATATTTGCCTGAAAGGCTACCGTAGCCTTGCCTATATCATGGATCCCGCCCAGAAACCGGGCATGCGCGAGCAACGCTTCCTCGCGCTCAAAGCCCATGGCCCGTTTTGCACTTTCCGGGAGCCACTGCCGGACCAACCGCTCCATGATGCCCGCCGTATCCCACAGGTGCATCCAGAGCGGCAGCCACAGGCTGGTATTCTCCGGGTCCGTTTTACCAGCCAAAAGCCTTGTTTTATTCAACGTCCAGCGCATTTTTGCTCCTTTTCCGGTGTGTGCTTTCCGTGTACCGAGCATAGCAGATAATGTGTACTATAATCCGTACTTTTTGCATTTTATCTCCGCAAATGAAAAAAGCAGCACACCGGGTCGTGCCTCATCAAAACGAAAGTGTCCTTGCAAGGTAAAGAAAACTGCTATTTATGGCCCTGTTCTGCCTTCTGTTCCAAAGATACGCTTCTGCCCTTCTGCTGTCAATGACTCTGCGCCAATTCATCAAAGCTACAAAAAAACGATCTCTTTTTTGTATAAAAACCGCCCCGGCTTCCTACTATGGAAACCGAGGCGGTTCATTCTGTTTATTGGTGTTCTTTCAGACACTCAATACCTATCAACTGACATTTAGTTTTTGAAATTTTAGTCATATCTGTATTTAGAGGACTTTCCGTACACTTTTCGGAGCGATTTTTTCAGACTGACTACCGTTTCTTTGATGATCTTTGCCTCATCGGCAGAGCAATCTGCAAGCTGTTCGGTCATCCAGCTGTCGAACACCGGCTTTGCTTTTTTGATCTCGATACACAGCAGCTCGTCTGCGGAACAGTCCAGCGCGTTGATGATGTCGATCAGCGTTTTCAGGCTGGGCACGGAGTTGCCCGTCTCGATATGGCTGATGTGCGTAACTACCACGCCGACCTCATTGGCCAGCTGCTCCTGCGTCATGCCCTTTGCAAGGCGGCAGGCACGAATACGTTTTCCGATGTCGGCGTAGTCCACCATAGTACAAGCACCCTCCGTTTTGTGAAGTGATACTTGTATTGTATGTGCAATCGACCGAGATTGTAATAACTTGAAAGTGCAGTGGACTTATAAATACTAATCGTTCAGAAATACTTTAACTTCCTGCTTTCCGTCAATCGTTGTCACAGCAGTAATGGCATCCGGGCGGAAGGAGTCTCCCGGATAATGCATCTCCAATTTCAGATTGACTTTTTTCCCAGCTTCCACTTCCTGTGCCAGTTTATTCTCAAAATTTTTGAATTCGTTCCGATTTAGTCCAGAATCCTGCGGAATGAGATTTTCCAAATCGTTTGCCCCATCAAAGCGATCTGCAATTGCATGACCTCGATCATCGGTACTTTTTTCATATCCTTTTCCAATGTCATGGATGCTGTCTTTAATTTGCAGACGACCATCATGCTCTTTCAGATGCAGGTCTCCTTCGGCTGTAAACAGCCTTCCAAGGTGATCGGTAGTGTACTCATATCCGTTTCTTTTATACTCTGCATCCGTCAAAAGATCCTGCTCCATACGGTACGGCATTCCATCATCGTTATTTTTGTATTCCAGCTCTTTTTCTAGCTCTGCAAATGACTTTTCCGTAGCAGCATCCAGTTTTTCTTCTGCCTTTTCTGTCACGCCTTTCTGTAGACGCTCAAATGACCGTTTGACGACATCATCCAACCCAATGTGCGTTTTTGCTTCCATCGGTTTCGCTTCTGAGATTTCTCGCCTCACAGCACACGACCTCCCTGCTGTTCAAAATTCGTCCTTAGATTATCTACAGCCTTTGCATCCGGGTTCAGGCTCATGCCCATGCTTATCACGCTATTTAGCACCCAGTCTGCAGCAGCAGCTTTCAGGCCGTACTGTCCCTGCAGCTGTTCCAGAAATTCTTTACGGGGTGTGAGCGACTTTTTAGCTGCGTCACAGTAATCAACGACTGTACCGATCCCACCAAAGAAATCGAACACAGCTTTCCGAGTCTTAGCCACATCCAGTTCGCCGCCTGCAAAGACCCGTTCCAGGTAGCGGCTGTCCTCCGGCTTCAGCACAGTCTCATGGCGTTTCAGCCAGAGCTTCAGCTGCTCCATCTCCGAACTGCTCAGCGGTTCCAGCTCTTTGCCCACTGCCAGTTGTCCGAATACAAACTCTGCGTTGATTTCATGCGGCATTTTTGAAGGCTTGTGGTAAACAGCATTTTCCGGCATGGGATACGCCTCAATCTTGCAGAGCACCGCCTCCGGCCACTCGTTCTGGTAAACGGCAGCCACACCAAGCGGCAGCTTGGACAATTCGTCGATCTGTGCCTCCTTCAGAGCGGCAGACTTACCTACCAGCTTGCGATCCTCTTCGTCCGGCAGGCGCAGAATAATTTTGGTGTTCGTGTTGCGGATGACCGACATATCCAGCAGTCCGGGTGCCTGGTCTGCAATGATAAAACCCTCACCATAAGTACGCATTTCCGCAATGGCATTTGCCAGCATTTCCACCGACTTGCCCTGCAGGTTTGCCCCTTCCTGCGACTGTTCCGCCGACGTCTTGCGCAGCAGATTGTGCGCTTCTTCCAGCACTGTGACATGGCGAAGCCTGCTGTTCATCCCGCTGCTGCACATCCGGTATTCCTGTAACTTCATCACCAAGATGCCCATCAGCAGCGATTTTGTTTCCATAGAACCCACTCGGCTCAAATCTACGATCACATTCTGATCGAACATGTCAGCATCGCTCATCGCATCTTCTGCGCAAAGCACACTGCCATAAATACCGTTTGTCAGCGACTTTACGCGGGTGCACAATGCGCCCACATAATCGCTTTGGGTATCCTTGGAATAATGCGACTCTTCAATGACGCCCGGCAGAATATCCAGCAGGTCAAAGAAGGTTGGGAAAACTCCCTTCTCGCTCTCCGAATTGCGCAGATCCCAGCCTACTTTCTGATAGCTGCGCTCAATAGCATCCTTCAGCACCGCTGGCATGGCTGCATACATCGGCCAGCAGGCGTTGAATATCTCCACCAGACGGTCAATATGTTCCAGAATATGGATATTCTCAGGGAATGCAAAGGGGTTCATGCGCAGCAGCGGCGTTTCTCTGGGGTTTGTACCAAACACCTGCACATCTGTACAATTGCCGAACACATTCTTGTATTCGCCCTTGGCCGGTTCCACCACAAGAAACGTCGTTTGTCCGTTCTTTGTGATCTCATCCAGCAGATGGTAGACCGCATTGGATTTGCCTGTGCCGGTCGAGCCAGTGATGAACGTGTGGGAAGCCATTGCCTGCCGATTCAGGATCAGTCCTGCCGCTTCCTCTTTGCCCATGTGGTAAATCTTGCCCAGATTCATCTTGTCCTCATCCGGCATCGCCTCATCCGGCACATTGCGGCCAAACTCCGCGTGCTCAATAATCGGCAAACCATGCACTGAGCGGGTGGGCAAGCCAAGGTGCATTGGCAGTTCCCGCCCGCTGACCAGCGTTGCAGGTGTATAAAGCAGACTATCCGGCGCATTCTCCCATAGTGGGCGAGCAAAGACCGGTTGCATGAACCGCTTGAGATATTCCCGCAGCTGTGCCACTTCTGCCTCATTGTTCTTCCACACATTGACGGCACCGCTCTCCACCGAGGAGCCCTCGCCGACCATCAATGCGCGGTAAGTGTTGGCCGCCAAAAGTGCTGTGGATTGAGTAGACGAAAGGAAATACGCTGCACAGTTATAGCAGCCATAATCTTCACTTTCCTTTACACGCTTGAGCTGGTTTTCAATGCGTTCCAGCAGTTCCTCCACCGATTTATTGCACAGTTCCACCTGCTGAGTACGGCCCGTGCCGCGGGTGTCCGTTGTGCCGTGGCTCTCCTGCTGGCTGGTGGTGTCCGATGTTCCATGCGATGTTCCATCGGAGGTGCTGTGCGAAGTACCGGTCTGTTCGGTGGTAGAGTGACTGGTGCCCCACGAAGCATTGACGCCCATGGAGCCGCCGATGTTCCGGGCGATGCTGTTGAAAACCGTTCTGGCTGGCGTCATGCCTCCTATGGCCCTGCCCGCCGTGCCAAGCAGCGGGCCGATGACGGCCCCCGCGCCCGGAATCAGGGCCGAAGCTGCCAAGCCGCCCAGACCCAGAATGCCTGCAATGCCGCCAGCCACCGGCGAGATTTTTGTGACCGAGGTGCCGAAGCTGCTGCCGACACCGCCGTTGATACCGCCGCTGACCCCTTTCGTTTTCTGTGTGCCGTCCGTCACCGAAGAGGACTGGTTCGTACCGTCCGTTGTAGTCGTGCTGACAGTATCGCTGATGGTATGGGAAGTTCCACTGCACAGGCTCTCCATCACAGCAGTACTCTGGTTCTCGGTATAAGACCATGTACTCTTGCGGAAGGGCGAAAGAGTGCTGTACAGATTTTCATACCCGCTGCGGATAGCCGCCTGCGTTTCATTGGAAACAGGTTCTGCCAAAAACAGCGCAGTATACTTTTCTCCTTCCATCGCGTCCATAAAGCGCTCGATGCCCTGCACAAAGGCTTTATCTTCCGTTTTAGACTTATCGCGCAGCGCTGCCACACAGGACACTGAGGCCACCGCCTCCTGCTCTTCGCCAAAGGCTTCTTCCAACAGTTTTTTTCCCGCCTCCGGAGAAATGCCTTTTATATCGGAACCGGGGAAGTTGGAGAGCAGCACTTTCTGCAACGCCTTGCTGGAAATTTCCAGCTTGCGGCTCTTCATGCTCTGTTTCAGGGGATCCTCGCGAACGCCCAGATAGATATTGGCACCTGCATTTCCTTCCGGCACATCGATCATCACCGCCAGACTGCAGCCCTGCGCCATGCTGGAATAATACACCGTGGAAAGCTTCTGGAACATATCTTCGCCCTTTTTCAGGGTCAGTTTCTTCAGCTGGAACATTCGGATACACTGAGCGGGATCCTGCACCTCCAGCATCTTCTGAGAAAGCTCCACCATGCCATAGTTCTGCAGTTCCGTCAGATATTTTTTATACACCAGATGGTCTGCAAGGGTCAGCTGGTCCGTCAGGTCATTCAGCGACCGCTGCGCGGAAAGCTGTTGTTTTTCAAGCACCTCAAGCTCGTCTGCCATGATTTATTTTCCTTTCTGCTGTCAACTGTTCAAAAACTTCCAGATCAGGGCAGCTCCGCCCAGTGCCGCACCTGCTGCGACGGCAGAGCCAAGGCCGCCGCCTTCCAGTCGCTTGACATCCTTTTCTGCATCTGTACAGCCTTGCTCTGCCGCCTTCTGATACAATTTTATTGCTGTTTCCTTGTCTTTTGGGACACCTTCTCCATATTCGTAGCATACTGCAAGATTGTACAGAGCATACATATGGCCTTGTTCTGCCGCTTTGCGATACCATTCTGCCCCTTTAGCGAAATCTTTTTTCACTCCTCCTTCGCCACGCTTATAGTCAAGCCCCAGAATAAATTGCGCCTCTGCAACACCTTGTTCCGCAGCCTTATAATACCACTTTAAAGCTTCCGCTTCATTCACCTTTATACCGCCATATCCATTGCTGTAAAATGCTCCAACGATATATTGTGCATCTGCCCAGTCTTGTTCTGCGGCTTTGAGGTACCACTCCATAGCTTTTTTTAGGTCTCTCGCCACTCCCTGTTCATTATGATAACAACGGCCCAGATTGTACTGCGCCCGCGCATATCCCTGCTCCGCAGATTTGCGGTACCACTCCACTGCCTTGGCAAGGTCTTTTTCAACACCTCTTCCGTTCTCATAAAAATAGCCGAGATTGCACTGTGCCCGCGCATATCCCTGCTCCGCAGATTTGCGGTACCACTCCATCGCCTTGGCAAGGTCTTTTTCAACACCTCTACCCACATCATAACAGTAACCAAAATTGCACTGTGCTGTCTCATTTCCTTGCTCTGCAGATTTTCGGTACCACTCTGCCGCCTTTACCAAGTCTTTTTCAACACCTCTGCCCGCATCATAACAGTTGCCAAGATTGCACTGTGCTGTCTCATTTCCCTGTTCTGCAGATTTCCGGTACCACTCCGCTGCCTTGGCAAGGTCTTTTGTTACGCCTTTTCCATACTCATAGCAGTAGCCAAGACTGCACTGCGCTTTCGCATGGCCCTGCTTTGCCGCCTTCTCATACCATTTCACAGCTTCCCAATGATTCGTTTCTACACCATAGCCATAATAATAGCACTCACCAAGCAGATTCTGTGCATCTGCAGCACCTTGCTCTGATGCTCTCCGAAGCCACTTTACGGCTTCTTCATTATTCTCTTCTACACCATAACCATAATAATAGCACTTGCCTAATTTATATTGTGCTCCCGCATCACCCTGCTCCGCCGCTTTCCGGTACCACTCCGCCGCCTTGACAAGGTCTTTTGTTACACCCTCTCCATGCTCATAGAAATCGCCGAGTCTACATTGCGCCCGTACCCACCCCTGCTCTGCGGCTTTCCGGTACCACTCCGCTGCCTTGACAAGGTCTTTTGTTACGCCTTCTCCATATTTATAGCAGTAGCCAAGATTACACTGCGCCTGTGCAAGCCCTTGCTCTGCCGCTCTCTCGTACCATTCAGCGGCCTGAGCAGGGTCTTCCACTACACCTTCTCCATTCGTATAGCAAACGCCCAGATTGTTCTGCGCTCTTGCATTGCCCTGTTTTGCCGCCTTGCTGTAGCATTCAAACGCCTGCTCCAAGTCTTTTGCGACACCTGTGCCATGAGTATAGCAGTCACCCAGTTTTTTCTGCGCTTCCGCATAGCCCTGCACTGCGGCCTTGCGGTACAGTTCTGCGGCTTTTGCCTCGTCCTTGCCGACGCCGTCGCCGGTCTCATAGCACACACCCAGCTCATACTGTGCTTCCGGGCATTCCTGCTCTGCTGCTTTGGTGTACCACTTCACAGCCGGTACATTGTACGAGAGTTCCGCATACAGCCGCCCGGTCATATACTGGGCCGTCACATTTTCCTGAGTCGCCGCCGCTTCGTACCATCTGCGGGCCTCTTTGTCGTCCTTTTCAACGCCCCGAGCCTGATAATAGCACTCGCCCAGTGCGCACTGTGCCTCGGCATCGCACTGCTCTGCGGCCTTTTTGTACCACACGACCGCATTTTCTTCGTTTTTTTCCACACCAGTGCCGTTCTGATAGCACCGGGCCACTTCAAACTGTGCCTCGGGGTGTCCGTATTCACTAGCCGCAACCATGTACTTCTGAAACGCCATCTCGGCATTGCCGACCTGCTGAAAATCACTGGCATCCTGCAGGTAGTCCTGCTCGGTTTCCTCCTGCGTTTCCTGCTGCGCTTCCTCACCCAGACAAAAGCACTCCACGCAATTCATAAATTCTCGCTTTTTGTCCTCCGGTCCATTGAACTGAAAGCTGTACACGGCATTTTTCTCATCGTTGAAATCCATAGCCTTAATCTCAGCCCCCAGACCGTCCCAATTCACACGGCCAGCCGCCGGTTCAAACCATTCTTCAACAGATTTTGTCTTGATGGCATTCGGGATTTCCATGTCCTGCCCACTCACACGGATAGACTCCAGTTTATCTGTAAAACGTACTTCCACCTGAATTTTGCTCATAATGATAGTCTCCCTATGTATTTATAATTTTTATATAGTCTCCCTGACTTCTCACCCACATCTGGATGCCCGTGCCAAACACCTCGGCTTCCACGATCCAGCCCTTTTCCGTCACCTGCAAAACCTTTGCAGTGGGCAGTCGGTCGAGCACGGATTCCAAACTTGGCCCGGTATACTCGAACCGGATGGTCTGCAACTCGCCGCCATACATAAACTGGATGCGCTTGCGCATCTCGCCCTCCTGAAAGCGGTCAGCATACCGCTGGGCAAAATGCCGGTCGAGGGTCTTATAGTTCTGGATACGGTCGATGCGGTAAATCGTCGGGGAGTTATCCTGCGGGTTCTGGAAATGCTTATCCTTGTCGATGCCCTCGATGAACGCTGCCAGATAGAAATAATACTCACTGAACAGGATGCCCACCGGCTCAATGGTGCGCACACGGCTCTCGCCGTCATGGGTGCGGCAGTAGGTAATTTCCATAACATTGTGATTTTCTACTGCCGTGCCGATCTCCCACAGGCTCTCAATGAACTTCCGGCCGTGCTGCGGCTCAACGTAATGGAAGCGTTCGTTGCTGATGAGGTCTTTCACCTGATTCAACCGGTCCAGCGGGGTGCACACCTGCACCAGCTTGTCCAGAATGGGGAACATTTCCTCCTTGACCATGGAACGGCTTTCCAGCAAAATCTTGCATACCGCCAGAATCTCGCTGCTGGTGAGGAAGCGGGAAAGCGTGTCATCCAGCAGATAGCCGCCCTTTGCGGAGTTGTATAAGATCTCCCGGCGCGGCTCGCTGTCTGCAAAATAGCTGCGCAGGGTATCAAGATCGCGCTGGATGGTTTTCTCGCTGACACCGAAGCGGTCAGCCGTCTGCTGTTTATTCAGCACCCCGCCCTGTACCAGCACCTGCTGGATATAGAGTATACGGTCTAATCTACTATTACGCACGGTTCATTCTCCTTCTCTGCTCATTGTAACACAGTGCAACAACAGTCGCAATTCTTTGTGTGAAATTTTGTTGTTTTGTGAAACAGCTATAAAATTTTTGTCTCTTTTGCACAATCCCAGTATACAAAAAAAGATGGACAGCTTGTCTGTCCATCCTCCAAAAAGCCAAGTGCTTTTCTCACAAATTCCATCTGCGGTTCAGCCGGTAGATCACATCCCATACATCATCCTTAAAAGTGTACATTACCTGACGCGGTGATGCACTTCTGCTTGCCATGCAGACAAGCAGAAACAGTTCGGCGGTAAATGCCGCGCCCAGCAGAAACATCCATATTTTTTTCATTGTGCACTCCCCTTTGATGGCGTTTATGCCCTTTTGTCTGTCTATTATAACGATCCTGTTGGACAGTTTGCTTGTCCTTTCTGTAAAAGATATTTTCTGCTTTTCCTGTACGTTGCAACACAAAAAACGCCCCGGCTTCCTGTTACGGAAACCGGGGCGGTTCGTTTGTTTTATTTGTGCTTTTTCAAGCGCTCACGCAATTACTTGCGGGGGTTCTTGATGGCAGCCTGTTCTGCACTTTATAAACAGAGAGCACAAGAAAGCACACATTTACGATATTTATTTTTTCAGGCATTCGATTTTTCGTCCACATTGTAATATTTTCAGGAAATAACACATTTTTGGCTTTGAAGTTTTTGGAACAAACTACAACGCATTTTTTCATCAATTTTCATATCCATTTTTTCTCAAAAATTGAACTTCAAAAAATTTCCATATCACAAAGAGGAGGTGTTTTTCCACATGAGCACACCCATACAGTTGAAAATCCGAGGTCACACCAAATGACGCTGGACTACTTTTATGGGCAGTCGGGCGAGTTGTTCTCCTACTTCCGCATCCCGAAAGCACTGTTCCAAGACCACCGTTTCCGGAAGATCTCCACCGATGCCCGGACACTGTACGGCATCCTGCTGGACCGCATGAGCCTGTCTGCAAAGAACGGCTGGCTGGACGAGCAGGGACGGGTGTATATCATTTACACCGTCCGGGAAGTGCAGGAATCCCTCTGCTGTGCCGAACACAAGGCGGTCAAACTGTTCCGGGAGTTGGAGGACATCGACCTCATCGAGCGTAAACGCCGTGGTCTGGGTAGACCCAGCCTGATCTACGTCAAAGACTTTTCCTCTGGCTTGCCAAAAGCGCAAGTACAGAATTGCCCAAACAGCAATTCTGGTGCTGCTGAAAGCGCAATTCTGGAGCAGCCAAAACCACAAGCAAATAAGACTGATAAGAATAAAACAGAGTGGAACGATCCTGACCCTATCTATTCCGGGGGCATCCGGGAGCAGCTTGAGGATTATTTTTATCAGGCGTTAGAGGTGGAACTGCTGCTCCGGCTCTGCCCGGATGATGAGGACACCATCTATCAGATCGTAGACCTGCTTGTGGACACCTGTTCCACCAAACGCAAGATGTTGCGGATCGCCGGAGATGATAAGCCTGCCGAGGTGGTACGCAGTCGGCTGAAAAAGCTGAACGCTGACCACATCCGTTTCGTGCTGGGTTGTCTGGCAGAAAACACCGCCTCGGTGCGGAACATGAAGCAGTATCTGCTGGCAATGCTCTACAATGCGCCCACCACCATGAACCTCTACTATCAGAACAAGACGAACCACGACTTTGCGCGCGGTTCACCGAAAGTGGGGTGATGTTATCGCAAAGAAAGCTACGATTATTGCAGTCACCAATCAAAAAGGCGGTGTCGGAAAAAGCACCACCTGTGAAAATCTGGGCATCGGGCTGGCGATGGAGGGCAAGAAAGTTCTTCTGGTGGACACTGACCCACAGGGCAGCCTGACCATTAGCATGGGCTGGCAGCAGCCCGATGAACTGTCCACCACTCTTTCCACCCTGATGGCAAGAGCCATGAACGACCAGCCCATTCCGCCCGGCGAGGGCATTTTACACCATGCAGAGGGCGTTGATTTGATTCCGGCGAACATCGAACTGGCAGGGCTGGAAGTGGCTCTGGTAAACAGCATAAACCGGGAAAAGATGCTGAAACAGGTGCTGGACAGTGCCAAACGGGAGTATGATTTTATTCTGCTGGACTGTATGCCCTCGTTGGGAATGCTCACCATCAACGCACTGGCGGCGGCAGACGCTGCCCTGATTCCGGTGCAGGCGCAGTACCTTTCCGCAAAGGGTCTGGAACAGCTTTTGCAGACTGTCCAAAAGGTACGGCGGCAGATCAACCCGAAATTGAAAATTGAGGGCATCCTGCTGACTATGACCGACAGCCGCACCAACTACGGAAAGCAGATCAGCAACCTGATTCGGCAGGCATACGGAAAGCATCTGAAGGTGTTTGAGCAGACTATTCCACGGTCGGTCCGTGCGGCTGAAACCAGTGCGGCAGGCAAGAGCATTTTCCAGCATGACCCCAAAGGCAAGGTGGCAGA
>OOCP01002957.1_pt1 | contig 13359 bp, 9 predicted proteins | sample 1671511 | NCBI WGS metagenome assembly OOCP01 (sample SAMN06348164, study PRJEB24527) | human gut metagenome | biome: human gut; feature: ankylosing spondylitis patient; material: feces | host: Homo sapiens | place: China | collected 2015-10 | reverse complement strand
GCACCACACTTGCTGCACTTTACGAGATTAGGAGCGCTCATCTTCCAATTAGCTCTTCTCTTATCTCTTCTAGCCTTTGAAGATTTATTCTTAGGACAAATTGACATTCGGTTACACCTCCTTAAAATTCTTTAAAATATCTTTGAAAACAGACATTCTTGGATCCAGGATATCCCTGTCACAACCGCACTCTCCTTTGTTCAGATTCGCACCGCAAATCAGACAAATTCCTTTGCAGTCCTCCTTACATAAGGTCTTTCCCGGCATGGATATCAGTATTTCGCCGAAAACTAACTTGTCCACGTCGAGGTCGTATCCATCAATATAGTCTTTTTCTTCTTTTGCTTCTTCCTCGGATGCGTTATCATTAAAGTCAACAATCTCATCAACCGTATAGTCAACGCGTGTATCAACTGGCTCTAAGCATCTGTCACAAGGAATACTAAGGGTAACATAAGAATCAGCCTTAATAGAAAGCTTATTCTTACCTAGCTTCTTAATGATAACATCAACCGCAGGCTTATCAATTATATCATAATCAGAAGAACCTGTATTAAATGTATTCATCTCAATATCTGCTTTATAACTCTTCTCATCCTGTGAACCGGATAAAAGCTCTCTTAAATCAATTAGCATAATTGTCTCCAATTCATACTATATATAGTAAATAAGCATAACGCTTACCACACTTGGTCTATTATACGCACCTGATATTGGTTTGTCAATAACTAATTTAATATATTTAATCGCAATATATTAAACCGCACAATATATTCAATCGTAATATATTTAATCAATTAACATATGTCGTTAATTACTTTACAAGTGCTAATGTTTCTCTTGCAATAGCAAGTTCTTCATTTGTAGGAATTACGCAAAGCTTAACCTTTGATTCTGGTGTAGAGATGATGCCTTCAACACCGCAAGCCTTCTGTGAAGCTGCTTCATCAAGTTCAACTCCGAGGAATCCAAGATATTTACATACCATTGGTCTTAACCAAGCTGCATTTTCACCAACACCAGCTGTAAATGTGATAGCATCAACACCATTCATAGCTGCTGTATAAGAACCGATGTACTTAGCTACTCTGTAAGCATAAGCTTCAAGTGTAACCTTAGCTACTTCATTGCCTTCGTTAGCTGCTGCGTTAAGATCTCTGAAGTCAGAAGAAATACCACCTGACATACCAAGTACACCTGACTTCTTGTTAAGAATATTAAGCATTTCGCTTACTGTAAGATTCTCATGGTTGCAAAGGTATTCGATAATAGCTGGATCAAGATCACCTGAACGAGTACCCATAATAAGACCTTCAAGTGGAGTAAGACCCATAGATGTATCTACACACTTGCCACCGATAGAAGCTGAGATTGAAGCACCATTACCAAGGTGGCATACGATAACCTTAGCTGTCTTAGGGTCAAGGTCAGCAAACTTGATTGTTTCCTTTGATACAAAGCTGTGGCTTGTTCCATGGAAACCGTATCTTCTTACGCCATACTTTTCATAGTATTCACGAGGAATAGCGTAAAGATAAGCCTTTGGCTCCATTGTTCCACCAAATGCTGTATCCCATACAGCTACATTTGGCTTACCAGGCATAGCAGCTTCAACAGCTTCAATACCTATAAGGTTAGCTGGGTTATGAAGAGGTCCTAAATCGAAGCACTCTCTTACTACCTTCTTAACATCTTCTGTTACAAGACAAGACTCGATATACTTCTCACCTGCATGAAGTACTCTGTGACCTACAGCAGCAATTTCATCTGTAGACTTGATCACACCGTGTTCTGCATCCATAAGAGCATCAAGTACAAGCTTAACAGCAATGTTGTGATCCTTCATAGGTGTTTCAACAACATACTTATCCTTTCCTGTTGGCTTATGTGTAAGGATAGAACCATCAATACCGATTCTTTCTACAAGACCCTTTGCGATAACGCTCTCATCTTCCATATTGATTAACTGATACTTAAGTGATGAGCTTCCGCAGTTTAATACTAAAATATTCATTCTTATTAATCTCCTATAAAATTAAATATAAGTTATATAATCATTTAATATAATATAAATCATTTAACAATACTTTCTTTATCGGTTCACCGATAGCACTATATTCAAAATAAAAATATCATATTAAATAATCAGTCTATGTTAGTTATACAAACAATATGAGGGGCAAATAATTCGTCCCTCATATTATTATAAATGATGTACCTGACTGCCGCGTAGCAATCATATCATCAAAATGTATGTACACAATTATTTAGCAGCATCCTGAGCCTGAACTGCTGTCATAGCTACAACACCAACGATATCTTCTGCGAAGCATCCTCTTGAAAGGTCGTTAACTGGCATTGAAAGACCCTGAAGAACTGGACCATAAGCGCCAGCCTTAGCAAGTCTCTGAACTAACTTGTAACCAATGTTACCAGCTTCAAGTGAAGGGAATACTAATGTATTAGCCTTACCAGCAACCTTGCTGTTAGGAGCCTTAAGTGCTGCAACTTCTGGAACTAAAGCAGCATCTAACTGAAGTTCACCATCAACAGCAATGTCTGGGTACTTTTCGTTAGCAATCTTAACTGCATCAGCTACCATAGTTACTCTTTCGTGCTTAGCACTTCCGTATGAAGAGAATGAAAGCATAGCAACCTTAGGTTCTGCACCAACAAAGCTCTTGAATGAATCTGCAGATAATGCTGCAACTTCTGCAAGCTTCTCTGAATCAAGATCTGGGTTAACAGCACAGTCAGCGAATACGAATAATCCATTCTCGCCTAATTCACAGTTAGGAACCTCCATAAGGAAGAAACCTGATACACTGCTGATACCTGGCTTAGTCTTTAATAACTGAAGAGCTGGACGGATTGTGTTACCTGTTGAATGGCAGGCACCTGAAACTGCACCATCAGCATCACCGCACTTACACATAAGGCATGCATAGTACATGTAATCCTTCTCCATCTGTTCCTTAGCCATCTCAGGTGTAACACCCTTCTTAGCTCTTAATTCAACGAACTTGTCGATATATTTCTGCTTATTAGGATCATTGAATGGATCTACGATTGTAGCACCTGTAATATCATATCCCTTGCTGTTCTCAGCGATTTCTTCTGGTGTACCGATGATTATAAGATTAGCGATACCTTCCTTTAAAATCTTCTCAGCAGCTGCGAATGTTCTCTTATCCATAGATTCTGGTAAAACGATAGTCTTCTTATCTGCTTTTGCTCTAGCGTAAATTGTGTCAATAAATGCCATGATTACTGACTCCTCCTTAAAATATGAATTTCGGCACATTATGTTTATCATTATGTTACCGCTACTTTTGCCCCCATTATATACCTTTTTTTTGCGTAAGACAAGGTGAGGATTGTTCTAAATGTTAAGCAATTTTACTGAATTATGTCTATAATCCAATGTTATTTAAGCTGCTGCATTATCATTTATGTTATCTATAACCTTTTTAATTCCAAACCACACAGTTAAATCTGTGAATATATCTACAACACTTCCTTGATCAGTAAATGGTGATTCCTGAAGAATTGAAAAATCTCTCAACATTCCATTGTGAACAATATATTCTACTATCTGATTTACGAAATAAATCTGTCTGCTATCAAGATTCGTATTAGTAAGATACTCTGAAAATGCTTCTTTAGCAGCATTCATATCAAGTCCAACAATCTCCCGTACAAATTCACCAAGAGGTTTAGAGCCAAATTCCTGTTCATAGTCTTGTTTAGTACCGACTTCATTCCATAAAATTTTTTCTAATGACTCAATATCCTTTGCTGTTAATGGTTGATTAGTTTTAAGCTTCTTAATTGCAATGTCATCCTGATGCTGTCGAATATAATGCTCGGCTTTTGCTTTATAATTCTGTAATTCATCATTCTCAAGTTCAGCTTCATTCCATTCTATTGAAAGAATTTCATCCGTAAAATTAGTTGAATATTTAACTTTTTCCTTTGGAATATATTTAATTAAATTTCTTAATTTTTCTCTAATTTCTTCAAATTCATCAATTCCAGCAGTATCAATATACGCAGTATTTAAAATTTTATTAATTAAAACTGATTGTGCCTGAATTTCAGGAATATTTGCAATATTAGAAATTGCAGCAACTTTTTTATGCAAATCTGTTCTGGCTTTTGAATATTTCTTACCATCAAGATAAGCCAGTTCAATTGCATACATAAGTGCATCAAATCTAATAGCATTTATATCATCATTGTCAGGCAGTATTAATGGTGCAACTTCATCTTTTACAATTAATGTATCTTCATATGTAATCGTCTGATATCCAGACTCCAGACAATACATATCCACATATTTTAAATGTTGTCGTACAGCAAAATTATCTCTTGGTAGTCTTTGAACTTTCTCACTCATCAACTTTACTAATGCATTACGATATGAAATCAGCCTATCAATCTGATATTCAATATTTTGAAGTTTATAAGCTATTTCAAATTGATAATTAAAAACTGCCCCTTGAAGTGCAATCATATTTGCAGTAGGTTTTTCTTTATTCATACGAAAGAATTCAAAATTACCGCAAAAATCAAAAATATAGAATTTATTTTTATCTTCTCCATCAATTAAATTAGGACATAATCGTGTACCTCTTCCTATCATTTGCCAAAACTTTGCCTTACTTAAAACCTTTTTAAAAAACACAAGATTTAAAATTTCAGGCACATCAATACCAGTATCCAACATATCTACAGAAATGGCAATTTGAGGCAATTTCTTAGCATCCGAGAATTCATCAATAGCACTTTGTGCATAAGTCATATAATTATCTATAACCTTCGCATAACCATCAAGATGTGGATATTCTTTATTAAAAATTTCAAGTATCTTTTCAGCATGATCGTGATTCTTTGCGAATATAACAGTTTTCCCTAATTTCTGACCATAATCAATCTTAATACCCTCTGTCATCAGAATATTTAAAACCTTCTTTATGGTATCCTCATTAAATATCCAAGTATTAAGTGATGAAGGACTTATTGAGTCTGGCAAATCACCATTCTCGTCCTCAAAAGTTTCTTCATATAGAACCTTATCTTCTTCCGACAGAGCATCATATATAATTCCCTGTTCAATAAATTTAAACTTTAATTCAACGGAAATATAATCTACAAGATATCTATCTTTTACAGCCTGTTCCAAATCATATCCATATGTTGGAACTCCATTTTCCAATTCAAATATTGTATATGTATTTTTATCAATCTCATCTTTAGGTGTAGCAGTAAGTCCAATTAATGGAGCATCAAAATAATTAAAAATATCCTTATATTTATTATAAATAGATCTATGAGCTTCATCACATATCACCAGATCAAAATGACCACAAGTAAATATTTTTCCATCTTCATCATTAATTGTATCAATACATTTTATCATAGTCTGATAAGTTGAAAAAACACAATGTGCGTTATAGTTATTCTTTTCTTCAACAAGATTTGTACAAGACAAATTAGGAAGCAAATTTACAAAATTTCTTTTAGCCTGCGTTACAAGAGAATTCCTGTCCGCAAGAAAAAGAACATTTTTAATCCACCCAGCTTTTAACAAGCAGTCACATAATGCAATTACAGTTCTTGTCTTACCTGAACCAGTCGCCATAACAAGTAATGCTTTTCTTCGATTCTTTGCATCCAGACTATTACATACCGCTTTAATAGCAGTTTCCTGATAATATCGACCAGCTATATTTTTATCAATTACAACATTATTAAGGCTTGTTCTCATTGACAATAAATTGAACCATTTTTCCAAATCTCTTTTTGAATAAATGGTAGAACATTTTCTCTCTGGGTATTGACCATCAATTATACGAGTTTCAAATCCATTGGTAAGGAAAATAACTGGTCTTCGGTTATATTTTTGTTCTATCGAATCAGCATATAACTTTGCCTGTTGTCTTCCCTTTGAAACATCAACACAGGTTCTTTTTGCCTCTACAATCGCTAATGGTCTGTGCATATCATCATAAAGTACATAATCTGCAAATCCAACATTTGATTTATTAGGCATCTGTGAAAGTTTATCTTCGCTAATCCAATCATCGCCTTCCACCCATCCTGCATCCATAAGCATAGAATCAACATAAAGCTTTCTTGTCTCATATTCAGATAAATCAAGTGGCTTTTGAACATAAGTCTGCTGTTGTTCTTGTCGTCTAGCTGACAGTTCTTCTTTGAGTGAAGCATTTTCTTCAATTAACTTCTGTAAATTCACTTCCTGATTTGCTGATTTTTCTTTAATTTTTGCCAATTCTTCCTGTGCAGCATTTGAAGCCTGTCTAGACTCTTTTGTTTTTTGAATTCGAGATGTAATTATTGTTTTATCAAAAGAATGTTCTTCATATTTGTCAGAATAACAGTATGCAACATAATCTAAAAAGATGAATAAATTCTCCAAACACAGCATAGCTTCATCTCTTCCAAGCTTTTTACTGCTGTGAGCAACATTATTACCACTTCTACGAATATAATCCATACGTTTCCATAAATCAGAACCAATAATCTGTCTATATTCTTCTGCATTCATTAAACTTTGAAGATTATCCTGATATGGCATTTCCAGTTCAGAATCTACCGAATACATCCATTTTATTGCAAATTCCATTGCCCTTCGGCTATTTATAATGCTTGCTTCTGGATCTATCAAAATAATTCTTTCTGCAGATATTGCAACATCCGAAAATTTTGCAAATTTCGATTCTGCCTTTAAGTAATCAAAATTAGTCTGCATACAACCCCTCCATTCTCTCAAAAATCCATTTTGTAAAGTGCTAAAATATCCAATAAAATATTAATTCATTAAATACAATTTACTTTTTCTCTATATTCACTATTATACATTAAATATTTTCTTGTTTTCAAGATATACATATATACAACTTTTGATTTGTCGACTTGGTGAATAAAATCAACAAATTCATCCTGTTTCTCTTTTTCAGGAACAATAGCCCTTAACTCACTGAGAATTTTTAGATTGATATTCTTTTGTGCAGATTCAGGTGCTTGAGATTCTAATATTGCCTGAAAAAACAAAAACCAATAATGAATAAATATATTATTTGTCTTTTCATTCGAAGTAAATCCAACCACACTATCAGGGAAGCACGCATCAAATGTCAATATAGCCGTTTTTGCAATATTAGCCGCTATTGTAATACAAAGAGTTCCCTTTTCCCACATTTTACTCTGTTTTAGTCCAAATTCTGAATATGTACTATTATAAGATGTAATATATAACCCGGCATTTGCAACATCCCCAGTCTGAATAAGCGGATAATCACCACCTAATAACTTAGGATCATTTCTAGGTCGATGTTTTGATATACCACGACCAAACTCACCAAGCTCAGGTAAAGTAGCCTCTGGCAACCCATAAGAGTTTGATACAGGATCCCCAAACATCTCGACAAATCGGGCTTTGATAAGATCATCTAATCTATATAATTCTTGTTGTCGCTTTTCAATAATATTTTGTACTTTGTCCATATATGAAACAATTTCATCCTGATCATTCAAATCAATTAATGGCATAATCATTTTCTTCAAATGACTCGGTCCATAATTTAATTGTGCTGAACCTGTTATCTGTTTAAATAGCTGTTGCTTAAAATGCTCAGACTTCAAATAATACATAAAATATCTTATTCTCAATTGTTTTTCATCCAGCACCTTAAACCTAATTGTGCTTGTATTCATACATAAAGGAAGCATCGACTCATCAACAAATCCCATTTTCTTATCTACATATTCAACCTTAATTCCTGAACTTGCAATAACGAAATCTCCCGCATCACATAAAAAATGTTTATACTTCCCATATGCTTCTTTCTCTGAAATATATCTATCTGATGTTGATAAATCTATCTTACCATCAACAAGATTAGCTACATTAAGAAGTTTCACTCCATCAATTGTATATTGTGTATTTCTTACACCAGGTCCTTCTTGAAAGAAAAGTACATCTGGTATACTTACCCATGTTTTCTTCATCTACCTCATCCCCACAAATCCGAATTGTCAAGACATATATTTTTGATGTGCTGTCTTTACATTATTCTGATTAACCATTGCATATCGCATTGTCGTATCAATCTGCGAATGTCCTAATATCTTTTGAACCTGTTCAATTGGCATTCCTTTATCAATTGCTCTCGTAGCCATTGAACGACGGAATTTATGGGGATGTATTCTATCAAGTTCTAGTTTTCTCCCAAGATTTCTTAGTCTTATTTCAACTCCGCTTATTTTTAATCTGTCATATGGTGCATCTAAAGTAACAAATAAAGCATTGTTATTATCTACCCTATTATCAATATACTCTTTCAGGTGAACTTTGGCTTTTGCATCAAAATACACCCTGCGTTCCTTATCTCCTTTTCCATAAACAATACATTCTCTACCTTCAAGATCAATGTCATCAATGTTTAAATTTACCAGTTCACCAACTCTTATCCCTGTTGAATATAATAGATCAATAATTGCCAAATCTCGCTTTTCTTTACAATTATCCCTAAGTTTTTCTATTCCTTCATCTGAAATTACACTTTTCACAACAGTTTTAGTTTTTATCTTATGTATCCTTCTCATTGGACTTTTTAAGATATAATCTTCCTCTTCTAACCAAGAAAAGAAACTTGAAATATTTCTTCTTACATTATCAATTGTCACATTTGAACAACCATTCAACTTTTGATAATTTGATAAATATTCTCGAATTTCCTCTGTTGTAGTTTTACGAACTTCTGTCTGTATTTGCGATAACAAATGATTTACAGTTGCCTGATAATAATTGATTGTTCTTTCTGAGCAGCCTTCAATACGTTTCGCATCTAAAAACATATTTAAAAATTCTTCATTTGAAATATCTACTTTTGAAGCTTCATTCTCTGCAAATGTTTTTATTATTACTTCTTGTAGCTTTTTCATCTGTGGAATTGATAAATATTCTGACATTTCATTTAGTACAATAACTATTTTTTCTTCCATATTGGTATCTCCTTCCGATATACCAACATCCTACTCCTGCATTTGCAATTTTATATTTACGTTTATGCTATTTTTTAACAGCTAGTAATATCACTTTTAAATATATTTTACATTTTAAAAATATTATCAATTTGAATTTTATCCAAAATATTTCTTCATCAAGCTATCAAATAACATTTGTGTTTCATCCAAAGATTTTTGAACGACAACTTTTGATTTGTTGACTTGATGAAAAAAGTCGGCGAATTGTTCTTGAAGTTCTATTGGTGGCATTATCATCCTAAACGCCTTAATATCTCCGACATTAATATGTGGTGATGCAGAGCCAGAAACACCTTTTAAAGCATTATCAAGAAATGAATCCCTATTCATTGCTACACACAAAAACTCTGATGTACACTTATCTGTATTGGGTGAAAGAAGCATTGATCTTTGTCCCAATGCAACATTACAGTCCCTATCAATAATAGCAGCTATACCAAGTATTGCTCCCTCTCGTGTATATACTATATCACCAACATCTGGTTTCTTTCGCTGAATCCTCTTTAAGAATTCATCTTCAGGAATATACTCAATATCATCCCAAATAATCCTATTCTTTTTTACAATAGATGTTCTAATACACATAAAACCAGTATCTTCTTTCGTATAAGAAGGCGTTGAATGAGGACAATCAACAATTGCTTTACATGAATTTTCTAAAGGTAATGTGTTCCACCCCATCTCATTCGCAACTGGATCCCCAAACATCTCGACAAATCGGGCTTTAACAAGATTATCTAACATACTAATCTCATCCATATGTTTATTAACTATTATTTTCACTTTTCCCAATATTTCAACTATAACTTTTTGCTTATGAATTGATGGCAATTCAATCATTGCATTTGTCAAATTTTCAAGCTTAATATATTTTATCACCCCACCAATAGCTTGTTTTCTTAATTCTTCAATATAACTTTCCATAAAGTAATATAGATAGGGCATATATAATTTACCACTACCATTATCCTCAATAATATATGTACGTTGATAAGCATCAAATTTACCTTTATAATACTTAACATTCAAGTCACCATTTCCTGCAACCAATACACATTCACAATCATAGGAGTATGTTGATATTTTCAATGGCTCCTTTGAACATGTAAAAAATGGATATTTACCATCTTCTGATGAAGCATTTGCATCTAGCTTACCTGTCTTTATATTGGTCAAATCACCTATTTTCACTCTCATCTTTGCATCCCCACAAATCCGAATTTATTATTATACAATATTAATTCACTAATCATTTTCAACACCTTATTCCTTTTTACCATTTAATCTTTCAGCAATCGTTCTAATTCATCCATCTCTTTATTAATACTAATTTCAAGTTCTCTTATATTAGCCATTATCTCAGATGTTGGTGGGTATTGAACCGCTACATACTCAATTTCTTTGTATTTATTAATACTAAGATCATAACCATTATCAACAATATCCTGTTTAGGAACCATAAATGATTTATCTGTTCTCTTTCTATCTTTTTCCTTGTCCATATTCTTAAATCGTTCTATAATATCAGGAATATCATTTTCTGCAACTGGTGTTCGCTTATCATCCAAGCTGAAACCATCTGCTGTCATATCGTAAAACCACACATTATCAGTACCGCCGTGTTCTGTCTTCGTAAATATAAGAATAGCCGTTGACACTCCTGCATATGGTTTAAATACTCCAGATGGCATAGAAATCACTGCCTCCAGCCTCTGATTTTCAATAATTTCTTTTCTAATATCTTTATGAGCCTTTGACGAACCAAATAGAACTCCATCAGGAACAATACATGCACATCTTCCATATGGTTTTAAAATTCTAAGGAATAATGTAAGAAATAACAACTCTGTTTTCTTTGTTTTACAAACTTTAAGCAAATCTCCTGATACAGACTCCGCATCAAGACTACCTTTGAAAGGCGGATTTGCAAGCACCAATGAATATTTACTTTTGTCTGTATTCTGATCAGATAAACTATCCCTATATTCAATAAATGGATTATCAATACCGTGTGTCATCATATTCATTGCTCCAATACGAAGCATTGTTCTATCCATATCATATCCATAAAACATATGGTTCATATAGTGATCTTTTTTCTGCTTATCAAAGAAGATTTCCTCTTTTCTGTTTTCTTTCAAATATTCTCCTGCCGCAACTAAGAAGCCTGATGTTCCACAAGCTGGATCACATATCATTTCATTGCTTGATGGATCCATCATTTCTACTATCATTCTAATAATATGTCTAGGAGTTCTAAATTGTCCATTACGCCCAGACTGTGCAATCTTGGACAAGAGATATTCATACACATCACCACGCACATCAGCAGTCTGTATTTCATTCATAATCGCATAAATTTCATCTAAAGAATCCACAACCTTTGATAAAATAAGTGGCGTTGGTAATTTAAAAATAGCATCATCCATATATTTTGAATAAGCACTATTCTTATCACTGTGCAATGTTTTGATAAATGGAAATACCCATTCCTGCATTATTGAATACATTCTATCTGCTGGGAAATCACGAAAACAAGACCATTTAAGCTGTGAACCATCTATTGTTCTTTCTCCAATTCTTACCTCTTCCGAAAAAATGCTTTTATATGGAAGCCCAAGAATCGCGCTCTCTTTTGCTCTTATATTATCTGAATCATCCAAATCATGAATAAACATCAGATATGTAATTTGTTCTATAACTTCTAATGGATTAACCAATCCACCTGCTGCAAAAATATCCCATAAACCATCAATTTTATTTTTTAATTCACCTGTAATCATTTAATCCTCCATATTCCATATATACTTTGTATATCTACCGCCACCAATTTTACTTATTTCGCCGCTCTTTAACAAATCTGCCAATGTTCTCTGAATTGTTGTATCACTTACATCCGGATTCATTTTCATCAATTCAGATTTTGTAATTGGACCTATATGTGTTTTAATTATTTCACGGATACGGTCAGCTTTCGATAATCTCGAATCAGTTAACAACTGTACTCTTGATTCAAATTCCTTATAAGCTTTTACAATTACACCTAACATATAATTTACAAAAGGTTTATAATCATTTTCATTTTCATGCCAATTTACCGAACTATCTTGAAGTGCTTCATAGTATGTTTCTTTTGAGTCTTCAATTATTTTTTCAATACTTATATATTTACCGACTATAAAGCCTGCCTGATATAGCAACAGCAACGTAAGTAATCTGCTCATTCTTCCATTACCATCATTAAACGGATGTATACACAAAAAATCCAAGATAAACATTCCAACAAGTATCAGTGGATCAACATTACCTTTTGCTTCTCGAAAAGCTTCAAATAGTTCATCTATTGAACTCGGTGTTTCCCAGGCAGCCACTGGTTTAAATCTAATTTTCTCATTACCATCAGAATCCATTTCACGAATAATATTATCAGATGTTTTATACATTCCACCCTCTATATTTCCAAGGAATTTATACAAATCCCTATGTAATTGTAAAAGATAATTGGCATTAATCGGAATATAATCATAATTTTCGTGAATTGTATTTAAAACATCCCTGTATCCTGCAATTTCAGATTCATCGCGGTTTCGTGGTGTTGTCTTTGACTGCACCAGATTTTTCAATCTATCATCTGCTGTTGAAATGCCCTCAATTCTATTTGAAGCTTCCGTACTTTGAATTTTGGCAATCTCCACCAACTCACTAAGTTCATCCTTGTGAGCTTCTATAAATAGTCTTTGTTCTCCCTTATATTCATTAATAAGAGTTAATTTTCTTACTATTTCCGGTGTTAATAACTTATCCCATTTCTTCGTATAACTATAATCTCTCATTCAATTACCTCATCAGTGCTTTTATGATAATTTATATTTTTATCATTTTACTGTATTTTAATTTAGTCGTCAATATTCAATTTAGTCATTTATTAGTTGTTTGACTAAATTAAAATGCTGTATGATGTAATTAAATATACTACTTTCCCTGCATATCCTTCAACATCTTTACAATCCTGTCCCTGTTTTTCGCTGTTTTCATAAAAGTAGTTTTCATAACTTTTAACAGCTACAGTTCTACACTCAACACTTCTCTATATGGATTGACCGTAGACAATCCTATTTTAGCAATCTGACCATCTATAGGCATAAATAAATCCTGTAATACAGCAAATGCCTGTCTCATCTGCTCCTTATCAAGACATTTGCCAAGTGTAATATGCGGCATCCACGAATATGGCTGATAAAATTTGCTTATATTAGTTTCTGGAATTGTTGCAAATTCATTATATAT
>OOCP01002954.1_pt1 | contig 13371 bp, 9 predicted proteins | sample 1671511 | NCBI WGS metagenome assembly OOCP01 (sample SAMN06348164, study PRJEB24527) | human gut metagenome | biome: human gut; feature: ankylosing spondylitis patient; material: feces | host: Homo sapiens | place: China | collected 2015-10 | reverse complement strand
TATCATGAAGAATGTATTGATTATTGGACTTGGAAGATTTGGAAGACATATTGCCATGCAGCTGAATCAGCTTGGGCATGAAATTATGGCAGTTGACTGGAATGAAGAAAGGGTGGACAAAGTGCTTCCGTTTGTGACTAACGCCCAGATCGGGGACAGTACCAATGCTGAATTTTTACAATCCCTTGGAATTGGAAACTACGATATCTGTTTTGTGACTATTGGAGGAAGCTTTCAGAATTCTCTTGAGACAACTTCCCTTCTGAAAGAACTGGGAGCAAAACTGGTAATATCCAGAGCTGAACGTGATGTCCATGAAAAATTTCTTTTACGCAATGGTGCAGATAAGGTGGTTTATCCGGAAAAGCAGGTTGCAAAATGGGCATCTATCCGTTACACAGATGATCATATCCTTGATTATATGGAGGTGGATGCTTCCCATGCGATTTTTGAGGTAGAAGTGCCGGAGGAATGGACTGGAAAAACTGTAGGCGGACTGGATATCAGAAAGCGTTACAATATTAATATTCTGGCAGTAAAAAATGAAGGAGAATTTAATATTGCAATTTCTCCGGATACGTATTTGGAAGAGAATAGTAAATTACTGGTGCTGGGAGAATACAGAGCTCTTCAGAAGTGCTTCCGCATATAGTAAAAAAGACTTTTGACCACAACACAGCCCCATGATATAATTTTCAAAACAGTAAAAAAGATGGGGGCCAGGATGAATTTAACAAATGTGAATCATCAGAAACGATCATTTACATGGTCTATGGAAAAACCGTCTGCAAAGGATTATTTTCTGACGGTATTTATATTTGTGGTATGCACCTTAATTGGTCTGTTGTTTCAGAAACTGAATTTTACGGATACGAATATTGTAACCATATATATTCTGGGGGTTTTGATTACTTCGATTGTGACAGATGGCTATCTTTGCAGTGTGGCAGGCTCTTTCTTAAGTGTATTTTTATTTTGTTTTTTTCTGACAGAACCAAGGATGTCTTTTAAAACCTATGCGGTGGGTTATCCGGTGACATTTTTCATAATGCTTATTTCATCCGTACTTACGGGAGCACTTGCAGCAAAGCTGAAAACACATGCAAAGCTGTCTACACAGCTTGCTTTTCGTACACAGATTCTGTTCGATACAGACCGTCTGCTGCAAAAGGCAAAAGGAGAAACAGAGATTCTTGATGTCACCTGTACACAGCTTCTCCGTTTATTAAACCGCAATATTACAGCATATGTAGTAGAAAACGGAACTTTATCAGAGGGAAAGCTTTTTTCCGGAGAAAAAGAGGACACAGAAGATTTTTTGATACCAGAAGAGCAGCAGATAGCCAGATGGGTCTGTGAAAACAGGCAGCATGCCGGTGCGTCCACACACCATTTTCCTCAGGCTAAATGTTTATATCTGGCAATCCGGAGCGGGGATAATGTTTACGGTGTGATCGGGATACCATTGCAAAAAGAAACACTGGACACTTTTGAATACAGCATCCTGTTGTCTGTAATAAATGAATGTGCGCTTGCAATGGAAAATGCGAAAAATGCATTAGAAAAAGAAAAAAATGCAGTTATGGCCAAAAATGAACAGTTGCGGGCAGATCTTCTTCGGGCGATTTCGCATGATCTTCGTACGCCGCTTTGCTCCATTTCCGGTAATGCAGATATGCTGCTTGGCAATAGCGACCGTCTGGACGAAGCTACAAAACATCAGATTTATAGCGATATCTATGATGATTCTGAATGGCTGATCGGAGTTGTGGAGAATCTGCTTTCCATTACCAGACTGAATGACGGAAGACTGAAATTTAAATTTACAGACCAGCTTCTGGATGAGGTGATTGCAGAATCCCTGAGGCATATCAGCCGGAAACATGATGATTATAAAATTGTGACAGACTGCGAAGAACTTGTTCTTGCACGTATGGATGTACGTCTTATTATGCAGGTTCTGGTAAATTTAGTTGACAATGCAATAAAATATACACCACCGGGTTCTGTGATCTGCATTCGGGGAACGAAAACAGATGGAAAAGCGCAGATAAGTGTGGAAGATAATGGCCCGGGAATTCCGGAAGAAATGAAAACACATATTTTTGAGATGTTTTATACAGGGAAAACAACAGTTGCGGATAGTCACCGAAGTCTGGGACTTGGACTGGCACTTTGCCACTCTATTATAGAAGCACATGAAGGAACCCTGGTTTTGACAGATCATGATCCTCATGGATGCAATTTTACTTTTACTTTACCCTTAAGCGAGGTGACATTAAATGAATAAAACATTAATTCTGGTGGTTGAGGATGACAGACCCATACGCAATCTGATCGTTACTACATTAAAAACACATGACTATAAATATCTGGCTGCAGAAAACGGATTTTCAGCCATTCTGGAAGCTTCGTCCCACAATCCGGATATTGTTCTTCTGGATCTGGGGCTTCCTGATATGGAAGGGGTAGAAGTGATAAAAAAAATCCGTACCTGGTCGAATATGCCGATTATTGTGATCAGCGCCAGAAGTGAGGACACAGATAAAATAGAGGCGCTGGATGCAGGAGCGGATGATTATATTACGAAACCGTTCTCTGTTGAGGAATTACTTGCGCGTATCCGTGTCACCCAGAGGAGACTTGCGGTTATGCAGAGCGGAGAGCAGATAGAAAGCTCTGTTTTTGAGAATGGTGGATTAAAGATAGACTATACGGCAGGCTGTACATATCTGAAGGGAGAGGAATTGCATCTGACACCTATAGAATATAAGCTGCTCTGTCTTTTGTCCCGCAATGTGGGAAAGGTATTGACACATACCTATATTACCCAGCAGATTTGGGGACGATGTTCGGATAATGACGTTGCTTCTCTTAGAGTTTTTATGGCAACATTGCGAAAAAAACTGGAGCCTGAGAAAAATGGAGTGCAATACATCCAGACACATATTGGCATTGGATATCGCATGCTTAGAATTGAGAAGTAATATCCTCTTTTTATAGCAATCCTCGTAAATAATGCATTTAAGAGGATTGCTATAGATTTATTTCTCATAATATAATAAGAAGGAACCCTCCCAATATTAACAGCAATGAGGAAACAGCTGAAAAGATCTGGGCTCCTACACCTGGGGTGCCGCCCTGTTTGATCACTTCATCGCGGTCAAGTTTATTTTTCATCAGATTCTCTGTGATTCCGGGTGTGGATTTGAGAGTCTGTCCGTCCTGTATGCCGATAGCAGTTACGGTTTGCCCTGTTTCGAAATCAGCAGCAGAATAATAATAACGAACATCATATTCTTTATGTGAACGTGTCGTCTGGTTCGATGGTTCTATAAAATGCTTCTGTGTATAGGTGTTATCCGGTACATATGTATAACCGGCAGATGATAATGCTGCCTTGTCGTAATCTTCCCAGGTTTTGGTCAGCATAATATCATCAATAAAATCCTGCGAAAGTGCATAATTTCCAATTTTCCCCTGGCCTGATACCGGCATGCTACTGAAAGATGAATTCCATTCCAGAACGCCATATTTCTTTTCGTCGTCAGTCATTGCCTCCTTCTTTTTGGAAGAAGATTTTGTTAATTTCATTGTCTGTTTTGAACTTGAAATGCGGATGCTGTCAAAGTCCAGTCCAAGCTCATCATCATGTGCCGGTTCAGTCAGCTCAAATGTGCCGCATACAATGACTGTCTTTCCATCGTTTTCCGGGTCGATCGTATCTGCTGCATCAACGTAAACTGCGTCTTTCAGAGCTGCTTTTGTTTTGGGGTTATCCACAAAGATCATCTTTAAAGCAGATACAAAAAAGAATATTCCGATTATTACAAGGAGAATCCCTCCTGCTTTCTTCAATATCTTCATAATTTTCATCACCCTCCATTTCTGTTAATATTTTCTGCAAGTATCTCAATCATATTATTACATATTTTACTTCGCTTGCCACTGTCACTTGCGATAGTAACAGGTTGCATTATTTTCTGGAATTACAGTAGGATTCATGCTATTATGAAAAGTAATAAGACGGATAACAATAATAAGGTATGCTTTATAAATGGAAGGGGATATAAGATGGCAGGATTAAAAAAACTTCCAATTGGAATTGAGAATTTTGAAAAATTGCGGCAGGAAGATTTCTATTATATAGATAAGACACGACTGATTGAACAGTTGCTTACAAGATGGGGTGAAGTAAACCTGTTTACCCGTCCGAGACGTTTCGGAAAATCCCTGAATATGAGTATGCTCCAGAGTTTTTTTGAGATTGGAAAAGATAAGACTTTGTTTGATGGGCTGAGGATTTCAGATAATCAGGAATTATGTGAGGAATATCAGGGGAAATTTCCGGTGGTTTCTGTCAGTCTGAAGGGAATCAATGGTGCCACATATGAGGAAGCCCGCAGATTTCTTATAAAAACAATCAATGAAGAAGCCCGCAGGCTATCCGTACTTTCAGACAGCACAGAGCTTGATGAAACAGATCACGAATTACTGACACAGTTAAAGAAAAAAGAAATGACAAACGATTCTCTGGTGTACAGTATCCGTGAACTGACAGAATTGCTGGAAAAGCACTATGGCAGCAAAGTAATTGTTCTGATCGATGAGTATGACGTACCTCTGGCAAAGGCAAATGAAAATGGCTATTATGATGAAATGGTATTGCTGATCCGTAATTTATTTGAGAATGCATTAAAAACCAACAACAGTCTGAAATTCGCAGTGCTGACAGGATGCCTGCGGATTGCAAAAGAAAGCATTTTTACAGGTCTTAACAACTTTAAGGTTTATTCCATTACAGATAAGAGCTTTGATGAAACATTTGGATTTACAGATGCGGAAGTAAGGGAACTCCTCCGGTATTATGGACAGGAAAAATATTATGAGACAGTGAAAGAGTGGTATGACGGCTACAGGTTTGGAAATGTGGATGTTTATTGTCCATGGGATGTGATCAATTTCTGCAGCGATCATCTGGCAGATCCCGGGCTGGAACCGAAGAATTACTGGGCGAATACAAGTGGAAACAGTGTGATCAGTCATTTCATTGACAGTGTGGGAAAACCACAGAAGCTGACCAGAATGGAGCTGGAACAGCTGGTAAATGGAGGGATTGTCCAGAAAGAAATTAATTTTGAGCTTACCTATAAGGAATTATATTCTTCCATAGACAATCTGTGGAGCACACTTTTTATGACCGGATATCTGACACAGAGAGGGGAACCCAGTGGTAACAGATATAATCTGGTTATTCCCAACAGAGAGATCCGAAATATTATCACCAACCATATTTTGAAAATGTTCAAAGAAAATGTAAAGGACGATGGAAAAACAGTCAGCGATTTGTGTGATGCACTGCTGAACCAAAATCCGGAAAAAGTAGAGTTGATTTTTACAGAATATATGAAAAAAACGATCAGCATAAGAGATACCTTTGCCCGGAAACCAACGAAAGAAAATTTCTATCATGGATTGCTGCTTGGTATTCTGGGATTCAAAGAGAACTGGTCAGTAATGTCAAATCGGGAATCAGGAGACGGATTCGGGGATATTCTGATCCGTATAGAAGATGAAGATGTGGGAATTGTGATCGAAGTAAAATATGCAGATGACGGAAATCTTCAGGGAGAGTGCGAAAAAGCACTTCAGCAGATTATAGATATCAGATATACTGAGGCGTTAGAGCAGGAAGGGATTCATACAATCATAAAATATGGAATCGCCTGTTACAGAAAGAAATGTAAGGTGCTGATGAGAATAGACAAACAGTGAACACAGAATATTCAGACCTCATTACCGGATGCAGAACGAACGGTAATGAGGTCTTGTCACGTTATCCTTTAGTTACTGTTCACTCCGCTCACAGTAACTTAGCCAAAATTCATTCCAGATTGCCTGTGGCAATGGAATTTTGGCTTGTATGTCTCGGGATAGTGGTATGTGAACAGTAACATCCTTTACTCTAATGCTGAGTTTTTTCCGTGTTTGCAATTGACATCTTAACAGGAAATGATTATGATATCTCTGACAGCGCTTTTTAGCTGTCCGGATTTCTTATCAAATCAAATACCCTGTTGCCAGTGGGATATTTGATTTGATATGAAATGAATGAGGAATGGTGAAATACGAAGGAGAGTTAGAAGTTATGAGTATTTCCATGATTGGAATTGACCATAATATGGCACCGGTGGATATTCGTGCGAAATTTGCATTTACAAAGAAAAATGCCGGTGAAGCAATGGAAAAAATAAAGAATCAAAATGGAATATATGGATGCGTGATCCTGTCCACCTGTAACCGCCTGGAGGTCTGGGCAAGTGTGGATGATGAGGTAGATGTCTGTCTTTATGACTGTCTCTGCAGGATAAAGGGAATTACTGAGGATTCTTACAGACAATATTTTGTAGAGCGTAAGGATCAGGAGGCAGTTGAGCATCTTTTTTATCTTACCAGTGGTCTGAAATCACAGATCATAGGGGAGGATCAGATCCTTACACAGGTGAAGGATGCCCTGAATCTGGCAAGAGAGAATTTTGCGGCAGATGGTGTTTTGGAGGTTCTGTTCAGAATGGCTGCCACAGCAGGAAAGAGAATTAAGACAGAGGTTCCTTTTTCCCATGGAAATCCGTCAGTGATCCATCAGGCCATCGGATTTCTGGCAGAGAAAGGGTATTCTCTCAGGGATAAGACCTGTATGGTCATCGGTAACGGTGAGATGGGTAAGGTGGCTGCTCAGGCTTTGCAGGAGGCAGGTGCAGATGTGACAGTGACCATCCGTCAGTACAGAAGCGGAGTTGTGAATATTCCGCTGGGCTGTAAGCGCATTAATTACGGTGACAGAATGGAGTATGTGCCGCAGTGTGATCTTGTAGTGAGTGCAACTGCAAGCCCGAATTTCACATTAAGAGAAGAATTATTCCAGGGAATCCGGACAAAGGATGACCTGATTCTGATCGATCTGGCAGTTCCCAGAGATATAGAGCCATCTGTTGGAAAGATTCAGGGGGTCACACTTTATGACATGGACAGCTTCCGTATAGAGGAAGTTCCTGCAGAACTTCAGGAAAATCTGGAGGCAGCAGGCGCGATCGTAAGAGAGCAGATGGATGAATTTTTCCAATGGCTGGATGGAAGAGACCTGATCCCAAGAATTCAGGATATTAAAGATGAGGCAGTCAATGACCTGAATTTAAGGATTGCAAAGATATTAAAGAAAACACCTATGGAAGAGGATGACAGGCAGAATCTGGTCCATGCAGTGGATACGGCAGCAGGAAAAGTAGTAAATAAACTGATCTTTGGTCTGCGTGACAGTCTGAATCAGGAGATTTTCCTTGAGTGTGTGGCAGGACTGGAGAAAATATATGAAGAATAAGCCGTATTTTCCAATGTTTATAGACTTATCAGATAAGAATATCGTGGTTGTAGGCGGCGGAAACATTGCAACCCGTCGAGTGAAAACCCTTTTATCATTCACCAGAAATATCAGAGTCATTGCTCCGAAGGTCACCATGGAGATGATGGAGCTTGGCAAAGCCGGCTATGTAGAGTTGATCACACGTCCGGTGAAGCGTACAGACTTTGCGATGGCATATATGGTGATCGCATCTACAAATGACAGAAAGTTAAATGATGAGATCCACAGGATCTGCAGGCAGGAAGGCGTTTATGTTAATGTAGCCAGCGACAGAGAACAGTGCGATTTTTATTTCCCCGGGATCTATATGGAGGATGGACTGGTGGTGGGAATCACAGCCAGCGGTCTGGATCATAAAAAAGCGCGCAGGATAAGAGAAGAGATTCAGAATGCCCTGGAGAGAGTTGCGCAGGAAGATGATAATGAGGAGGAAAATGATGACTGAGGTGATCATTGGAAGTAGAGAGAGTAAGCTGGCAGTTCTCCAGAGTGAGATGGTAAAAAGCTACATAGAACAGAAAAACCGTGAAGAAAATGCCGGCTCTGAAATAACAGTAAATATCCTGACTATGAAAACGACAGGAGATATTATTCTGGACCGTACCCTGGATAAGGTGGGCGGAAAAGGACTGTTTGTAAAAGAACTGGACAGGGCATTGCTGGATGGTAAAAGCAATCTGTCTGTACACAGTCTTAAGGATATGCCTATGGAGGTTCCAAAAGAGCTTCCGCTTCTGGCCTTTTCAAAGCGTGAGGATCCAAGAGATGTACTGGTGCTTCCTGAGGGAGTGGCGGAGCTGGATCCGGATAAACCTCTGGGATGTTCCAGCTTAAGGAGAACTCTTCAGTTAGAGAAGCTGTATCCTGAGATGGAGGTAAAGAGTATCCGTGGAAATCTGCAGACAAGGCTTCGCAAGCTGGATGAAGGAGAGTATTCCGGGCTGATCCTGGCAGCGGCAGGTCTGAAACGACTGGGGCTGGAAAGCAGGATCAGCAGATATTTTACACCAGATGAGATGATTCCTTCAGCAGGTCAGGGAATCCTGGCTGTGCAGGGACGCAAAGGTGAGGATTATGGGTATCTGGACGGATACTGTGACAGGGATGCCTGGATTGCAGGAACTGCAGAGCGCGCATATGTAAAATATCTGGACGGAGGATGTTCTTCGCCTGTAGCTGCATTTGCAGAGGTGGACGGAGATGAGATCTTTATCCGCGGTTTATATTACAGTGAAGCTACAGGAAAGTGGCTTACAGGTCAGATCAGAGGTGCAGCAGAGGATGGAGAGAAGCTGGGAATTGCACTTGCAAAGCAATTGAAATCTGACTGTGAGGGAAGATAAAAAAATTTATAAAAAGAAAATTCTTGTGACGCAAAAAGGAGAAGAAACATGGCAGCTGGCAAGGTTTGGCTGGTTGGTGCGGGACCGGGTGATATCGGGCTTTTTACATTAAAGGGCGCAGCGGTTCTGCAGCAGGCAGATGTGGTAGTATATGACAGTCTGGTAGGCGAAGGGGTTCTGGCAAAGATCCCGGAGCATGCCAGACTGATTAATGTAGGTAAAAGAGCAAATCACCATACAATGGTGCAGGAGGATATTAATAAGGTTCTTCTGGAAGAAGCTGAAAAAGGAAATAAAGTAGTAAGACTTAAAGGTGGAGATCCCTTTCTCTTTGGAAGAGGCGGGGAGGAACTGGAACTTCTTTCTGAGAATGGAATCCCTTATGAGATTATACCCGGAGTGACATCTCCCATTTCTGTTCCTGCTTATAATGGGATTCCTGTGACACACAGGGATTTCTGTTCGTCCTTACATATTATTACAGGACATAAACGCGCAGGGCAGGAGTATGATATAGATTTTAAAGCACTGACCCGGACAAAGGGAACACTGGTGTTTCTAATGGGAATTGCAGCACTGGAGGATATCTGCAAAGGGCTTCTTGCAGGTGGAATGGATCCGGATATGCCGGCAGCAGTTCTTCAGAAAGGAACAACAGCAGGACAGAAGCGGGTGGTTGCTACTGTAGGTACCCTCAAGGAAGAGGTGGACAGACAGGGGATAGAGACACCTGCCATTATTGTTGTGGGAAAGGTATGTTCTTTGGCTGACAAATTTGCCTGGTATGAGAAGCTTCCTCTGGCAGGCTGGAAGGTTCTGGTCACAAGACCAAGACAGCATATTTCAAAGACAGCAGATCTTCTCCGTCAGAAAGGTGCCGAGGTTCTGGAGCTGCCGTCTATCTGTACAGTACCTGTTGAGGATAATGGCAGACTGTATGAGGCATTTGAGAAACTGGATACTTATCAGTGGATCATTTTTACAAGCCCTGCAGGTGTGGAGATCTTTTTTGACGAGATGGACAGAAAAGAGATGGATGTGCGCAGCCTGGGACAGGCGAAGATCGCAGTGATCGGTGAAGGAACGAAGAAAAAGCTGAAAGAGCATCACCTGCTGGCTGATTTTGTGCCAGATGTGTATGACGGAGATACTCTTGGAGCAGAGCTTGCAAAAGAACTTCAGGGAAATGAAAAAATCCTGATCCCAAGAGCCGAAGCCGGAAATAAAAAGCTGACAGAATTGCTGGAGCAGACAGGGGCACAGGTGGATGATATTGCAACCTACACTACACGTTATGAGAAGAGCAGGCTGATCGATGAGAAGAAAGAGCTGGAGACAGGAAGTGTGGACTGTGTAGTATTTACCAGTGCATCCACTGTAAAGGGCTTTGTGGAAGGCACAAAGGGACTGGACTATACGAAGGTAAAAGCTGCCTGTATCGGAAAACAGACCAAAGCTGCAGCAGATGCTTATGGTATGCAGACCCGCATGGCAAAGAAGGCTACCATCGAAAGTCTCATAGAGCTTGTGGAAGAGATGAAACAGGAAAACTGATAACTATTCTGCAAAAAATGGAACAGTTATGAGAATTGTTGATAAAAGGAGCAAAAAGACATGGATTTAATTCAGAGACCAAGAAGATTAAGAGGCAGTGAAAATTTAAGAAAAATGGTAAGAGAGACAAGAATGGACAAGTCTTCCCTTATCTATCCCTTATTTGTAAAAGAGGGAACAGGAATCGAAGAAGAGATCCCTTCTATGGAAGGACAGTTTCGCTACAGTGTAGACCGTCTTCCTTTTGAACTGGAACGTCTGCAGAATGCAGGAGTAAACAGCATTATGCTGTTCGGTATCCCGGATCATAAGGATGAGGTGGGAAGCGGTGCGTACGACCCCAACGGAATCGTACAGAAGGCCCTGAGAGAAGCAAAGAAACAGTTCCCGGACATGTACTATATCACAGATGTATGTATGTGTGAGTACACTTCACACGGACACTGCGGAGTGCTCTGCGGTCATGATGTAAATAATGATGCAACACTGGAATTACTGGCTAAGACAGCTGTTTCCCATGTAGAGGCAGGCGCAGATATGGTAGCTCCCTCTGATATGATGGACGGACGTGTACGTGCTATCCGTGAGGCTCTTGATGCGAACGGACATTATGGAGCACCGATCATGTCCTATGCAGTAAAATATGCATCTGCTTTCTACGGACCATTCCGTGATGCAGCAGGTTCTGCACCGTCTTTTGGTGACAGAAAGAGCTACCAGATGGATTTCCATAACAGAAGAGAAGGAATGAAGGAAGCTCTTACGGATGTGGAAGAGGGCGCAGATATTATCATGGTAAAACCGGCGCTGTCTTATCTTGATATCATTCGTGAAGTCAGAGATACGATTGACCTTCCGGTTGCTGCCTATTCGGTAAGTGGGGAATATGCAATGGTAAAAGCAGGAGCAAAATTGGGATATATTGACGAAGAACGAATTATCGGTGAAATGGCAGTCAGTACATTCCGTGCCGGAACAGATATCTATCTGACTTATTTTGCAAAAGAAATCGCAAAACTTATGGATGAAGGGAGAATTGGATAATGGCAAAATCACAAGAATTATTTAAACGTGCAGTAAATCGAATTCCAGGCGGAGTAAACAGTCCGGTTCGTGCTTATGGGGCAATCGGTGAGACTCCAAGATTTATACAGGGAGCAGTAGGAAGCAGTATTTTTGATGTAGATGGACAGAAATACCTGGATTATATCTGCTCCTGGGGACCGATGATTTTAGGACATAATCATCCGGTGATTCGTGATGCGGTAGTTCGTGCCTGTGAAAATGGATTGAGTTTTGGCTGTGCGACAGAACGGGAAGTAGAGATGGCAGAGTTTATCTGTGAGAGAATTCCGCATGTAGAGATGATTCGTATGGTAAATTCCGGTACGGAAGCAGTAATGAGTGCAATTCGTGTAGCAAGAGGATTTACCGGAAAATCAAAAATCATTAAATTTGCAGGTTGTTATCATGGACACTCCGATGCACTCTTAGTTAGTGCAGGAAGTGGAGTTATGACAAGTGGAGTGCCGGACAGCGCAGGTGTCCCAAAGGGCTGTACACAGGATACCATGATTGCAGTTTATAATGATTTAGAGAGCGTAAAACAGCTTTTAGAGGAAAGCAACGATGAGGTGGCTGCCGTAATCGTAGAGCCGGTTGGTGCAAACATGGGTGTTGTACCGCCAAAAGATGGATTTTTAGAGGGACTGCGTACGCTTTGTGATGAACATAAAGCACTGTTGATTTTTGATGAGGTCATTACCGGATTCCGTTTAAAATTCGGAGGCGCAGCAGAATACTTTGGAGTGACACCGGATTTGGTTACTTATGGAAAAATTATCGGTGCAGGTATGCCGGTTGGTGCTTATGGCGGAAGAAAAGAAATTATGGAAATGGTTTCCCCGGCAGGTCCGGTTTATCAGGCAGGAACGTTAAGTGGAAATCCGGTTGCGATGGCAGCAGGTCTGGCACAGTTAAAACTGTTATGGGAAGATCAGGATGTCTATACCAGAATTTACCGAAAAGGGGAGTACCTGTTTGAAGGAATCCAGAAAATCTTAAAAGAAAATGAAGTTCCTTATCAGGTCAACTATACGGCTTCTCTTGGTTGTATCTTCTTTACCAGTGAAAAGGTAACAGATTATACCAGTGCAAAAACAGCAGATACAAAAGCCTTTGCTGAATACTTTAAGTATATGCTCAATCATGGAGTACATCTTGCACCGTCTCAATTTGAAGCAATGTTCCTTTCTGATGCGCATACACAGGAAGAACTGGACTTGACTTTGGAACTGGTTGAGCAGTATTTTAAAACATGGTAGAGTCTATGACATCAACACAAGTTGCATGCGGAGCGCTTCTCTTATTTGTATTTGCACTCGTCTGGTCAATGGTAAGGGAAAATAACAAAAGAAAAAAGAAATTTCTCGAAAAAATAAAGAAAAGCTGGGGAGCTGTCCCAACACGGGAATATAGCTGGGATGAGTTAGAGCAGATATCGGCTTATCATAAAGCACAGCCAAAAAACAGCTTTGTGATAGATGAGATTACCTGGAATGATTTGGATATGGACCGGATTTTCATGTTGATGAATCAGACCGTATCGTCGGCAGGAGAAGACTATCTTTATGCAATGCTTCACAGACCGGAATTTTCAGAAGAGAGATTAAAGGAGCGGGAACGGCTGTTTTGTTTTTTTGAAAAAGAAGAAAAGACAAGAATTCGTTGTCAGCAGATTCTTACAACGCTTCGTAAACCGAGAGGACTTTCTTTGTATCAGTCAATTCATGTTGAAAAAGACTGCCAAGTTGGCTCGCCGATACGGGAAATTCTTTCGTGCGTGCTCTTTTTTGCATCGCTTGTCGCATTTATGGTAGTTCCTGCTTATGGAGTGTTTGCATTTTTAGCAGTGAGTGGAATCAATATTATCACTTATTTGATTGTACAGCTTTTTCACATAATCATCATTAAGTGTGCTATAGGCATAATCTGTTTTTGGTTCATTATACACACACGGCTCTGTCGGTTTAGGTTTAAATGTTGTTTTTACAC
>OOCP01002942.1_pt1 | contig 13443 bp, 8 predicted proteins | sample 1671511 | NCBI WGS metagenome assembly OOCP01 (sample SAMN06348164, study PRJEB24527) | human gut metagenome | biome: human gut; feature: ankylosing spondylitis patient; material: feces | host: Homo sapiens | place: China | collected 2015-10 | reverse complement strand
CTCATCGAAGCAGTAGACATTGTGTCGGGTGTCATGAGTAATATCTATTTCAAAGAAGCAATGGAAGATGCCAAAGAAGAGATTACCATTGGTATGCCTCTGTCAAGACCACTGCAGGAGAGTGGATTATTCCCTCCCATGGTATATCAGATGATACGTATCGGTGAAGAATCCGGTAATACAGAGGAAATGTTGGACAAGCTGGCGGATTACTATGATGAAGAAGTGGAAATGTCCGTGCAGTCCCTCATGGCAGCCATGGAGCCTATGATCATTATTGTACTGGCAGTCGTGGTCGGTGGACTGATCGCTGCATGTATGATGCCGATGATGCAGATGTACACAGCACTTGACAACATATAATTTGGATTATCCGTTCTGTGTAGGGACAGGACGATAATTAATAAATGGGGCGGAAAACTTACTACACTGAAATTCAAAAAACACATAAAAAGGAGAATGTTATTATGAACAAGAAACAGAAGAGTTTAACAAACAAAGGTTTCTCCCTGGTAGAGTTGATTATCGTTATTGCTATCATGGCAGTACTGGTTGGTGTATTGGCACCTCAGTATGTAAAGTATGTGGCACAGTCTAAGGTTTCAACTGACATTACCAATGCGGAAGAACTAGTTACTGCTATTAATGTGGCTTTGTCTGATGTTGATCAGAGTGTTGAAATTACAAGTGGAACTGCTTTTGCGGCAGGGGCTACTGTTGTAAAAGAAGGTTCTGAAGTGAAAGTAACAGCACCTACTTCTAAGGTTGATAAAGATCGTACATGGACAGTAACATATGATGACAATGGTGTAAGCGAAGTTAAATTGGGAACCGAAGTAATTTGGCCCGATGCAAAGGACTATGAATAATTTGACTTGAAAGGCAACCGCTATGCTCCCAACAATTCTTCTCTATATAGTCGTATTCCTTTACGGAATCGTTATCGGTAGCTTCCTCAATGTGTTGATCTACCGTATCCCGAAAAAAGAGAATATTGTAACGACCAGGTCTCACTGCATGAACTGCGGTTATCAGCTGCGGTGGTACGACCTCGTACCGCTGTTCAGCTACCTGGCGCTGGGAGGCAAATGTCGGAAATGCAAGGCACATATCTCCGTTCAGTACCCCGTCATCGAGGCACTGAACGGAGTGCTGTACCTGATCGTATTCTGGAAATATGGGATGAGCGTAGATTCCCTAGTCTACTGCTTGTTGTTTAGTGCACTTCTTGCTTTAAGTGTGATTGATTTCAGAACATATGAGATCCCTGTGGGATTTAACTTATTTATACTGACACTGGGGCTGATCCATTGCGTCTGCCATTACACAAACTGGCTGGACTATTTGATCGGCTTCCTGTGTGTCAGTGTATTTTTGCTTCTATTGTATTATGTTACCGGAGGCAGAGCCATCGGTGGCGGAGATGTGAAGCTGATGGCAGTCTGCGGACTGTTACTCGGCTGGAAACTCATTATTTTTGCGTTTTTACTGGGATGTATCATCGGTTCCGTGATCCATCTGATCCGTATGAAAGTAAGCGGCGAAGGACATGTCCTCGCCATGGGACCGTATCTCTCCGCAGGGGTGGCAATCGCTGTCCTGTGGGGCAATGAATTCTTACAGTGGTATCTGCATTTTTACTTATAAAAGATATCCGCATTTCGAACATGATTTCAGAAAGTTCTTCAAAGATTCCGCGATGGCGGAAGGCTTTTGAAATACGATAAATACCGGGAAGAGGAAGGGTAGAAATATGGCAATGAACAATCGCGTATTGAGTATTGAGATCGGCAACTCTTTTACGAAGATCTGCGAGATGGACTACAAGGTGAAAAAGCCGAAGGTCTATAAGGTACTGACAGTGGAGACGCCGGAGGGCATCGTGGTGGATGGTATGCTGCAGCCGACACAGGATTACGCAGACCATCTGGTGAATGCACTGGGAACGAACGGCATCCGTACGAAGAAAGTGCTGTTTACCATTTCTTCTACCAGAGTGGCAAGCCGTGAGGTACAGATTCCCAATGTCAAGGCGAACAAGATCGAGGCACTGGTGAAGACCAACGCGAACGATTATTTCCCCGTGGATCTGACCCAGTATGAGATCGGACATTATCTGGCCGGCGGACTGACCGAGGACGGGAAGCTGCGCGTTATGGCACTGGCAGTGCCCAAGGCACTGTTAAACAGCTATTACCAGTTGGCGCAGATGTGCGGCTGGGAGGTGGAGTGCTTCGACTACAGCAGCAACAGCTTATACCAGATTCTCCGCGATGAGAAGTCCGAAAAAGTTACCATGGTCATCAAAATCGATGAGAACAGCACCATTGTGACCGTGCTTTCCGCCGGTAAGGTGTTATTACAGAGAACGGTGGCTTACGGTGTGCAGGATGCTATTGATACTATGATCGCTTCCGGAGCCTATGCCGTGAACGATCCCATGAGTGCGGTAGAACGTTTCCAGAAGAAAACATGTCTGAACAGAGTACTCCATCAGGGAGACAAAGTCTGGGAAGAAAATGCCGGACGCTGGGAAGATGAGGATGCCGGTAATGTGGAGGTTACAGCAGCAAGACAGAAGATCACCGCTTCCCTGGAGCCTCTGATCGTGGGTGTGAGCCGTGTCATTGACTTCTATGATTCCAGGAACAGTGAAAATCCCATTGAAAAGTCCTATGTTACCGGTCTGGGCGGCAGCTTCAGCGGCATGAGCAAGCTGTTTACCAACTGTCTGGAGCGCAAGGTACATACCCTGTCCGAGATGGATGACAAGATCGGCATGAGCAAGGCCATCCGTTCCACCAGACCCGCAGCCTATATTTCCTGTCTGGGTGCGGTGCTCGCCCCTGTGGGACTGATCGACAAGAGCACCCAGAAGTCCAAGGGACTGACCGTGGTCAGCGGCACGAATTATACCTTCGTCAGTGTGGCGGTACTGGTGTTGGGCGTGATCCTGTCCATCGCCATGGCAGCCACCTCTGTGACCAGATATCTGGGAAATGTGGCGCAGAATGCGGTATTGCAGGCACGGGTGGAGGAATTACAGCCGGCACGGGCAGTATACAACGAATATCTGACTGCGGCAGCGCAGTATGACAAATACAAATATCTGTATGAATACACCGAGAACCCCAACGAGAATCTGGTGGATTTCATCAATGAACTGGAACAGATCCTTCCCAGCAGCTTCTACACCAACAGCTTCAGCTCCGATCTGGACGGAATCAGCATGTCGGTGACCGTGGAAGGAAAGGAAGCGGCAGCCCGCACGATCCTGAACATCCGGAATATGAAGAGTATTTCCGATGTACAGATCAGTAACATCACGGACAGCAAGAATGAACTGGGAGAGTCCGCAGTAACATTTTCCATTACGGGAACCTATGCGGATATACACGCAGAGACGGAAGAAACAGAAGCGGCCGGAGACACAGCCGGTACCACGGCACAGTAGGAGGCGGATGAGAGATGAAAGTAAAAAAGAGTGAAATTCAGCTTTTGATCGCAGTAATCGGTATCCTCATTGCTGTGTGTACTTATTTTCTGGTATATACCAAATTCAATGATCTGGCGGACAATCTGGAGTCACAGAACAGATCCCTGTCTTCGGAGGTAGCAACGCTGGAAGTTCTGGAACAGCGCAAGACGGATTATATGGATGCCACAGAAAAGATGCAGGCGTATATTACCGGATTTGAGAACCGTTATCCGGCAAATATCCTTCCGGAAGACAGCATTATGATGGTGAAGAACATGGAGGATGCCACCCGGACGGAGATCGCCAATATTTCCTTTGGCAGTATTGCGGAAGTGGCTTACAACGCACAGGCAGCTACGGACAATTCCGCACTGGCGGCAGCTACAGCGGATGCTCCGGCAGATACCGCAGCGGCGGCAGCGGATGCAGCAGTGTCCGGAACCGATACGACGACAGTTACCACCAACAGCCCGATCTCTACCGACGGAACGGTGTATGCGGATACCCACATGTATGAAGTACCTCTGGGAATCAGCATTACCTGTACCTATGACGATTTCAAGGGGCTGGTAAGATACATTTACAGCCAGCAGGAGCGCCAGAGCATTCAGGGCGTGAATATCAGTTACAACGATGCTGACGGCATGCTTTCCGGCAATATGAACCTGAACACTTATTACCTGATGGGAACGGATAAGACCTACAGCGAGCCTTACATTCCCGGCATGCCCATGGGCGTAGAGACAATATTTGGAAATGTGGAGTAATAGAAATGCAGAAGCGCATGCCGAGAAAACAACTGAATAACGAGGGCTTTTCTCTGGTAGAGCTTCTGATCGCCATTGTGATCCTGTCGATCATCGTGGTGCCTTTGCTGCACAGTTTTGTGACATCGGCGAGGACCAATGCGAAGTCCCGCAGCACCATGCATGCCACCGCCATTGCGGAGGACATTATGGAAATGTTCGAGGCACATTCTCTGGAAGAAATGGCGGATATTTATACTGCGGAGACCCCTGCCGGATTTACCAATACGGCAGATACGGATGACACCACCGGAATCTGGACCTACACGATTCGGGACGATTCCACCACCTCCGGCACCTATGACGCGGTGATCAAAGTGGATCCCACAGCCTACAGTGCGGTGAACAGCGTGGAACGGGTGGATATCCAGAACCTTGCGGGAAATCTGAACGCAGTATACAGCGAGGCGGCGGATGCAGCCATGGAAGCGTATTCCTATTTCGGCGGCGGAGTTCCTACAGCGGATATCGTTCAGAACACAACACGAAAAATTGAAATCAATATAGACAGCAGCAAGACCAACGTGACACTGGCCACCGGAGAGGTGGTTGAGACAGAAGTCTATCTGGTGACGGCATCCGCCACTTACCATTGTGACTCGTCTCTTCTGGCCAATGGCAGATCTGCGGATTATCCGCAGACGGGAGCGGACTACGTAATCTTTTCCAATGAAGACAGCGTGCGCAGCCGGGCGGCACAGGTGAATGATGCTAGTGAACTGGGCAACCAGCTGGCAAATATCATTGTCTGCGTACAGCCCAGAGTGGAGAGTGCCCATTACGATGCCGGAAGACCGGCAATCGTGGACCGGGTGGTGATCAACAATCCGGATGATGTGGAGACCAACCTCCTTGTGGTGGAACAGGAGCCGACCCAGACCAGAGAAGATATGGTAAGCGACCTCTACGGAACCGATTATGCATCAATGCGCATGAAATACGGAATTTCACTGGAAGTGAGAGAAGCATGGCCGGGTTGGATGTCCACCGCCGGCACGACACAGACATCGGCAGGTAAGCTTCGCACGAACCTGTTGGGCCGCAGCGAAGGGCTTACGGCTTATGTATTTGAAAATTCCAGCATGACCGGTGCCGGTGCGGGAACCGGGCTGGATTACGAACTGGCGAAGAAGATCCTGTCCGTAACCGATCTGACGCCCACGACACAAAAAGATCGCATTTACGACATTGAAGTGAAGATCTATGCGGAGGGAAAGATTGCGGACGGCAGGCCGATCATTACCATGACAGGAACCGTAACGGAATAAGAGGAGAATCCGGAAGGAAGCGTTAGAACCATGAAGATACGTGGCAAAGACTTCAAATTGCATAAGAAAACAGACAATAAGGGCTCGGCAATGGTCGTTGTGATCATTGCTATGGCCTTTATTGGCATTTTAGCCAGTGTTTTAATGTATATGTCCTTATTGAACTACCAGATGAAGGCCAACAATTTACAGGCCAAGGACAATTTCTACTCGGCGGAGACCGTGCTGGATGAGATCCGTGTCCACATGGAAGAGCAGGTATCGTCCTCTCTGGGCACAGCATACACACAGATCCTCGAAAATTACGACGGCACTTCGGTGGCAGAGAAGGAGAGCAAGCTTCGGTACTCCTTTTTAAACAGCATGCAGAAGGCATACCAGTGCAGTGATACGGTAAGCCTGAATTACTATGATCTTCAGAAAATGTTTAACTACCTTTCCCCGGAATTACAGGAAAACACGGTGTTACAGACCAGCGACGGTGTCAATTCCTACACCATTCAGATGGTGGGCGGCACGGTGCAGATGACGGGGGTAAACGGTTCGGGGGATGCTGTGAGCGATCTACCGAAGGGCCAGTTGACCTTATTTACCGACGGATTGTCTTTTCAGAAACTGAAAGTGACTTATACCAATACCTCCGGCTATGTGTCCGTAATCGAGACGGATATCCGTGTGAAAATGCCGGATATGAGCTTCGCACAGGCAGTAAGCCTTCCGGCGCTGACCGGTATGTCTCTGGTAGCAAAGGACACAATCCAGGTAGTGGCAGAGAGCGGCAAACTCAGCGAAGCAAAGGTTGCGGGAAGCTTTTATGCTGACAGAGTGTTGGTGGGCAATGAAGACGATGCAGCCAGCGCAAATGTAACTTTGTCCCTGCTGGAGCCGACGAATGCGGAAAACGACGACAAGCGTATGGTGGCGGCAACGGAGCTGTATCTGGGCAAGGGTGCGACTCTTACATCGGACAGCTACGGAGAACTGTGGGCCGGCAAGATCACCATGCACGGAGGCGCTACGGACAGCGGCAGCGCGACAATTCATTTCAATGGAAATGATGTCTATGTGGCGGGAAATCTGCGTATGGACGGTGCAAATAATAATTTTACCGCAGGAAGTCTGGTGGATGAGAACTATTCCGGACAGTATGTGGGCTTCGGAACCGGGGAAGACGGCAACGGCAGTGCCATTGTGGTAAACGGTACCGGTACGGATATTGACCTGAGCAATCTGGTCAATCTGACACTGGCGGGCAATACCTATATTGCAACCAAGAACGCCAATGACAATCTCACGGAAGCAGACGGCAATCTGAACGGAAATGCCTCCGACCGTAAGGACATCCTGATGGGCCAGTCCATTGCAGTAAAGAGTGACCAGCTGGCTTATCTGGTACCGGCAGATCTGGTGCAGGGCGGTTCCAACCCCGTGACCAGAGAGCAGGCGGATGCACTGGGTAATACGGCAGTGGACTTTGACACCGCCAGCAGCGCGCTGGGGGGCAATACGTTGTCCTCCTACGGCATCACAAAATTTATCACCGGTGGAAGCAGTGAAAAACAGGGCATCCGGACTTTTTATAAGAGACTGAACAGTAAGATCACCATTGTGTATTATTATGTGTCCTTTGACAGTTCCACACAGGCGGGCAGAGAGGCAGCCAACCGCTATTTTCAGGATTATTACAAGGTAAACAAGAGTACCATGGATGCGTATGCCAGCATTTACACGGACGGCATCAAGATCCGGAACCAGAGCGCGGGAGCGTATATCATGCATCTGGCCGGAAATGTGGTGATGTTCAACAAGGATCAGACAACCGGCAGCTACAGCGGAACCTTGCAGAATGCTACGCTGGGAAGCGATGCGAACAACCTTGGATACCAACAGCAGCTGGTAGCGGATGCGTCCAAATTCCAGGCGCTTTGCAAGAAGCTGATCGATGGTTACGAGCAGCTGGCTCCTTCGGAAAAAGAGGAGACCGCCAATGTTTACAGCAATCTGGTGGAGACCGGAGAGATCACAAGTTTTACTGCGGTATTAAATGGCAGCACAGGGGATAAAACAGCGGCAAAATATTTTGAAAGCACAGCGTATCCGGAGTGCAAGGCAGTCATCGTGGATGGTGATTATAACTATCCGGAAGCGGGACATGCGGATTTTAAGGGCGGTATCATCATCGCTACCGGCGATGTGAAGATACAGGATGGCAAAGAATTCAACGGTGTGATTCTGGCGGGAGGTAACATCCTCCTCGGACAGAACGTTAAGGTGACACCGGATAAGGAGGCCGTACTTCGTGCGCTGACTTATTCGAAGGAGATCACTACTTCAGCAGGCAATCAGAGAGAGTTTCATGTGGTGGACTTCCTGAAGGGCGGTGAAGGTTATTTGCAGAATAACAACAAGACTTATGTGAACAGCGATATTAATTTAGGAGACCTGATCGTATATGAGAACTGGCAGAAACAATAAAAACGGCGGGTTTTCCCTGGTGGAACTTATTATTGTCATCGCGATCATGGCGATCGTGGTGACGGTCATGGGACTGTCCGTGGGAACACTGACCGGCAGAAAAGTCGCAAAATGTGCGGATGAGATCGTCTCAACACTGGAGAGGGCAAGGGTACTCACTTTAGGGAAGGAACAGAATCAGGTGGAGTTCCTGCTGTTAGAGGATGGTAACGGTGAGTATCATGCGCAGATTTATCAGGGTGGATCGATGGTGACGGACAGAGTCGTGGGGAAGAAACCTATTGAGATCGAAATCGAATTTAGCGACGGTTCCACGTATGAACTGGGGAGCATTGGAGGAGAACCTCCTTACGCAACGATTCCCGAGACAGGGCTGCATCTGGTATTTGACCGTTCTTCTGGAGCCTTTTCCCAGAATACCAATAAGGTAGGATCGGATGTAAAGTTATATTGCAATAAAATCACAGTAAGTAACGGAACAAGAACGATAACAATCACAACAGTTGGTAGAACCGGCAAAATCCTGAAGAACTAAGGAGGTTGACTATGCGTATCGGAAAAAAAGGATTCACTCTGGTAGAAGTGATCGTATCGCTGGCCATTATGACGATCGTAGCCGGATCCATAGGCGCGTTCATCATTGCGGGCAACAATTCCTATCTGCGGGGCAACAGGGAACTGACCTTGCAGGAAGAAGCACAGCTTGCGGCGAACCAGATGATTGACCTGATCATTGACGTGGAGAAGGACATTAATTTCACACCGGATCATCAGGGAACGGCAGTAGCCATAGACGGCACTACCGCGAAGGATGCTGTGGGCAATGAGATTACTACGGCTCATGTCAGTGAACTACGTCTGGTCAATAACGAGAACAGCTACATGATCCGCTGGCAGGGAACCGCGGCAGGGGATTATGCCACCGCAAATCAGGTATATCTCTATGAGGTCGAGAATACGACGGATGCGGATGGCAACCTTGTTGTAGGCGATTTTACCACAGCAACACCGGCACTGATGGCAGAGCATGTCAGCAGCTTCAGCGTGGACTTAAGCCAGGTAGAGAGCAAGCGGAAAGTCATTCTGAATATGACCTTTACCTATCAGGACAAGAGCTATGAGATCGCAGAGACCATCAAACTGCGTAACGATCTGGAGAAGACCGGAACGAAATACGCGTGGATCAGCGGACTGACCATTGATCCTACCAATGTGACATTACAGCAGGGTAAGATACAGCAGTTCCGCTATCATTTGAGCGGCGATGCCGAGGCAGTTGCAGAGGGTGTGACCTGGAGTGTGGCCTATGCTTCCGGAGCAGCCTGCAAGAGTACCATCAATCAGGACGGCATCCTGCAGGTCCATGACGACGAGACCGCAGGTACGGACGTACTGGTGGTAAAATGTACCGCCAATGCGGACAACAATATGGTGGCGTATGCTTATGTTACCGTGGAGGAGAGACTGATTGATTCTATTACCATCAATCCGAAGGATGCGGAAGTGGTTCGTGGAAGAACGCAGGCTTTTGAGTGTACTTTGACCGGTAAGGATTCCGCGGTGGCACAGGGCGTGAAATGGAAGGTTACTTATGCGGATGGCACGACTACCACATTTTCCACCATGCCGGATACCAAGGAACTTCTGAATACATTGACGGTAGGAAAGTCGGAGAGCATCGGTGTAAAGGTATTGAAGGTCACCTGTATGGCAAATGCGGATACTTCAATGTCTGATTCCGCTTATGTTACGGTAACAGCCGTATCCGGACAGTTCCAGGCGGAACTGATCCGAAACGTGGTGAAGCCTTATTCCTATACGGAAAACGGTGTTACCAGAATGGGATGGAGCGTAGAACTGGAATGTCTGACGGCTTGGGCGGATTATGACGTATATCCCCAGATTGTAAACTGGGAGGTACTGGAGGATGGTGTGCCCACACCCAGAGGCTACAGCTTTGAAGACACGAATCCTTCTTCCAGATATAAGCAGATGTTGTATTGCAGCAGTAATATTAACAAGACCATCACGGTACGGGCTACGGTAAAGCTGTCGGATTCCATCACAGTCACCCCGATGGTAACTGTGGACATTCCCAATCTGTTGACAGTAAGCAGTTCGAAGGAACCATATATCGACGGTGGTCAGTTTGTATTGTCACGTAATGGCATGGTGACCTGTACACTGAAGAATTATTCCGGGGATATGAGTAAGGTTACCTGGAAAATCACCAATGATATAGCGGAAGGTCTGGCACAGAGCAATCCGACAAAAGACAACTTTGGCGGAGAAGTCGGACTAAGCAGAAGAGTTGGTTTCAGCCGGAATATAACAAGCGACGGCCTCGGCGATTATGAACAGGATCTTGTAATCGACAAGTCTGTGACCGGCTTTACAGATTCCGACGTAGATTATTCGGGGACACGAAGCCTGTTCCCTACGGCGACCGGTGAGACAGTCGGAGTATATGCAAAGTGGTATATCAACTGGAGAGAGGAACATGTCCTCACATTGGCGGCATTTGATGAGAATGACAATGAGATCGCATCCACATACCTGTTGATCCCCAGATGTACTTTCTATTTCTCAGACGGCAACCGTTACTTTAATATGAACAAATCAGATTATAAGACTGACAGCGGCTGGCAAAATGGTGTCTATGATAAATATGTGTATGTAGATCTGTATGGATTTGATACCGGACAGGGTGCTTTCGGTACCGGCGATAAGGGATTGAAGATCACCGGTAATCTTGTGGCAGGCGGTACGGACAGCCTGTCGAGCGGAACGTATATTGATTCGAATATTCACTGCTATTCAAGAAAAAATCCGGAAGGAAAGCAGGTATTTTCCTATCTGATCCATCTCTATATTGACAGAGAGGAAAAGAATGACACATTGTTCGTAAACTTCAGTGATAGTCGTGTTCAGGGAGACACCGGTGTTGAAGACGGACATGTATCCTATCAGAAGCCGGAAAGAGCATTAACGATCTTTTGGAGATAACATGAAAAAGTATTGGAAACGCAACGGAAAAAAGTATATAGCGGGAATCCTCACCATAGCTTTGGCAGCCGGAATCTGCCAGAGCTATGGCTCTATGGAGGTCAGCGCACAGGAGAGAACACTTCCCGGCATCGAGAAGCTGGTACAGGATACGGTGGCATCTGCGGATGGTACCTATCACATTCTGGAGATCGTTCCCTCAAAGTCGGATGCCACCATCGGCTATTTGATCGGCGGAGAAGAACCGGTATCGGAGGGGCGTAAGCTGTCTGAACTTCCGGCAGCTTCGGAACGAACGAATGCCATGACTGCCATTGCCGGACAGGTGGGAGCGGGCGGAAGTCTTGCAGACATTGCCGGAAGCAACGGCCCGGTAAGCTTTTCCGCATACAGCGAGGGAAGCGGTCTGTCACGCACGGAAGAGATCCGCGGTACTTTTGTGAAAAACGCGGAGAATAACGGCAGATATACTTATGTAGTGACGGATCCGGTGTATAAGATGCTTCAGGACGGCAACACGACCACGGCAGAGAGATATGACCGTCTGAGTACCATCGCGGCTGCGGACAGTTCCAATGAGAACAAAAAAAGCGTAATTCCGACGTTTGCAAATGTGAGCAATAATACTTCCGGAGCAAGTCTGGAAATAACCATTACGGATGGAACGGAAACACTGAAAGCACTTGCTGATACCAGATATGCATTGAATCCCCGGGGCAGTTCCGACGGTAAAATGAATGACATTCAGACCGTCTCATTTAATGCGAAAGACTATATCGGCTGGGAAGTTTATGTAAAGGATAACGCACAGGATACTTATACCTATGTGGGAAAAATAGTGTGGGGCTCTCAACTGCCGGATGGTTATGTAACACAGAATACGGAAGCAGAAGTCCCTGTGCAGACTCCGGTACAGGAAGTACAGGAGCCAGAGGATGCGCAGAAGCCAGAAATTCCTTCCGAAACTCCTTCCGGCTCAGTGTCCGGCAATGACGCGGTAATACAGATCGCAGAGGATTCGGAGCCGGTACCTCTCAGTGTATCCGGAAATGATGCCGGTGCACCGGTGACGACGGTTGTAGAGCCTGTAGCGGAGCCCGCTGCGACAGCAACGGCAGGGGCTGATATTGCCAATAATTTGTATGTATTAAATACTGCCGGGAATACAGCTAAGTTATGGGCGGAATATAATAAAGCGAACGATACTTATACTCTGACTCCCGTGACGGACGGATATTTCCTTCAGTTTAAGGAAAACGCTTCCGGAGAATATTATATTTCCGGATTACAGGTGGCTTCCGGTGAGGGAGATTACAAACTGACAGACAGCTACCGGAAAAACGATCAGGGCAGATATATTCTGGAGAGCAGCGGAAGCATGCAGGTCTATCTGCGTGGGGAAAACAATTATGACAGCAACAACAGCTATGATTTTATCGGAGATGACCGGGAAGACGCACTGGATACGATTTATTATAACGGCGGCTTCACGAACAAAGAGTGGTTCCGCAAGGAGATACTGAATCTGTCGGATACGGATCAGCTGAAGATCGAGGTGACCACGCTTACGCTGGAAGAACTTGCCAATCTGGCAGATCCGGATGTGCAGGCCTATTACGGTGTGGATCTGGACAGCGTGAATCTGATCTATTTGTCCGGTCACGGAACCTATGCGGCAGAGCCTGCGAATGCCGGGAAGGCAGCACAGCTGCTGGCAAAAAAAGCCTTCGGAATCATTGACAATGTAGGAACCCGTTCGGATTCCTCCAGGATCCCGGTGATTCTGGATTATAGTTTTTATACAAAAAATCTGGCATTGGGCAACAAGGCGATGACGAATCTGGCGCTGACGCTGTTAAGAGTATCCGAAACGGATTCCAAGCTTGCCAAAAACATTGCAGCCAAGGACAGCTTCTGGAATAAAACCCTGAATGCTGACGGCTATCTTGCCAATGTAAACACGGTCATTCAGTCGGTGGCAGGCGCAGCCGGTGCACAGAATGCCACATCTCTGGAACTGGGGAATGGCGTAAAAGAGTTCCTGACGGAAAATGTATTTTTATATGATGACACGACGACACCCTACGTGGCCAGTGATTTCCTGACGGATATCCAGAGCGACACTTCCCGGGCATGGATCTACAGCGCAGTCCTGAAAGAGATCCAGTACGAGAATTTCCTGGCGCAGAAGAGCGGCAATACCGCCGATCTCCTGACCGAAAGCATCACACGGGCATCCATTACAAGATATATTCTGAACTGGTATATGCACAGAGTGACGGTGAAGTCCTCTGTCCGTGTGCTGGATCTGGAACCGTGTTATGATTTCAGTTCTTCATCGACACTTACTTCGGATCGTGCAAAAGAACTTATGGGCATGAAAGACACATATACTGGGACGGTCAATATT
>OOCP01002931.1_pt1 | contig 13498 bp, 14 predicted proteins | sample 1671511 | NCBI WGS metagenome assembly OOCP01 (sample SAMN06348164, study PRJEB24527) | human gut metagenome | biome: human gut; feature: ankylosing spondylitis patient; material: feces | host: Homo sapiens | place: China | collected 2015-10 | reverse complement strand
CGATATCGCCTCTCTTTGCATCTCCGATGACTACCAGACCTTTTTCTTGTCAGTAATCTACGGTTTTCTTGTAAACTTTTAATCCCTCAATGCCAAACTGCTCGTACATAGCGATCTGTGGCTTAACAGCCGGGATCAGGTCGCAGGTATGATCAAGGATCTCTTTATTATACTGCCAGATAGCTTCTGCTGCTCCCTCTAATGTTTCCCCCAGTTCAGAAAAAGCTTTCTTCTGAATATGCTGCGGGATATAGTTGAGCATCGGATCCAGTCCTACTACGATAGGAGCGTTTGTTTTTTTAATGTTTTCAATAAGTTTGTTGATCATGAGTCTTTCCTCCTGAATATTGATATGGTATTTTTATGCATTCTGGTATACAACTTTTCCATCACAGATTGTATAGAGAATTTTTCCCTTTACTTTCCATCCGTCAAATGGTGTGTTGCGTCCTTTGGAAGCAAATTCATTTTTATCTATTTTATATTCGTGATCAATGTCTGCAATGACAATGTCTGCCGGATGTCCCTTCTGAAGTGTACCTCTGTCACTTCCCAGAATCTGTGCCGGGTTCCAGCTCATTTTCTCAATAAGCTGTGAGATTGTAAGAATTCCGGTTTCTACAAGTGCAGTATAAGACAATGCAAAGCTTGTCTCAATTCCCACAATGCCAAAAGCCGCATTCCGGATAGAGCCTGTCTTCTCCGGCACTGCATGAGGTGCATGATCTGTACTGATCACTTTAAAGGAACCATCCTTCAGTCCTCGGATCAGTGCATCTACATCTTTCTTCGTACGAAGAGGAGGGTTCATCTTATAGTTTGGATCATCACATTTAATATCATCGGAAGTGAGGATAAAATGATGCGGGCAAACCTCTGCTGTGATATTGTCCAATCCCTCTTCCTTCACAATCTCCATCATCTTCGCAACACCTTCTGTGGAACAATGGCACAGATGCAGTTTTGCCCCTGTCTCTCTGGCAAGAAGAATATCTCTCGCTGCGATCACATCCTCAACTGCATTGCAGATACCTGGCAGACCAAGTCTCCGCGCATTCTCATCCTCATTCATACATCCATCACCGCGCAGATCAATATCCTCACAGTGAGCAAAAATCGGAACATTGAATTTCTCTGCCACTTCCATAGCTTCTTTGCAAAGTCTGGTATTCATAACAGATTTGCCGTCTTCAGATAATGCCGGGATTCCCGCTTTTACCATTCCTTCGATATCAGAAAGTTCCTGTCCCTTCTCCCCCTGCGTAATGGCACCTGCTTGGAGCACATGAATGCCGGCAAGCTGTTTTGCCTTATTATGCACATAATTTACACGATCCGGACTGTCAATTACCGGTGTTGTATTCGGCATTGCAACAACCGTTGTCACACCACCTCTTGCAGCAGCCCGGGAACCTGTCTCTATATCCTCTTTCTGTGTCTGTCCCGGATCTCTGAAATGAACGTGAAGATCGATCAGTCCCGGCATTACCAGACATCCCTTCGCATCTATTACTCTGTCGTTTTTATCTTTTATTTTAAGTTTCTCACCAATCTCGGTGATCACGCCATCTTCCAGATAAATATCGCCTTTTTTATCAGTGTCAGTAGCCGCATCTACGATACGTCCTCCCTGAATCAGAATACCCATGCAATTCTCTCCCTTCGTTGTCGTTTGACAATAACTTTCTGATATACATAATACACGAAACTTCTTCTTTTATAAAGCCTTTTTTTACTGATGTGCAGTCTTTTTTGCTTGACAATTCAAAATGCGGGAGATATAATCAGTTCATATCTGGATTATTTAATGTATAGTCACTGGTTTTTAGAGATTATATAACAGTATATAATCTGTAAAATCTGGTGATTTTTTTATTTGCCAGAAACTATATAATTTTTTTATTTTTTATGGAGGTAACAACATGAACAAGGGAACTGTAAAATGGTTCAACGCAGAAAAAGGTTACGGATTTATCACTGGTGAAGACGGTGCAGACGTATTTGTACATTTCTCCGCTATCAATGGTGAAGGATTCAAATCCCTTGAAGAAGGACAGGCTGTAACATACGACTTAACAGAAGGCGCTCGTGGTATGCAGGCTGCAAACGTTACAAAATTATAATTTATAATCTTTGTTAACGCGAGAGGATTGAATTCCGCACTTTTCTATACGGATTAAACCTCAAAAAAATCCCCGGATCATCCGGGGATTTTTTATTGCTTTTCTTCTGTGAATCCATCAGAGATTCAATTTCTATTTAGCATCTGCGCTGTCTGCATCCGTTGTTGAATCTGCTGTTTCTGCAGCTTTATCGTCTGCTACATTTGTATCATCTGCTTCTTCAGATTTATCTGCGGTTTCCGTTTCAGAATCATCTGCGGTTGTGTCTGCTGCATCAGCATCTTCACTGTCTGTATCAGTGGAAGCTGTTGTATCTTCTTCCTCCGCTGTATCTGCATCAGTGCTGTCTGTACCATCGGATGCATCTGTTGACAGATTCGAAATGTAATTGTCAAGTGCAGTAGTATCCATTACTGTATTCTGAACCACATTCTCTTTGGCTCCTGTCACTTTTACATATGCAGAATAACCAATCCATGCAACAATCACAACACAAATGAATGCCCAGGCAAACATTTCCAGTCCAAAAAGTACTTTTTCTTTTCTGTCTGTTTTGTTATGCAGTCCTTTTCTGGCCTTATAAGCATCGACTTTCTTCTGGCTCATGATAGATCTCCTTTGCATCAATATTTCGTATTTTCTGATTATAGCACACTTTACTGCAAAAGAAAACAATTAGTTTATACTGCAACGATCACTCCGCCGTCATTTGCATACATAGAACTTACACCCGCTGTATCAAGGACTACGATCTTTGCAAGTTTCATTCTCTCTTCAAAGGCCTCTTTGAGCACCTGTGCTCTTGCCGGACAATTGCAGTGACTGATGGCAAGAACCTTCTCCGCACTGTCCGGGGTTTTCTCGATTACCTGCTCTACAAGCTTGATCAGAGCACGATTCATGCCTCTTGCCTGATCCAGCTGGCAGATATTTCCATCATCCGTAGAACCCATGACCGGTTTGATTTTCAATGCACTGGCCACTAACGCTTTTACTTTGCTGAGACGGCCGTTCTTTCTCAAAGTATCAAGATTCTCAAGTACAAAAAAAGTATGCTGCCCTTCAATATAATGTTCCACAGTTGAAACAACTTCTTCAAAACTCATCCCTGCTTCTTCACATTCCTGTATCTTCATTCCGATCAGGCTTTCCCCGATGGATGCGGAACGCGAATTGAACACATGTATTTTTTTATCCGGATGATCTTCCATAATAAGATCTCTGCCAAGTAACGCACTGTTATAGGAACCACTCAGCTCAGAAGACAAAGTCACTGCATAAATATGCTCAGCCTCGCAGTCATATGCTCTCATATATCTCTCAGGTGACGGGCAGGCTGATTTCGGACATTCCGGGCAGGCTGCCACTTTATCAATAAAATCTGCCTGATCAAATGTTTCATCATCTATGATCTGTTCGGCTCCTACCATCAGAGTCAGTGGAATGGATTCAAAACATTCATCTTTCTTCCATTCGTCCAAAAGTTCTCCACAACTATCTATGATAATCTTATATCTCAATTATATCGTCCTCTTTTCCATTATATGTAGTATTCAATACCAGATATATCTTATCACACCGCTTTACGTTTGAAAAGACTTTTTAATAAAAACACTGTTCTTTTTTTCAAAAGTGCTTTATAATAAAAAGACGCTTCCCGCAAAGTGCAGGAAGCGCTGCCTGATCCACAAAATATGTTCAGAAATATGCAGCAATCCAGAAGTCTTTTTTTTAATTCTGAACAGCTGTAAATCATGTTATCAGAGAGGTGTTGTATGCTTGCTTTAAAAATTACTGATGTAAAAGATTTTATGAATAAACTCCTGATCGGTGAGGTATTTGACCGTTTTTCTCTTGTCGAGGCATCTGTGACAACCTTCAACACTTTTACCATAAACGGAAAACTTCATTACGATTTCTTTGATACTGACACAAAGGCTGCTTTTGAGGAGAATTCCACAGAATATTCCCTCTGGCATGATGTAAAACCTTATTGTTTTTCTATCATACGCGGCAGACGCACACCTTTGAATTTCAGGATTGTATTTGAACTTTCTCATGATCAGACACAGTCGTTGTTAAAAAATGAACAGCATATTGCAGATATTCCTGTGCAAAGCTTTTATCTGAATATCCGGTACAAGAACCAGTCCCTTTTATGTACAACAGGTGTTTCTTATACTTCATTCAGTCCAGATAAACGTCTGGAACATCTCTGGGATGATTCCATGACTGTTTTTCTCTCCAGTCATCACATTCCCTGTGAGAAATTATGAGTAGATTCTGTTATCAGTCTTTATCCGAATAACGCAGATAATAGACCAGAATATCTATAAACTCACTGTTCGTCGGTTTATCTGCCATTGTACACCCTGCCATTTCTTCCAGTGTATCCTTATGATTCATCCAACATAAGTTTACCAGTGTTCTTATGTTGTGTTCTACATTAGACGGCGTTGATTTATATTTTCTTGCAATGACCGGATAAATATCTTTGGTGACTTTTACCGGTCGCTCATAAATTTTCTGTGCCATTTCTACTGCATCCACAACATAATAATATCCTTTATACTTTGATGTTGCACCCAATTTTCTAATAACTCCATAAACTGCACTCATACATCGTTCCTCCTGTAACTTCCATAATCTGTGTTTTTACAGATTTGGATATCTCATTTATTTACACACATTTCTCTATAAGTAAATGAAAGTCACGATATTGGCTGCCCGGAAGCACCATTGCAGTCACTATTCTCTGTAACCCGTTATATTTTCTGCGGATTCGGCATATTCATTAAAATATCGGCAACTTAATAATAGGAATTCATAAGACATTTGTCAATACCAATGTAATTGTTTTCCACAAAAATAAGGAGCAAAAGTTATTCTCTGCTCCTTATTTGATATTCTGCTATTCTGACAGGAGTATCTGTCCTCTCATTGATCTGCCGGCAAATTGCCTGCTTTCTATCTTATTTTGCAATCATCAGCAAAATTTCATTGCTTCTCTGAACAAATCTGGTCATTTCGTCCGGTGAAAGCTGTTTATGGCTCATCATCGCAAGGTCATACAACTGTTCACAGATAAGCGGAGCCTTGTCAGATTCCTGATTCTCTGCCAGATATTTAACCAATGGATGATTCGCATTCAGAACCAGTGTTTCCTGTCCGCCAAACATATTCGGATCCATTCCATACATATTATACATCTTCATCATATCCTGCATACGGCGGCTCTCTTCGGAAAGAGTCATCATTGCTGATACATTTTCATTTTTCAGATTCTCAACATGTACTTCCAGTTTATCTTTATTAAGGCTCTTGCGGAAAAGTTCTGTCAGTGCTTTGACAGTTTCTTCATCGGCAGTACCCTCACCCTTCATTTCCTCGGTCAGATCAGCATCAATGCGCTTAAACTGTACATCCTGGTGTTTCTGCTCAAGACTGGAAATAAATGCACTGTCAATATTATGCTTCAGGATAACGGCATCTTTTCCTGCTTCCTTAAACATATTGATATACTGACTCTGCTGAACTTCATCAGTTACATAGAAAATTACTGTCTTCTCAGGTTCTTTTGCTTCCGCATTGTCTTTGTTTTCAGACTCTGCTGCATCTTCTTTCTTTTCTTCTGTCTGAGCCTCAGTTTCTTCTGTCTCTTTTTTATTCTCCTCAATGCAGTCCTTTAATGTGAGATATTTGCCATCAAGATTTTTAAAGAGTACATAATCTCCCATTTTCTCTGCAAACTTAGCATCTTTAATACAGCCATATTTAATAAACGGACTGATATCATCCCAGTATTTCTCATAAGATTCTCTGTCAGTCTTGCACATTCCGGTAAGCTTATCTGCCACTTTTTTGGAAATGTATTCAGAAATCTTCTGTACAAATCCGTCATTCTGCAATGCGCTTCGTGACACGTTCAATGGAAGATCCGGACAATCGATCACACCTTTCAGAAGAAGCAGGAATTCAGGAATTACTTCCTTGATATTATCTGCGATAAATACCTGATTGTTATAAAGTTTGATCGTTCCTTCAATGGAATCATACTCTGTATTGATCTTCGGGAAGTACAGGATACCTTTTAAATTAAACGGATAATCCATATTCAGATGTATCCAGAATAACGGTTCCTTATAATCCATAAATACCTTGCGGTAGAATTCCTTGTATTCATCATCTGTACATTCATTTGGATGCTTCATCCAGAGCGGATTAATATCACTGATGGAAACCGGACGTTTATTGATCTTTACTTTATCCTTTGCAGGAGAAATTTCAACAACTTCCTTTTCACCTTTATCATTTTCTTTTTCTTCTGTCTTTGCTTCCTCATGAATATGTTCAACAACTACATCATCGTCTCTTAACTCAGATTCATCAATTGTCTCATATTCCTGAGGTGCATTTGCTTTGGAAAGGTAAATATGAACCGGCATGAAGGAACAGTATTTCTCAAGAATCTCACGCATACGGTACTCATTTGCAAATTCCAGGCAGTCTTCATTCAGGAACAGGGTGATTTCTGTACCAATCGTATTCTTGTTACCTTCCTGGATATCATATTCTGTTCCACCATCGCAGGACCAGTGTACAGGCTGTGCACCTTCTGTATAGGAAAGTGTATCAATATGCACTTCATCCGCCACCATAAATGCAGAATAAAATCCAAGTCCAAAATGACCGATCATCTGATCATCTGTAGTTTTGTCTTTATATTTCTCAAGAAACTGAGTTGCACCTGAAAAAGCAATCTGGGTAATGTATTTCTCTACTTCATCAGCAGTCATGCCAATACCATTATCGATGAATTTCAGAGTTTTCTCATCAGGATTAACAATTACCTGAATCTCCGGTTTGTATCCTTCCGGAAAAGTATATTCTCCCATTACTTCCAGTTTTTTCAGTTTAGTGATCGCATCGCATCCGTTGGAGACCAGCTCTCTTACAAAAATATCATGATCGGAATATAACCATTTCTTGATGATTGGGAAAATATTTTCACTGTTAATTGATAAATTTCCATGTTTTACAGCCATGCTGTCCACACTCCTTTTTGTTTTTAATCATTTACCGCAACTTTATCTGTCAATATACTGCATTCTTATCTGCTCTGCCTCCGAAGCCAAAACTATCCTCTCCTGTTTATCCTTTGAAATAGCTTTTGACTCCTGTAAGTTGCTTCTCTGAAAGATATAGTAATACCATTTATTCCAAAAGTCAAGAAAAAATTAGCACTCACCAAAAATGAGTGCTAATAATTTTATATTTTACATATTCCCCTGTATTTTTTTCTTCAGATAACTCTTATTTCTTTCGTCTTTTGTATACCACAACTCCCACAATACATCCCGCTGCAATCGCCAGAATAATCACAAACGGTGTAATATTAGTCGTATCTCCTGTCTTTACCGCTGATTTCGCAGTTGCTCCATTCGGCTGCGGAGTCGGAGTTGCAGTTACAGTCTGCGCCTGTGTAATACTGAAATTCACCTGTTTAGTATCCTGCTCCCCTGTATTCTTCCATTCACTTCCATTATACTTCTGACGGTCAAATGTAACTGTCAATGTGTAGGTTCCGGCCTTCGTAATTCCAAATGCAGCAGTATAAGGTGCACTGCTCCAGCTATTTGTATTGATCACTTTCCAGTTATACGGTACATAGCGGACATCTCCCTTTCCCGGACTTTCATTGTCCATACCCGCTCCGACTGCTGTAAATGTAATCTTTGACTGTGTTGTATATCCATCTGAACTGATTCCTGTAATCTTATTATCTGCCGGATCTGCAATTTTCGCCTTGCGGGTAGCTTTAACCGTAAACTGAACTTTCACTTCTGCACTGATCTGCTGTTCATTATCAATCACAACTGACTCTGTATAGGAGCCGGCCTTTAAACCCTCCTTCGGGCGGATTTTAAATGTACAGCTCTCCCCCGGTGCAAGCTCTGTGGCTGAAAGTTTCCCGATTTTAAAGTTTTTACCTGACGGTGCATTTAAAGTTACATTTGTATTCCCCTCATTCGTCACTGTAACTTTCTGCGCTTCCGGTGCCTCACTATATCCTTCTTTTGCTTTTCCAAAATTCAGTTCTTCCGGTGTTACGGATAATTTATAAATCTTTTTCACTTCCGAAACAGTCGCAGAAGCTTTGATCGTTGTCAATACATCCTCCTGTCCTTCCGAACTGGTCTGGGCTATCTGAATACTGTCCAGATAATTGCCGACTTTCAGACCGGTCACCGGTACTGCTGTAAATGCAGCAGAATCTCCCGGCTCCAGCACTGATGCCGAAAGTTCCCCAATATCAAAATACTCTGCATATGGCTGCATCAGCGAAACAGTTGTATTTCCTGTATTGGTAAGTGTAATGGTCGTCGCTTCAGGAGTATCATAACCTTCCTTCAGATCATCATAACTGAAAGATTCCGGATCTGCCTGAACTGCTGTGATCTGTTCCTGTTCTGCCTCTTTTACAGATACTTCCGCAGTTACCTGCGCTGCTACTTCCGAATCCTCTTCACTTTCAAATATCAGGGTATCACTGTAATCCCCCTTCGTCAGACCGGTTTTTGGCTGTACCATGAACATAAGAGAATCACCTTTTGCAATCTGTATTCCTGATACAGCTTCACTTCCATCTTCGTTCATCACCTCAAAATAATCTGATTTCGGTATCTTTAAAGTGACAGTTCCATCCCCTGTATTTGTTACGGTTACGGACAGTGTCTCATTGGCCTGTGTATAATTTTCTTCGATATCGCTGAAATTAAGACTTCCTGTATTTACATCAAGAGACTGTGCCTCAAGAGATGCATCTGCATTGTCACCTGCCGATGGAGCCTCGCTGTCATCTGGCGTCTCTGTCGGTTCTGCAGAAGGCTCATCCGAAGGCTTCAGATCTTCGTCATCTGATGAATCATCCTCACCTTCAACTGCAATCTTCGCTTCAAAAGAAACCTCAATACCTTCTTCCGTCCGGTATGTGATCATATCATCATATTCACCCGGTTCCAGCCCTTCCCTCGGCTGTATCCATACGCTTACAGATTCACCTGCACTCAGCGGTTCTGTAATATCCTGAACCATAAAATGTTCCGGACTGATCTCCTGAAAATTCAAGCTCTCATTTCCGGTGTTCGTAATCTGCACATACTGTGCTTCCACATCCTCAAGATCACTCTTTACTGTTCCAAAATCACAAATCTGATCTTCGCTGTCCTCTACAGTGGCAGTCGCTTCGTAAGTCTTTTGATCTTTCTCTGATCCATCTGTCTGCACATTTCCGTTCTCATCCACCTGCAGCTGATCTTCTGTATAAATTTTCATCTGGGAATCATCAGTACCTTCTGTTGTTTCCTCCGGCTGACCTTTTGTGTTCTGAGAGTCATCTTCCTGTTCATTCCCTGCATTCTGCTGTACATCTTCTGTTCTATCTACATCCTGATTTTCAGAATCCTGACTGCCTTCTGCATTATCTGCTGTTTCTTCCAGCTGTGCCTCCTCTGTTCCATCTGCCGTTTCTTCCAGCTGTGCATTCTCTGTTCCATCTGCCGTTTCTGTCTGCTGTGCATCCTCTGCTTCCTGTTCCACTGCTTTCGCCTCTTCTTCAGTTGCAGCTACCTCTAACGTCTTTGCAGTAAGAGTACCTGTCAGTCCGCTTCCATCTACAGGGGTCAGATCAAGCACCAGTCTGCATCCCAGATCATCCTGAGTGATCGTATAGGTCTTCTCAGTACCTACCTGTGTTAACTCCTTCTCCCCTGTCTGTCTTGACCAGGAAAAAGTGAAATCTTCATCTGTAACCTCTTCCGGTGTAACCTTTGCATAATCTGCACTCACTACTACGCCTACAGCTGCCAGTCCCTTAATCTTAAGCTTACCGCCCAATTCTCCTGACGGAGCTGCCGCAAAAACCATGGATGGAATCATTGAAATAACCATCATCACAGTCATTACAACTGCAAGAAATCTCTTTCTCTCCATCTGTAGTCCTCCTTTTCATTTATAATAAGATTTGTAATTATTCAGCAGCCACTCTGAAGGTACTGAATAATTACAGTTCTGTGATGCTTCTGTGTCTGTCTGCCCTTTTCATTCCCATCACAGACCACAACATCGTTTTTTCTCTGTATAAAAGCATTATAGCATCACATTTTCCGGAAATGTAATCTGTATTTTCTCCCTTAAAACAACTTCAGCCCCTGAGTATCAGAGTTCAATTTTCTCCAATATTCAGGGACCGAACTGTGTTTTACAGTTATTTCTCCGATATATCACGTGATATCCATAATTTGACCGAACAGTTTTTATCCTTCTACTATCAGATATTTTCCATCCGGCAGAGCAAATACTTCACTTGCATCTTCCAGTTCTTCATCTGACATTCCTTCCACATCAGCGCCTGACTCTTCCAGATATTCTCTCACTTCTTCAATAGAATCCACAACCTGCGCCATGCAATCCTCAAGGAATGCTTCCGCTGCTTCATATGATTCTGCTACCGCCTGTGGAAAAAGCTGCTCCTGATTTTCAAGAAACGTATTAATACATTCTTCTGTAAACAATTTAAATAACCTCCTCAATCTTTCCCTTTGCCCGGATCAGCTTCTCAAGGACCGGTTCAACCTGTTTTGTCATATAGGACGTAGCTGCCCGTACCCCCTCCTTGGAATGCTCCATGGCAAAGCCATATTTTACCGCTTTAAGCATCTCTATATCATTATATTCGTCTCCGAACGCAATACATTCTTCCGGCGAAATATGATATCTTTTCTGATATTCTCTGATTCCTTTTGCCTTGTTTGTTCCAAAAGGAATAAAATCAATCCACTCATTTCCCGAAGTGACAACAACACATTCTTTTCCAAATCTGTCCATCCAGTATTTCACAGATTCTTCTGTAAGGCCGGCCGGTTCAAACACAGCCAGCTTCATGATAGGAGCCGTCATCTCTTCCATGCTGTTTACAAATCTGCATTCATTTTTTACTTCATATAACATATGGTCATGAAATCTCTTTGTCTTCGGCATCAGGTAGTGGTAATCCTTTGCAGAACAGGTAAACTCGGCATCCTTCTTTTCCAGGATTGCAGAAATAATCTCCCCTGCCAGCTTTCTGTCAAAAGAATCCTGATACAGTACCTCTCCATGATCCACTGCCAGTGCACCATTCTCCGAAATATAGGAAATCTCTGAAGCAACAGGTGCAAACAGCTTTGTCATATTCGGATATTGCCTTCCACTGGCTGCTACAAACATAATCCCCAGTTCCTCTAACTGCCTGATCAGCGAAAAAATTTCTTCAGGCAGAGACTGTGCCTTATGTAAAAGTAACGTCCCATCCAGATCACTTGCAACCAACTTAATCATTTCCATGTTCCTCGCAAATTTTTACCAGATCTGTCGGTTTCTCAGCGACAAGATCTGCTCCATTCTCATTCAGTTCTTTTCGGTCACGAAAGCCCCATAGCGCACCTACTGTATACATTCCTGCTGCTTTACCGGTCTTCATATCTGTACTTGTATCTCCCACATACATACATTCTTCCGGTTTTACACCAAATTTCTCCGCAACCATAAGCGGACCATCAGGTGCCGGTTTCCTGCGGATTGCTTCACTCTGACCAACTACCATATCAAATTCCCCATCAAAAAGCTGCGCAATTACTTTCACAGCTGCAGGATGAGGTTTATTTGAACAAACTGCCAGCTTCATTCCATGTTCCTTCAATTTCTTTAAGGTTTCCGGCATTCCCTTATAGGGAACTACTTTATACATCGGATCTGCTTCAAACATTTCCCGGTAAAGCTTCTGTCCCTCATCATAATGCGCAAGTTCCGGATCCCCCGCATCCTTAAGTGCGCGGCGGATCAGCATATTTGCCCCTTCTCCGCTGTAATATCTGAAATTATCCACCGGAAGTGTTTTCAACCCGAATTTTTCCATAATAATATTAGTCACATAAGCCATGGAATCCAGCGTATCAGCCAGTGTTCCATCCAAATCAAATATACATGCTTTAATCATCTTTTGTCATCCTCTTAAGTTAATTCCTGATTTCTTCATTTCATAAAATAATCTGGCAACCGGGAGTCCTACCACATTATTGTAATCTCCGCTGATCCCCTTTACATAAATTCCGAAAAGTCCCTGGATGCCATAGCTTCCAGCCTTATCCATAGGCTCTCCTGTAGCAACATACTCTCTGATCTCCTCATCTGAAACCGGATAAAAAGTCACATCTGTACTTTCATAAAAAGTATGTTCTGTCCAGACTTTTTCTTTCTTTTCCCATACAGAAACGCCGGTATATACCTGATGAGTACTTGCCTGAAGTTTCTTTAATGTATTCACTGCATCCTCTGTATCATGAGGTTTGCCAAGGATCACATTCTCAAACACTACCACTGTGTCAGATCCGATCACAATTGTTCCGTCGGCACTATCTTTCATAGTGCGGATAACAGAAGCTGCTTTATCCGAAGCCAGCTGTTTTACTGCCTCTCCCGGATTGTCTGAGATACGATTCTCATCACCTGATGCAGGCAACACTTCAAAATCTACGCCAGCCCGTTCCAACAGTTCTTTTCGTCTGGGTGAAGCAGATGCCAAAATAATTTTTCTCATAATAACCTCTTCTTTCCTGTCATAGTATACCTTGTATCTTTTGGGTATGCAACTGCTTTCATTAACTCTTTCCATAAAATTTCGCTTTCCTTTTTATCTGAAAAGTATTAAAATAACAATAACCTATAGCTGAATAAAATGGTGTCAGGAGTAAAAGATATTTTTATCCTGACTCGCTGTCAAAAATAGGAGAATATCAGAAAGGAGTTTATGATTATCATGGCTAAAATTAATAAATACTGGGGATATGTTGCAATAGGTGCCCTTACAGCAGCTGCTGCCGGTGCTGTAGCTGCCCTTATTGCCAAAAAAGGATCCTGTAAAGAGGATTTTGATTTTGAAGATGACTTTGATGATTTCGATCTGACTGATGAAAAGGAAACTGCTAAGGAAGATCAGGAACCTGCCGAAGATTTCCAGTCCTGGGAACATACAGGCGAACAGTCTGCAACAGATGACACCGAAAGCGAAGAAGCTGAAGAAGCTGCTGATACAGACGATTCTGAGAAGTCTTCCGATAAAGCTGCTGAAGTTGAGATTAAAGATGCAGAAGAGGAAGAAGATGCCGATGAACCCGAGAATTTTGAAGAGACTATGGACGCTGCATCTGAATCTGAAGAATAAACGTTACCGTTCACAGTAACGTAACCAAAAAAGAATGTTACTTCACGATTATACAATCGTAAAAGCAACATACACTTTTTATTCTGAGTCTATTACTATTCCAGTCACATTATGC
>OOCP01002903.1_pt1 | contig 13620 bp, 10 predicted proteins | sample 1671511 | NCBI WGS metagenome assembly OOCP01 (sample SAMN06348164, study PRJEB24527) | human gut metagenome | biome: human gut; feature: ankylosing spondylitis patient; material: feces | host: Homo sapiens | place: China | collected 2015-10 | reverse complement strand
TGCAGAAAAAAATCAGACAGCAGCTTTTTAACAAAGTTTATTAACGATGATTTTAGTTTTATTCGCATAAATATAATATGTAATAAAACAGAAAGCAACAACGAATTGGCAATTATAATTTCTAAAAATATGATGATAATTGTTAATATTTGCGATGATTTTTCGTTTAATCAAAAGTGCTTTTTAAACGTTCTTTCAAATACCGCCTGCGAAAGCGCAACGCTTGAAAAGCTTATTTGTTCGTTTCTTGAAACGATTGCAAAACAGTGTTCGGCTCAGTTTGATGTGCAAGAGGAGATAGCTATGCTTGAAAAAGAGGTTATTGATAAAAATGTTTGCAAAAATTTTGCTGAGTTGCTGATTGAAAAGAAAAGAGAACTTTTGCGCCTTCGTGCTTTTTATGAACAGCTTATTGATGCAACTGAGATATATATTGAAAATGAAAACGAACTTTTGGATGAAAAATCATATAAGCTTTTCAGGCTCTTTAGGGATAAGGCTGTAAGATATAAGGAAAATACGGATATTTTGAGAGAAAGCGTAACTCATCTTTGGGACGCATATCAAACAAGCATTGACGCAAGGCAAAATGAAATAATGAAACTTTTTACCGTCGTGACTTCTGTTTTTTTGCCTATGACCGTTATAGTCGGCTGGTACGGAATGAATTTTAAATATATGCCTGAGCTTTCCTCCCGCTTTGGATATCCGTATGTGATTTTTTTAAATGTTGCAGTCGTTTTTTCACTTGTTTATATTTTTAAACGAAAAAAGTGGATTTGAAATTATAAGCGGTTTTTAATAGTTTCAAAATGATGTATCGTGAATGTGTGCCCAAGGCGAATTTCTATGACTCGTGCAGGGAAATTAATTCAGGCTTTATCGGCGCATATTACAACGAAATCGTAATTTGCGAAAAAATTTGATATTTTTTTATCCGTCAAAATTGCCTGTTTTGGCGGATTTTTTAATAATTGTAACCTGATGTTTACAAAAGAGTAACAAAAAAATCTTGATTTATCTTATAAGTTGATATATTATATTATTAATAATAATGAATAAGTGCGCTAAGGCGTAAATTTATAATGAAATACAAGGGGAAAAAATCGTGATAGAATTCAGAAATGTATCAAAGGTTTACGACAGCAACGGTACCCACGCCCTTTCAAATGTTAATATCAAAATTGAGGACGGAGAGTTTGTTTTCGTTGTAGGCTCTTCGGGTGCAGGTAAAAGTACATTTTTAAAACTCATTATGCATGAGGAAAAGCCAACCGAGGGTGAAATTATTTTTAACGAATATTCATCTGCCACTCTTAAGAAAAAGCAGGTTCCTTATTACAGAAGAGAAATGGGCATAGTGTTCCAGGACTTCCGCCTTATTCCTAAAATGTCGGTTTATGACAATGTTGCGTTTGCAATGCGTGTTATCGGCGCTAAGGAAAAGGAAATCCGTAAGAGAGTGCCATATATTCTTCAGCTTGTAGGTCTTTCTCAAAAGGCACGTTCGATGCCTAATGAGCTTTCGGGCGGTGAGCAACAGAGAGTTTCTCTTGCAAGGGCACTTGTTAATAATCCTAAGGTTATTATTGCGGACGAGCCTACGGGTAACGTTGACCCTGAAATGAGCCACGAGATTGTAGGTCTTTTGACTAAGATTAACAATGCCGGCACAACTGTTATTATGGTTACTCACGAGCACGATTTGGTGCGTTCGTTCCAAAGACGTGTTATTGTTATTAAAAACGGCGAGGTTGTATCCGATACTCCCGACCCTACCCATGCTCAGTTTACAGGCGAAAACCCTAAAGCGGACACCGATATGTTCTTTTTTGACGAGGACGTTGAGATTGATAATGTTGACGTTTTGCCTAAGGACGAAAACGAAGAGGATATTTTTGATAACCTCGAAAGCGTTGTAAGCGACGAGAGCGCAGAGGAAGAACAGGGAGGTGAGCAGTAATGACAGGTGCAAGTTTAAAATATTTAATTAAAGAGGGCTTTAGGAATACTTGGACAAACAGAATGATGTCTATCGCATCAATTTGCGTTCTTATGAGCTGTCTTGTTCTTATCGGCTCTGCTTCAATGATATTCCTTAATATCGATTCTCTTCTCGGCAAAATTGAAGAGGAAAATGTAATTATGGTTTATATCACGGATGACGCAACACCCGATGATATTACAAATATGCAAAACGAGATTACTGCTTGCGGAAATATTAAAAGCGTTGAATTTATTTCAAAGGAAAGCGCTTGGCAGGAACAGCTCAACACTATGGAGAAGGCTCAAGCAGAATTCTTTACTCAGATAAGCTCTGATATTCCGCTTCCGAATGCCTATAAGGTAACGGTTGAAAATCTTGATAAATTTGACGAAACGGTTAATAAGCTTAAAAAAATACAGCACGTTGATACTATCAGAGAAAACAAAAATCTTGCTAAAAAGCTTGTTGCGTTAAGGCAGGGAATTACGGTTATTTCCTTTGTTATTATCGCAGTATTGTTTGTTATTTCTGTTTTCATTATTTCAAACACAATTAAACTTACGGTTTACAGCCGCCGTTTAGAGATAAGCATTATGAAATCAGTCGGGGCAACGAATTCGTTTGTCCGTTTGCCGTTTGTGGTTGAAGGTATAATCCTCGGTATCACATCGGGTGTTATCAGTTTAGGCTTTGTGTGGGGGCTTTACGAACTTGCGGTTAAAGAATTTTCTGATATCCTCAGTTCGTTTAACGGCTTAGGCTTCCTTAAATTTACCGATTATGCACTTCCGATGCTCGGAATATTTGTTGCTATCGGCGTGTTGACCGGTGTCGGAGGCTCAATTATTACAATGAGTAAATATTTAAATAAGGAAGGCAGTGAAATAAGTGGCATTTAGTATGAAACGAACATTGTCATTGATTTTAAGCTTTGCATTTTTTATATCAAGCTTTGGCAGTGCTTTTTCGGCTCAGGCTAAGTCAACATCACAGCTTAGAAGTGAAAAGCAAAAAATTCAACAGCAGATAGACAGCGCTCAAAGCAAGCTGAATAAGCTTTCTGCCCAAAAGCAAAAAAATGAGGAATATCTTGCAACGCTCAGGTCAAAAATAAACTTGATGCAAGACAAGATTGATTCCCTTGAAGATGATAAAGCTGCATTGCAAGCGGAAATTGATGCAATTCAGGTAAAAATCACGCAAACAGAACAGGATATTGCAGACGCTCAGGCAAAAATTGACCAAAAGCAGGCTGAATTTGACCAGACCTATCAGGTTTATTGCCAAAGGCTTCGTGCAATGTATATATCAGGCTCTGCATCTACTCTTGAGGTGCTTTTAACTTGCAAGGATGTAAGCTCAATGCTTACACGTGCGCAAATGGTTAAGTCGGTATCTCAGCAAGACAGCGCAATTCTTGACGAGCTTATGACAAAGATGCAGGAAATCGAGAAAGAAAAGAAAAAGCTTGAAGAAAAACGAAACGAATTAACTAACGATAAGCAGCAGCTTGAATCTAACAAAAAGGAACTTCAGTCAAGTATTGATGAAATTGATTCATCAAAAAGCGAACTTGATGCCGAGGTTGCAGAGTGTAACGAGGTTATGAAAAGCCTTTCAAGCCAGTCGAGCGAGTATAAGGAGCTTATTGAAACCAATCAGGCACAGCTTGAGCAGGTTGAAAGCGAAATTCGTGCGGCAATTGCTTCCGCTTCAAGGGGAAGCGGCTCAATTTCAGGCTCAACGGGTAACGGCTCGGGCGAGCTTGGTTATCCGACGGATTCGAGAAGTATATCGGCAGGTTATCCTAACTATTCATCGGGCGGATACCACGGCGGTATTGACTTCCCGGTAAGAACAGGCTCAAACGTATATGCTGCGGCTTCGGGTAAAGTTATTCTTGTTAAATATCTTAATTACAGCTACGGCAGATACATAATTATTGACCACGGCAACGGACTTTCAACGCTTTATGCTCATAATTCAAGCATTTTAGTAAACGTAGGAGATAAGGTGTCGAGAGGTCAACCTATTGCAAAGAGCGGTTCAACAGGCAATTCAACAGGTCCGCACTGCCATTTTGAAGTTCGTGTAAACGGTAGCAGAGTTAATCCTAACAACTATTTATAATCAGACTTTGATAAAGCGGCTAAACCGCGCCGAATAAAAATAAATAAACCGCTTTGCCTCCCTTGTAAAGGGAGGTGGGTGCAACTTGTTGCACTCGGAGGGATTGTAAAAATGCCAAGGACATCGAGTCCTTGCCATTTTTGGCGCTTTCCGTCTTTTGCTCGGGGGCAGTACCTATGTACAGCACCCGCTCGCAAAATACGAAATTTATCTCACTTTCTCGAAGTCTTCAGCGTGTAGAAATTTATAATTTGATTTTTCTACACGCTGAGTAATTTTAATATTTTTTATACTAAGGGGTGTAGCCAATGAAACAGAAGAGTTTTTTAACTAAAATTTTAGCTGTTTTGTTGGCTGCTGCCTTTTTTGCGGCTTCCCCTGCTCATATTGTTGCGCTTGCAACAGGCAATTCTCAATCCGATGAATATGCCGGTATGACGGCAGAGGAAAAGCAGGCGGCAATCGAGCAAAAAATCAAGGAACTTGATACAAAGCTTTCTTCTCTCGGTAAGGAATCAAAGGAAACCGAAGAATATATTAATGCGCTTGATGAACAAATTTCTTATTTGAAAAAACAGCTTGAATATTCTGAAAATAAGATTGATTCCTCAAAGAAAAAAATTAATGATTTGCAGCAGCAGTATAAGGATAACGAGGCACAGATTGCCGAACTTACAACGGATGTTGCAAATTTAGAGGTAAAAAATGCACAGCTTGAGCAAACGTTCAGCCAAAGCTTAACACTTTATTATCAGCGTATCCGTGCAATTTATGTCAGCGGCGAAACAAGCACAATAGCAATGCTTCTCACCTCACCCGATATTTCAACTCTTCTTACAAGATATGAAATGATTAAACGTGTGTCAAAGTGTGATAAGGAGCTTTTGCAGTCTGTTCAGTCGCAGGCAAGTGAGCTTTCAAAAACGAAACTTGAAATGCAGGATAAGCAAGCTACGCTTCAAAATGACCAAGTTGTGCTTAAAACAACACAGCAGAATTTAACGACCTCTATTTCAACTCTTGAAACTCAGCAGCAGGATTATTCCCAAAAGCAGGACGCTTATCAAAGTCAAAAAAGTGAGTCGGACAAGCTTTTGAAACAGCTTGACGAGCAAAAGCAGACTTTCAGCGAATACAGAAATCAGGACCAGGCGGAGCTTAACGCAGTTAATGCAGAGATTGCAAAGGCGGCAGAAGCTTATAAAAAGAAGCTTGAGGCTGAAAAGAAAAAGACAACAACCACAAAGCCGACCGTAACCAAAAAGGACGAAAGCGAAAACGGCGGTGAAACTTCTACTACGAAGCATACGACAACTGAACAAGAAGATAACAGCGGCAGGCTTAGGATGACATATCCTGTTCCGAGCCAAACAAGAATTACGTGCGGCTATCACGGCTATGCAGGGCATACGGGGGTTGATTTCTCCTGTGCGGCAAATTCAAAAGTTGTTGCGGCTGAATCGGGAATTGTTATTATTTCAAAAGACTTGACCAATTCCGACGGAACATACAGAAGCTACGGCAGATATATCGTAATTATGCATGATAAAACCGATTCTGCCGGAAATTATGTTTACACTTTGTATGCTCATAATAATTCAAGGCTTGTAAGAGCAGGGCAAGAGGTTAAAAAGGGACAGCAAATAGCTTGGAGTGGCTCGACGGGCAATTCAACAGGTCCGCACTGTCACTTTGAGGTAAGAACACCGAGCGCAAATTATAATGATTGTGTAAATCCAACCTTTTATTTACCGTGATAATGGTATATAATAGATATATATTTATTTTAAGGGAATGTGAAACGTGAATAAAAAAATATTATCATTAGCTTTGGCAGGTGTAATGCTTGTTTGCAATATGTCGGGAACAACGGCATTTGCCGCACAGGCAACTACACAGGCTGTGCAACCGCAGGCGCAGACAACGGCGGCTCATAATGAAAATTCAACCTCCACAAGCGGCACAACAATGAGTGCCAAGGAGGCTGAAAAAAAGCTTAAAGAGCAGCAGGCAGAGCTTGAAAAAAATCTTAAAAAAACAGATGCTAAGCTTAAGGAACTTGAAAAAAGTTCTAAGGTTACAGAGGAGTATATTGACACCCTTGACCAAAAAATAGGCTACATAAATGAGCAGCTTACTCTTCTTGAAAACAAAAATCAAAAAATTCAGGAAGAAAAAAATGCACTTGAAAAGAAGATTAAATCAAATCAAAAGCAGGTTGATGCTCTTCAGGCGGAAGTTGACAAGGCACAGGCTGAATATGATGCGCTTTACAGCGAATTTCAAACGGTTTATAATGCGTATTGCTTTAGGCTTAAGGCTATGTATATGAGCGGAAGCTGCAATATTTTTACTGCACTTTTGACTTGTAAGGATATTTCGAGCTTTTTGACAAGATATGAAATGATTAAAACCGTTTCAAAAAGCGATTCTGCCTTGCTTAAAGAGGTGAACTCCAAAATGGCGGAGGTTACCAATAAAAAGAACGGCCTTGCAGATAAAAAAGCGGCGTATGATAAGAAAAAGTCTGAGCTTGATTCTCAGAAAAAACAGCTTTCATCAAAGCAAAAGAGTATTGAACAAAACAGTAATTCAATAGCAAATAAAAAAGCTTCTCTTGCAACTGACAGGGCTGAAAGTGATAAACTTTTGGCTGAACTTACGGCGCAAAATAAGCAGTATACCGAGTTTAGAAATGAGGACAGCTCTTTAATTGAACAGGTTGAAAATGAAATTCAGGCTGTCATTTCAGGTGTTAAGCCGCCGGAAGAGGCAACAACTGCTGTTGCAGGCAAAAATTCATCTAAAATTGACAAGATTGACCAAAAAGGCAGTGATGTTTATTCAAAAAGCAATGCCGTTTTGAATATGACGTATCCCGTTCCCGGTCATCACGGTGTATCGGCAGGCTTCCCAAATTATTCATCGGGCAAGTATCACGGCGGTATTGATTTTCCTTGCTCAACAGGTTCAAAGGTTGTTGCGGCGCAAAAGGGTATTGTTATCACCGTTAAAAGGCTTAATTACAGCTACGGCTACTATGTTATGATTTATCACGGAACGGACGCTCAGGGCAGAAGTGTTGTTACCCTTTATGCTCATAATTCAAGAATACTTGTATCTCCCGGTCAAACGGTTAAAAAAGGCGAAGCTATTGCAAAGAGCGGCTCAACAGGCAATTCAACAGGTCCTCACAGTCATTTTGAGGTTCGACTTAACGGTTCACGTGTAAACCCTAAAAATTATTTAAGCTAATGAATAAGATTAATTATCAAAAAGAATTAGACAAAATAATAGAGCAAAATGTAAGAGAGGACCGAGTGCCCTCTCTTTTGCTACATAGCTGTTGCGCTCCTTGTTCAAGCTATACTATTGAATATTTGTCGCAGTATTTTAAAATAACTGTTTTATACTATAATCCAAATATTTCTCCAAAATCGGAATATGAAAAGCGCAAAAGCGAACAGCTTAGGCTTATTGACGAGATGAAAACAAAATATCCCGTATCTTTTCTTGACTGCGATTATGATTATGATGATTTTTTGAATATTGCAAAAGGATATGAATCTTGCAAGGAGGGCGGTGAGCGTTGCTTTAGGTGCTACCGCTTAAGGCTTGAAAGAACGGCGGCCCTTGCAAAGAATAACGCTTTCGACTTTTTTTGCACCACTCTTTCAATCAGCCCGCTTAAAAATTCACAAAAGATTAATGAGATAGGTTTTGAACTTGAAAAAAAATACGGCATTAAATGGCTGCCGTCAGATTTTAAGAAAAAAGAGGGCTACAAGCGCTCAATTGTGCTTTCCAAGGAATATAATCTTTATCGCCAAAATTTTTGCGGCTGTGCATTTTCTAAGGCGGAAAGTATTGAAAATAAAGAGTGAATTAATTATAATAAACACATTAATAAATGATTTTTTGGAGTAGATATGAATAAACCTCTTGCAGACCGTATCCGTCCGACTGAGCTTGACGATGTTGTCGGTCAAAGGCACTTGCTTGAAAAGGGTAAGGCACTCAGAAGCCTTATTGATTCGGGCGATATTCCAAATTTAATATTTTACGGACCGAGCGGAGTAGGTAAAACCACGGTTGCTTCTATTATCGCAAGTAAAACAAACAGAAGCCTGCGCAAATTAAACGGTACTACCGCTTCGACTCAGGATATCAAGGATATTGTCAGCGAACTTGATACTTTTTCTGCGCCTAACGGAATTTTGCTTTATCTTGATGAAATTCAGTATTTTAATAAAAGGCAACAGCAATCGCTTCTTGAATTTATCGAAAACGGAAAGATAACGCTTATTGCGTCTACTACGGAAAATCCGTATTTTTACATTTATCCCGCTATTCTTTCCCGTTCAACCGTGTTTGAATTTAAGGCGGTTGAAAGCGAGGATATTATCCCTGCCGTAAAACGTGGATTTAATATTTTAAGCGAAGAATATCAGGTTGAACTTGACATTGACGAAGAAGTGTTAAAGCGTATTTCAATCGGTTGCGGCGGTGATGTGAGAAAGTCGCTCAACAGCGTTGAAAATTGCTTTTTTGCAACACCTACCGTTGACGGTAAAAAGCATATTGAACTTGACCTTGCAAAGCAGCTTGTTCAAAAAAGTGCAGTTCATTATGATAAAGAGGGCGACGAGCATTACGATATAGTTTCCGCTTATCAAAAGAGTATGCGTGGTTCTGACCCCGACGCAGCGCTTCACTATCTTGCAAGGCTTCTTGAAGCCGGGGATTTGCCGTCGGCTTGCAGACGCCTTATGGTTTGTGCCTGCGAGGATGTCGGGCTTGCTTATCCGCAGATTATCCCGATAGTTAAATCGGCGGTTGATATTGCAATGGCAGTCGGTCTGCCTGAGGCTCGTATACCGCTTGCCGATGCTGTTATTCTTGTTGCGACAGCGCCTAAGAGTAATTCGGGCTATGCGGCTATAAATAAAGCGATGGCTGACGTTAAAAACGGTAATTACGGTCCTATTCCACGTCAACTTCAAAACAAGCATTATGACGGTGCGGACGCAGAAGTTAAGGGGCAGTTTTATATCTATCCCCATGACTATCCGAATCATTGGACTTATCAGCAATATTTGCCGGATAAGATTAAAAATAAGAAATATTACGAATTTGGCTCTGATAAAAATGAACAGGCGATCAAATCTTATTGGGATAAGGTAAAAAATAAAAAATGACGAAAAAGCAGAGAGTATTAAACGTTATAGAACTACTTAAAAAAGAATATCCAAACGCAATTTGCTCTCTTAATTCGTCAAATGCGTTTGAGCTTTTGGTGGCTGTCAGGCTGTCAGCTCAGTGTACGGACGCAAGGGTTAATCTGGTAACGCCGGCGCTTTTTGAAAGGTATAAAACGCTTGACGATTATGCAAATGCCGATGTTAATGACATTGAAAATTATATTAAGTCCTGCGGTTTTTATAAAAATAAGGCAACGTCAATTATCGGTATGGCAAAGATGATACGAGATGATTTTGACGGCAGAGTACCCGATAATATTGATGATTTAATCAAACTTCCCGGTGTCGGCAGAAAGACAGCTAATTTGATAGTAGGCGATGTCTACGGCAAGGAAAGCATTGTTGTTGACACTCATATGATTAGAATTTCAAATCGTTTGGGGCTTGTTGATACAAAGGACCCAAAGAAGATAGAATTTGAACTGAAAAAGCTTGTTCCAAGTGATGAAGGCTCTGATTTTTGCCACAGAATAGTTCTTTTCGGTCGTGATACCTGCTCGGCAAGAAAGCCGCTTTGTTCTTCTTGCCCGTTGGCAGATTATTGTAAAAAAGTAGGAGTAAAAGCTAAATGAATTCAAATATTATACTTATCGGAATGCCCGGCAGCGGAAAATCAACTTGCGGTGTTGTTTCGGCAAAAATGTTACTTAAAAATTTTTATGACACCGATTTGCTTATTCAAAATCTTGAGGGAAAAAGTCTGCAGGAAATTATAGATAAAAACGGTGTTGAATATTTTGCAAAGGCTGAGGAAAGGGCTATTTTGTCCTTGGATATTAAGGGCACCGTTATTGCGACGGGCGGCTCGGTTGTTTATTCCGATAAGGCGATGGAGCATTTAAAAAGCCTCGGCAAAATTATTTATCTTCATTTAAGCTATGAGGATATGTGCAAAAGAATAAGCAATCTTGAAACTCGTGGCATAGTTTTTCAAAACGGCGAAACGCTTGAGGATATGTATAACGAGAGGCTTCCGCTTTATAATAAATGGGCACAGGCGGTAATCAATTGCGGTCAAAATACGGTTGAGCAAACGGCAAGGGCAATTGTAAGAGCGAGCAAGTGACAAATAAGGCATTATCATTTTTTTATAATTTGTGCAATTTGAATACTTGAACATATTATAAAAAAGTGATATTATAGTAAAAATATTTTTATATATTTAAGAATATAATTTAATACTTGTAAACGGAGGGAATTTTAATGAGCGAATACGGCGCAAAATTTGTAAAAGAGGGCTTGACCTTTGATGACGTGCTTCTCATTCCGGCTGAGAGTGACGTAACACCTGACAAGGTAGACCTAAAAACCAAGCTTACAAAGGATATTACACTTAATATTCCTGTTATGACTGCTGCAATGGATACCGTTACGGAATCAAGAATGGCAATTGCCATTGCGAGAGAGGGCGGCATCGGCGTTATTCATAAGAATATGACTATCGAGGAGCAGGCTGACGAGGTTGATAAGGTAAAAAGAAGCGAAAACGGTGTTATTACCAATCCTTTCTTCCTTTCACCAAACCATCTTGCAAGCGATGCTGAGGAGCTTATGAATAAGTATCGTATCAGCGGTGTGCCTATCTGTGAAGAAGATGGCACTCTTGTAGGCATTCTCACTAACCGTGATATGCGCTTTATGACAGATTTTAACGTTAAAATTTCCGAAGTTATGACCCCGAAGTCACAACTTGTTACAGCACCAAAGGGTACTACTCTTGAAGAGGCTAAAAAAGTTCTTATGGGCTCAAAGGTTGAAAAGCTTCCTCTTATTGATGAAAACGGCAAGCTTTCGGGTCTTGTTACAATTAAAGATATTGAAAAAAGTGTTAAGTATCCAAACACTGCAAGGGATAAGGACGGCAGGCTTCTTTGTGCAGCCGCTTTGGGTGTAACAGATGATGTTCTTGTACGTGCAAAGGCTCTTGCCGATGCAGGTGTTGATGCATTTGTTCTTGACTCTGCTCACGGTCACAGCCACAATATTATGAAGAGTGTTGAAATAGTTAAGAATGCTTTTCCTCAAATTTCTCTTATTGCAGGTAATGTTGCTACCGCAGATGCAACAGAAGCACTTATTAAAGCAGGTGCAGACGCAGTTAAGGTCGGTATCGGCCCCGGTTCAATCTGTACTACCCGTGTTGTTGCAGGTATCGGTGTTCCGCAAATTACCGCTATTTACGATTCTGCCGAGCGTGCAGATAAGTACGGCGTTCCTGTTATTGCAGACGGTGGTATTAAGTACAGCGGTGAAATCGTTAAGGCTATTGCAGCAGGTGGCTCTTGCGTAATGATGGGCTCGCTTGTTGCCGGATGTGAGGAATCACCGGGCGAAACTGAAATTTATCAGGGCAGGCAGTTTAAGGTTTATCGTGGTATGGGCTCACTCGGCGCTATGAACCACGGCAGTGCAGACAGATATTTCCAAAAGGGTTCAAAGAAATTTGTTCCTGAAGGTGTTGAGGGTCGTGTGCCTTATAAGGGAGCTTTGGGCGATACGATTTATCAGATGATGGGCGGCCTTCGTTCAGGTATGGGTTACTGCGGTTGTCATACTATTGAGGAACTTAGAAATAACGCTAAGTTTATCAAGATTACAAGCGCAGGTCTTATTGAATCTCACCCTCACGATATTTCTATCACTAAGGAAGCACCTAACTACTCAGGCTCAATCAGATAATTAAATCTATTAACTTTACGGGCGGATTTCGGCATTTTTGCTTTTCCGCCCATACTGTTTTATATCAATTTTAAGCAGGTAATCATATGGCTAAAAAAATCTCTAAATGGAAGAAGTTTAAAAGATTTTTAAAACGAAATATGACACCCACTTGGGCAAGGCATTTTTCCTATCAGGTTTTTGCTCTTCTTACAAGTGTTGCAATGATAGTCGGTGTTGCTGATTATGCCGTCACCAAGTCTTATGACGAAAGGAAGCTTTCTTTTATGGATGATTTTACTATTACTGCGCACACGGGCGCTTATGATACCGAAATGAATACTTTAGAGGCAGTCAAAGCGGCTATTAAGAATAATGCTGAGATTATTGAACTTGATATTCGCCAGCGCCCCAATAAAACGCTTGTTATGAGCCACGATATAGTTGTAACAAATAATGACGGCGCACCGCTTGAGGATGCCCTTGCGCTTATTAAGGACACACCCGATATGCAGATTAATTTTGATATCAAGGAAACACGTGTTCTTAATTCTCTTCATGCGCTTTTGGTTGATTATAATTTGCTCGACCGTTCGTTCTTGACCGGAATTGAGGTTATTAACGTAAAGGCGGTTAAGGATTCTAATTGCGCAAATATGGATTATTATCTTAATTATAAGCCGTCAAAATTCAAGGCTTTTTCGGATGATTACAGGCAAAAAATTATTAAGCTTTTGGAAGATACGGGCGCAATCGGCATTAACTGTAACTATAAATTTGCCGGCTCTCAGCTTTCAAATCTTCTTCATAAAAAGGGATATAAACTTTCTGTTTGGACTGTTGATACCGAGCGTAACGCAAAAAAAATGCTTGTCATTAAGCCTGATAATATTACGACCAAAGACCCCGAAATGATTAAGAAAGTTATAGCCGATTGGGGCAAATAATTTTTTTCAAAAAAAGCAAAAAAGGTCTTGACTATTGTTCTGACTTATGATATATTAATTAGGCGTTGGAGATACGCTGGTGTAGCTCAGTTGGTAGAGCAGCTGATTTGTAATCAGCAGGTCAGGGGTTCGAGTCCGTTCACCAGCTCCAATATGGAAGAGTTCCCGAGCGGCCAAAGGGAACAGACTGTAAATCTGTCGCTATTCAGCTTCGGTGGTTCGAATCCACCCTCTTCCACCAAATAAAAACCAATCACTTTTGTGATTGGTTTTTATTTTTTGTATAAACAAATATTAATATTCTACAGATACCAAAAATAACCCTTGAGGCGGAGCGGTAATCCCAGCATCGGCGCGTTTCGTAGATTCCAAAGCCTTTGTAATATCTGCAGGTTTGATCTTTCCACATCCAACTTCAACTAAAGTTCCAGTAAGAATTCGGACCATGTTATGCAGGAATCCATTTCCTGTATAAGTAATCTGGATTTCTTTTTTCATCTTCTTGATCTTGATATCATAAATCGTACGAATCGTAGATTTTTTTGTCTTTTTAATAGAAGAAAATCCCTTAAAATTATGAGTTCCGATGAGCAAAGAAGATCGGAAGAGCGTCGTGTAGGGAAAGAGTGTAGATCTC
>OOCP01002902.1_pt1 | contig 13620 bp, 10 predicted proteins | sample 1671511 | NCBI WGS metagenome assembly OOCP01 (sample SAMN06348164, study PRJEB24527) | human gut metagenome | biome: human gut; feature: ankylosing spondylitis patient; material: feces | host: Homo sapiens | place: China | collected 2015-10 | reverse complement strand
GCGGCAACCCCATCTTTGAGGCGGGCAACGTCAGCCCCGTGTCCATCATGGATATCGTGAACAACGACGACAACTCCATCTACTACATCATCAAGGACCTGCCCGAGGACACCCGCGCCGCCGGCCGTGCCGCCGTCAAGAGCTTTGGGGTGAAGAGCCGCTTTGTCCACTTTGAGTTCTTCCGCATGACCGAGGATCAGGCCAGCATGGGCAAAAAGGGCCAGATCGTGGCACTGGAAGTCAACATGCGCCCCTGCGGCGGCTTTACCCCGGATATGATCAACTTTGCCCGCTCCACCAACGTGTACAAGATCTGGGCCGATATGATCGCCTTTGGCGGTACCGATCTGCCGGTGGGCGAGCACTTCTACTGTGCCTTTGCCGGCCGCCGCGACGGCAAACACTTTGTGTACAGCCACGAGCAGATCATGCAGAAGTATCAGGACAACATGCGCATGGTGGACCGCATCCCCGACGCACTGTCCGGTGCCATGGGCAACCAGATGTATGTGGCGAACTTCTCCACCCGCGAGGGGATGGAGCAGTTCTACTCGGACGTGCTGGCCGTGACCGACGACACCAACGCCGCCGCACAGGCCGAGCTGGCACAGGTGCTGGCTCTGGGTGAGCCCGACGCCGCCCCGGCTGCTCCTGCCGCAAAGCCCGCCCGCAAGGCACGCAAGTAATTCCCGCATAAACGACAAAAAGCAGCCCGCCTCCGGGGAAACTCCGGCGGCGGGCTTTGTTGTCCCCTGCGCCAAAGTGTGGTATACTGGACCGGAAAAAACAAAAAATGAGGTATCATCTATGAAAATTCCTGCAAACGGCTTTACCCATGCCGGCAAGTTCCATGCCGACGATGTGTTTGCCACGGCGCTGCTGCAGATCCTGCGGCCGGACATCAAGATCACCCGCGGCTTCACCGTGCCCGATGACTTTGACGGCATCGTGTACGACATCGGCTTTGGCATGTTCGACCACCATCAGGAGCCGCGGGAGTACCGCGCCAACGGCGTGCCCTACGCGGCCTTCGGCCTGCTGTGGCGGGTGCTGGGCCCCGGCCTTGTGGGTGAGCGGCAGGCCCGGCTCATCGACGAGAACTTCATCCAGCCGCTGGATCTGAACGACAACACCGGCGAGCAGAACAGCCTGTGTGACGCCATCGGCTTCTTCAACCCCGTGTGGGACTCCAAGGAGGATCAGGACGCCTGCTTTTTCCAGGCTGTGGCGGTGGCAAAGCAGATCCTGGAACACCAGATCGACGCCGCCAACGCCGTGAACCGTGCCGACGAAAAGGTGCAGCAGGCCTACCGGAACTCCCGCGACGGCATCGTGGTGCTGCCCTGCTATCTGCCCTGGAAAAACGGCCTGTACAAGACCGACGCCCTGTTTGTGGTGTACCCCAGCCAGCGCGGCGGGTGGAGCGCCCAGTGCGTCACCGACCACAAGACCAAGCGCTCCAAGCTGCCCTTCCCCCAGAGCTGGGCCGGCCAGCCGCAGGAGGTCATCGAGCAGAAGAGCGGCATCCCCGGCATCAGCTTCTGCCACGCAAGCCGCTTCCTCATCACGGCCAAGGACAAGGAAACCGCCATTGCCGCCTGCCGTCAGGTGCTGCGCAACAATGGCCGCATCTGACCGCACGGCGCGGCCCAAGGCCGCTTTTGTGTATATGGTGCGCTGCACCGGCGGCCAGCTGTACACCGGTTGGACCAACGACCCCGCCGCCCGCCTGCGGGCCCACCGCAGCGGCAGGGGCGCGCGCTACACCCGCGCCCACGGGGCCGAGGGCTTTGCCTATCTGGAGCGCTGCGCCGACCGCTGTGCCGCCCTGCGCCGGGAAGCCGCCCTTAAAAAGCTGCCCAAGGCGCAAAAGGAGCTTTTGTGCACGGCGTGGCAGGCCGCCGGACGCCCCTTTGCGGAGCACGGCGCGGGCAGTGCCGGTTAAATCCCGTCCAAAATTGTAAATTCTGGACGCAACATTGCCTTTTGGCTTGATTTGGGTTGCAATTTTGTTAGAATTGTGATAGACATAAAGTGTGAACGTGTCTGTTTTCAGGGGCGGCAGGCAAAGCCTGACACCCTGCAACAATTAAAGGAGGATGGAACGTGAGAAAAATCAACAAACTGGGCAGACGTGCGGCCGCTCTGGTGCTGGCCGTTGGCCTTGCCCTGTCTACGGCGGCTCCCGTGCTGGCGGCGGACGCCGACGAGGTGCAGACCCCGGCGGCCCAGACCGAGCAGCAGGAAACCGACACGGAGGCTGACGAGGCCGACGTCGATACCGAGGCTGACGAAGCTGCTGCACTGCCGGAACTGTCTGAGGACCGGGAGGTGGCAGAGGAGGACGAGGCCGCTGCTCTGCCGGAACTGTCTGAGGACCGGGAAGTGGCAGAGGAGGACGATGCCGCTGCCCTGCCGGAATTGTCCGAGGACCGGGAGGTGGCAGAGGAGGACGAAGCCGCTGCTCTGCCGGAACTGGATGAGGAGTGGGCTGTAGAGGAAGCCGCTGTTCGGGCAAAGACCCATACCGGTAACTGCTCGTTTGACGGCAAGGTGCTGTCCTACACCGCTCCTACTTGTACGCAGGATGGTTCCAAAACCGTTCAGTGTAGCAAAAAGGGTAAATACACAAAGCTACAGTGCACCGAGACAAAGACCTTTACCATCTCTGCCCTGGGCCATGATTTTAAGGGTGCAGAGTGGGTCATTGAAGCCCCCACCTGCACCACCCCCGGCCAGCGGTATCAGGTCTGCAAGCGAGATGGCTGCAACGAGAAGAACATTGACAAGACCTATGCAGCAGGGCATCCTGCCCTGAACCATGATTTTGAGGGCGCAGAGTGGGTCATTGAAGCCCCCACCTGCACCACCCCCGGCCAGCGGTATCAGGTGTGCAAGCGGGATGGCTGCAACCAGAAGAACATTGACGAGACCTATGCAGCAGCCCACCCTGCCCTGGGCCATGTCTGGGGCAAGTATGTGAACGACAATAAGCCCGCCTGTCAGCAGCAGACCGAGACGGCCCACTGCACCCGGGAGGGCTGCACTGCGACCGATACCCGCGATGATCTGCCCAACTTTGGTGCCGACGGCAACCCCCTGCCGCATAAGTATACAAACTACACGGTAACGGCAGAAGCTTTTGGTGTGCCCCTTACCTACGAGAGCTACTGTGATTACTGCCATGGCGCACGCAAAGAGTTTACAGTGGCCGACAAGGATGCGCGTGTTGATACGGAAACCAAGACGGCCCTGAACAACGTCAAGCTGGACGGCAAGACGGCAGATGAGTATGTTGATGCAGTCATCAACAAGGCTCTGGCAAATGCACAGGAAGCCGTCAAGAATGCCAAGACCAAGGAAGAAGCCCTTGATGCGCTGGATCAGATCTCCAGCACCGTGAAGTCGGAGCTGTCGGGTATCAAGATCAGTGTGGGCAATCTTAGTACCGATGTGACCATCAGCGAGAAGGATCTGAACGAGGCCCTGAAGCCGCTGGACGATACAGTGGCCGACCTGAAGAGCAGCCTGAACGACAGCTTCCTGTCGCAGGACACCATCACCAATGTGGTGGACAAGCTGGCAGGCGACGTACAGGGCAGCAAGGCCCCGCAGGCGGGCATCAAGCAGATCCTGCACAACACCGTGTACGATGCGATTTATAACATCGGTGTGTCGGATGACAAGAAAAAGACAACGGACAATACGCAGGTCATCAGTGATATGGTGCTGCAGCTGGTAAAGGACGTTGTAGATACCAGTAAGACGGGTGAAGGGTATGAAGATAATGATAAAAAATGGAATGCCCTGACCGGTTCTCTGGTGAATGACGCCATGAACTTGGCCGTGGATGAGCTCATGAAGGATGAGACCTACGCAAAGCTCCTCAAGACCAAGCTGGGTGCCGCCACGATGGAGGAAGTCCGTGCGGAGGTCAGGAACCAGCTGGTGAATGACCCGACCTTCATGAACCAGGTGCGCAAGATTGCGGAAAATGCAGCCTCCAATGCACAGAAGCGCGTGAATGGCGGTTGGCCGACCGAGAAGATCATGGACGGCCTGCAGAAAGACCTGCTGCCCGGCGTGACCGATCTGGTCTCGAATCAGGTCAGCAAGCTGGGTGCAAGCGCCGGCGATATCGCGGACAACAAGGTGTCCGATACCGTGCACAAGTTCCTGCCCGGTAAGCTGGGCGACTGGGTCAGTGATAAGATCGGCGGTAAGGTCAACGATGCCGTGACGGGCAAGGTGGATGACCTGAATAAGCAGGTCACCGACCTGATCAGCAGCACGATCAAGCAGCTCACCTGCGGTAAGCACGAGTATGGTGATTTCGAGATCCTGAAGAACCCCACCTGCACCGAGAAGGGCCAGAAGGGCAAGATCTGCAAGAAGTGCGGTAAGATCACCGAAAAGGCGGACATCCCCGAAACCGGCCATGCTCCGGTGACCGACCCCGCTGTGGCTCCCACCGAGACCACCGACGGCCTGACCGAGGGCAGCCACTGCGGCGTCTGCGGTGTCGTGCTCCAGGCTCAGGAAGTCATCCCCATGCTGGATCCCACCATTGATCCCTGGTTCAGCCGTGCCGCTACCACCGAGGCCGACGCCAAGGCTGCCGGTTACGACAGCGTGGACGCTGCCAATGCCGCTCTGGACGCCGCCCTCACCGCTGCAGGCTTTGACCCGGCCAACGCCGAGCACTTCACCGTGCAGGTCAACAGCAGCATCGGCGTGCTGCCCAACGACCGCTACCCGGAGGATGGCGTTACCTGCAAGCTCACCCTGCCCCAGGCCACCAAGGGCCAGATGGCACAGGAGTACTACCTGGTGCAGATGTGCACTGCCGATGGCCGGTTCCGCAAGGCTGGTGACATCATCGTCACCCCGGTGCGGATGGATACCTACGATAAGAACGGCCTGGAGTTCACCGCTTACAGCCAGTCCATCGTGGCTCTGGCCTGGAAGCCCCTGTACTAAGGCCCAGTAACCCCTTACATACCCCCTAAAACCGCAGGGAGCGGCTCCTGAGACCGGGAGCCGCTCCCTTTTTGTGTGCGGAAGAAACTCCTTCCGTCAAAGCCTGACGGCTTTGCCAGCTCCCTCATTGAGGGAGCCTTGCCCTCTCCGTCACGCCTACGGCGGCACCGACCCCTGAACCGGAACTGACCCTGAGCGCCGCCCGGCACACTGCCCGGCGGCGCTCGTCTGCGTTTTGGGCGGCCTGCCCAAAAGGCCCGGCAGGGGCCCCGGCAGACTGCATGAGAATATACACCTGCATTGCATAATATGCGGATATATTCTCTTAAAATTGTATAAAGATGCAAATTGAACCAAAACGCCGTGCAAAGCCGCCCAAGGTTTGGCGGTTTTTGGCATTGACGAAAAAGCCGCATGGTGTATAATAAAACCATCCAAAGCGAACCGCAGATAGAGGGTGCAAGAGGGATGCTTGCATCAGGGAACAAAAGTGTATTTTTATAAAGGAGCAATCATCATGAAAAAGGAAAACATCAAAAAAGTAGTGCTGGCATACTCCGGCGGTCTGGACACCTCCATCATCATTCCCTGGCTGAAGGAAAACTACAACAACTGCGAGGTCATCGCCGTTTCCGGTGATGTGGGCCAGGGCACCGAGCTGGACGGTCTGGAAGAGAAGGCCAAGGCGACCGGCGCTTCCAAGCTGTATGTGCTGGACCTGAAGAAGGACTTTGTGGAGAACTACATCTTCCCCACCCTGAAGTTCGGCGCCAAGTACGAGGACTACCTGCTGGGCACCAGCTTTGCACGTCCCTGCATCGCCAAGGCTCTGGCCGACATCGCCATCAAGGAAGGCGCGGACGCCATCTGCCACGGCTGCACCGGCAAGGGCAACGACCAGGTGCGTTTTGAGCTGACCCTGAAGGCCCTGTGCCCCGATATGGCCATCATTGCTCCGTGGCGTGAGTGGGACATCAAGAGCCGTGACGAAGAGATCGACTACGCTGAGGCTCACCACATCCCCCTGAAGATCAACCGTGAGACCAACTACTCCAAGGACAAGAACCTGTGGCACCTGAGCCACGAGGGCCTGGATCTGGAGTGCCCCGCCAACGAGCCCCAGTACAACAAGCCCGGCTTCCTGGAGCTGGGTGTCAGCCCGGAGCAGGCTCCCGACACCCCGACTTATGTGACCATCCACTTTGAGAAGGGCATCCCCACCGCCGTGGACGGCAAGGAAATGGGCGCTGTGGAACTGGTGGAGTACCTGAACAAGCTGGGCGGCGCCAACGGCATCGGCCTGCTGGACATCGTCGAGAACCGTCTGGTCGGCATGAAGAGCCGCGGCGTGTACGAGACCCCCGGCGGTGCCATCCTGTACAAGGCCATCAACGTGCTGGAGACCATCACCCTGGACAAGGAGAGCTCTCACTTCAAGGCACAGCTGGCCCAGAAGTACGCCGACATCGTCTACAACGGCCAGTGGTTCACCCCGCTGCGTGAGGCTCTGGACGCTTTCGCCGACAGCCTGGAAAAGACCGTGACCGGCGATGTGAAGCTGAAGCTGTACAAGGGCAACATGATCAACGCCGGCGTCACCTCTCCGTACACCCTGTACGACGAGCAGACCGCTTCCTTCGGCGAGGATGATGATTACAACCAGGCAGATTCCGCCGGCTTCATCAACCTGTTCGGCCTGTCCATCAAGGAGCGCGCAAAGCTGTCCAAGAACTGGCCGGAGGTCAAGTAATCGCAACATTTTCGACTGCGTGTGTTTTCACACTTTCACACGCGGGTTCTCACACCGGCATCGTTGCCGGCGGCACCGCCGCAGGAGCGTTTTCCCCTGCGGCGGCTTTGCCGTTTTTATAAGGAGTTTATTTTTATGGCAGAACAACTCTGGAAGGGCCGCTTTTCCAAGGCGGTGGACTCCCGCGTGAACGACTTCAACTCCTCCATCCGGTTCGACCAGCGCATGATCGCGCAGGATATGCGCGGCAGCGGCGTGCACGCTGCCATGCTGGCCAAGCAGGGCATCATCTCGGAAAAGGACTGTGAGGATATCCTCAACGGTCTGGCCTCCATCGCGGATGACCTGGCCTCCGGCAAACTGGAGATCGACCCCAATGCCGAGGATGTGCACACCTTTGTGGAGCAGACCCTCACCGCCCGCATCGGCGATGCCGGCAAGCGCCTGCACACCGGCCGCAGCCGCAACGATCAGGTGGCACTGGACATCCGCCTGACCCTGCGGGACTACAGCCACACCCTGCAGGCCTACATCGTGGAGCTCATCAAGGTCATCTGCAGGAAGGCCAGCGAGAACACCACCGCCGTCATGCCCGGCTACACCCACCTGCAGCGGGCCCAGCCCATCACCTTCGGCCATGCGCTCATGGCCTACGCCTCCATGCTGCTGCGGGACCTGCAGCGTTTTGAGGATGCCACCGCCCGCATGGACGCCCAGTGCCCCCTGGGCTCCGGCGCACTGGCCGGTACCACCTACCCCCTGGACCGGGATTTTACCGCCGAGAAGCTGGGTTTTGCTGCCCCCTGCGCCAACAGTCTGGACGGCGTGTCCGACCGGGATTTCTGCATCGAGCTGGCCAACGCCATCTCCATCTGCATGATGCACCTGTCCCGCCTTTCTGAGGAAATTATCCTGTGGTGCAGCTGGGAGTTCAAGTTCATCGAGCTGGATGACGCGTTCACCACCGGTTCGTCCATCATGCCCCAGAAGAAGAACCCCGACGTTACCGAGCTGATCCGCGGCAAGACCGGTCGCGTCTACGGCGACCTGAACACCCTGCTGGTCATGATGAAGGGCATCCCGCTGGCCTACAACAAGGATATGCAGGAAGACAAGGAAGCCATCTTTGACGCTGTGGACACGCTGGAACTGTGCCTGAAAACGGTGACCCCCATGCTGGACACCATGAAAACCATCCCGGCCAACATGCGCCGCGCCGCTGCCAAGGGCTTTATCAACGCCACCGACTGCGCCGACTACCTCACCAAGAAGGGCATGCCCTTCCGGGATGCCTACAAGCTCACCGGCTGCATGGTGTCGGACTGCATTGCCAAGGACAAGACGCTGGAGGAACTGACCCTGGACGAGTTCAAGGGCTACAGCGGCCTGTTCGAGGGCGATATTTACGAAGCCATTGATCTGGTCAAGTGCTGCGAGGGCCGCACCAGCTACGGCGGCCCCAGCGAAGCCAGCGTGAAGAACCAGATCGCACTGGCGACCGCACAGCTGACCGCCTGGGAGGAAAAGAACGCATGAGCGTAAAAGTATTCATTGACGGCTCCTCCGGCACCACCGGCCTGCGCATCGCCGACCGGCTGGCTGCACGCCCGGAGATCGAGCTGCTGTCCATCTCGGCCGAGGGCCGTAAGGACGTGAACGAGCGGGCAAAGGTCATCAATTCGGCGGACCTTGCCTTCCTCTGCCTGCCGGATGCAGCTTCCAGAGAGGTCATGCCCCTGCTGCGTCCGGACGTGAAGGTGCTGGACACCTCCACCGCCTTCCGCACCGATGCCGCCTGGGACTACGGCTTCCCGGAGCTGAAGGGCCAGAAGGAAAAGATCAAGAATTCCGATCGTGTGGCGGTGCCCGGCTGCTATGCCAGCGGCTTTATCAGCATCGCCCGCCCGCTGGTGGAGCTGGGTCTGGCCCCGAAGGACTATCCCTTCAGCTGCACCGGCATTTCCGGCTACTCCGGCGGCGGCAAGAAAATGATCGCCGAGTATGAGAGCGCCGACCGCCCGGCCCACAGCAAGCTGGATGCACCCAAGAGCTATGGCCTGGGCCTTGCCCACAAGCATCTGCCGGAGATGAAGGAGATCAGCGGGCTGGCTCATACGCCCATGTTCGTGCCGGTAGTGTGCGATTACTACTGCGGCATGCAGGTGCTGGTGCCGCTGGACCTGACCGTGGCCGGTACCACCGCCGAAGCCGTGGCCGCCGGTCTGGCAGACTACTATAAGGATGCCGCCACCGTGAAGGTGCACGCCCTGAACGAACCTCTGCCGGAAAACGGCCTGTACTCCAACGCCATGGCCGGCACCGACCGCATGGAGCTGTACCTGACCGTAAACGCCGCAGGCGACCAGATGATGCTGGTGTCCCTGTTCGACAATCTGGGCAAGGGCTCTTCCGGCGCAGCGGTCCAGTGCATGAACCTGATGCTGGGCCTGCCGGAGACCGAAGGACTGGAATAAAAAACTCCCTTCGTCTGCTCACGGTGTTCGCATCCACCTCCCTCAAAGAGGGAGGCTTTTGCAGCTGATGGTTACGCAAAGGCTCCCTCCATGAGGGAGCTGGCACGGCGAATGCCGTGACTGAGGGAGTGTTTGTGGGAAAGGAGAATCTTTATGCAGTATAAAGAAGTCACGGGCGGCATCTGCGCGCCCAAGGGTTTTGCAGCGGCTGGCGTGCACTGCGGCATCCGCGCAAACCATAGCGAAAAATACGACCTGGCACTCATCAAGGCCGATGTGCGCTGTGCCGCCGCCGGTGTGTACACCACCAATAAGGTGTGCGGCGCACCCATCAAGGTGGACCGCGCCCATCTGGCCGACGGCTATGCCCAGGCCATCGTGGTGAACAGCGGCAACGCCAACACCTGCGCCGCCAACGGCGTGGCGCTGGCCGAGGAATGCTGTGAGCTGGTGGGCAAGGCGCTGGACATCGACGCCATGGACGTTCTGCCCGCTTCCACCGGTGTCATCGGCCAGCCCATGGTCATCGACCCGTTTGCCCGGGGCATCCCTGCCGCCGCCGCCAAGCTGGCCGCCACCGAGCAGGGCAGCACCGATGCCGCTACCGCCATCATGACCACCGACACCCATAAAAAGGAGTACGCCATCCAGTTTGAGCTGGGCGGCAAGATGTGCACCGTGGGTGCCATCGGCAAGGGTAGCGGCATGATCGCCCCCAACATGGCCACCATGCTGGCCTTCTACACCACCGACGCGGCGGTGTCCCCTGTCCTGCTGGAAAAGGCCCTCAAGACCGTGGTGCCCGGCACCTACAACCAGATGAGCGTGGATCTGGACACCTCCACGAATGATACCCTCATCATCATGGCTTCCGGCCTTGCCGGGAATCCGGAGATCTGCGAGGAAAACGAGGATTACCATGCCTTTGTGGCGGCCCTGACCGCCATTGCGGAGCACATGTGCGCCGAGCACGCCGGTGACGGTGAGGGCGCTACCCACCTCATCACCTGCGAGGTGACCCACGCTCCCGACCTGAAAACTGCCCGTGCGGTGAGCCGCAGTGTGGTGTGCTCCAACCTGTTCAAGGCGGCGGTCTTTGGCCGCGACGCCAACTGGGGCCGCATCCTGTGCGCCATCGGCTACACCCCCGGTGATTTTTCCATCGACAAGGTGTGCGTCTGGCTGTCCAGCGCCGCCGGTGAGGTGTATGTGTGCGAGAATGCCGCCTACCACCCCTACAGCGAGGAGGACGCCGCCAAGGTGCTGGCCGAACACGACGTGCTGGTCAAGGTGGATATGGGCACCGGTGACGCCAGCGCCAAGGCCTGGGGCTGCGACCTGACCTACGATTACGTCAAGATCAACGGCGACTACCGTACCTGATACAGGCCGGGGACGGGGGAGAATGTGCAATGAAAAATGAAGAGATGGCGCTGCTTTTCAGCGAAGCTACGCCCTATATCCAAAAATACCACGGCAAAACGCTTGTCATCAAGTACGGCGGCAACGCTATGGTCAACGATGAGCTGAAACTGGCCGTCATGAACGACCTGGTCACTCTGACCCTGCTGGGCGTGCGGGTGGTGCTGGTCCACGGCGGCGGCCCGGCCATCAACAAGATGCTGGCCCGCGTGGGCAAGGAGTCCAAGTTTGTGGGCGGCCTGCGCTACACCGATGAGGAGACCATGGGCATTGTACAGCAGGTGCTGGCGGGCCAGGTCAACAAGGACCTCGTCGCCCTGCTGAAAGGCCGCGGTGTCGGCCTGTGCGGCATGGACGGCCACACCATCACCTGCAGCCGCAAGTCCGATGTGGACCTGGGCTATGTGGGCGAGATCGAAAAGGTGGATACCACGCTGATCGAGCATCTGCTGGCCGACAGCTTCATCCCGGTCATTGCCACTGTCGGCATGGACGACAACGGCATCCCCTACAACATCAACGCCGACACGGCTGCGGCGGAGATTGCCATTGCCCTGCATGCCGAAAAACTCGTCAGCATGACGGATATTGTCGGTCTGCTCTATGACAAGAACGATGAATCCACCCTGATCCCCGAGGTCGAAGTCTCCGAGATCGAGGGCTACAAGGCGGCCGGTGTCATTGCCGGCGGCATGCTGCCTAAGATCGAAGGTATGGCCGACGCCATCTATCAAGGCGTACACGAGGCCGTTATCATTGATGGCCGGGTGCCCCATTCCATCCTGCTGGAAATGTTCAGTGACCGCGGCGCCGGTACCATGTTCTACCGCCGCGGCAACCATTAAGGAGGGTACGCCATGCAAACCGAAAAAGTCATCAAACGCGATAACAAGTACGTTCTGCATACCTACGCCCGCAGCCAGGTCGTGCTGGCCGAGGGCCACGGCATGACCGCCGCCGACCCCGAGGGCAAGCGCTATCTGGATTTCACCTCCGGCATCGGCGTCAACTCGCTGGGCTACTGTCACCCCGCCTGGGTGCAGGCCGTCTGCGACCAGGCCGCCACCCTGCAGCACACCTCCAACCTGTACTACACGGCCCCCTGCGGCAAGCTGGCTAAAAAGCTGTGCTGCCGCACCGGCATGGATGCCGTTTTCTTTGGCAACTCCGGTGCCGAGGCCAACGAGGGCGCCATCAAGGCCGCCCGCAAATATTCTACTGATACTTATGGGGCTGCCCGCAACAAGGTCATCACGCTGGTAAACTCTTTCCACGGCCGCACGCTGGCCACCCTGACCGCCACCGGCCAGGATGTGTTCCACCAGTATTTCGGCCCGTTCCCCGGCAACTTTGCCTATGTACCCGCCGGTGATTTTTCCGCCCTGCGGGATGCTGCCGACGACACCGTCTGCGCCGTCATGCTGGAGTTGGTCCAGGGAGAAGGCGGCGTGGTGGCGCTGGATGCCGACTACGTGGCCAAGGTGGCCGAGTTCTGCAAAAAGCGCGACCTGGTGCTCATCGTGGACGAGGTACAGACCGGCGTAGGCCGCACCGGCAGGTTCCTGGCCTGTGAGCATTTTGACCTGCACCCGGACATCGTCACACTGGCCAAGGGCCTGGGCGGCGGCCTGCCCATCGGCGCCGTGCTGATGACCGCCAAGGTTGCCGAGCATATGGGCCCCGGCACCCACGGTTCCACTTTCGGCGGCAACCCGGTGGTCTGCGCCGGTGCGCTGGCCGTGCTGGATGCCATGGACGAAGCCTTTATGGATAACGTGCTGACCCAGGCCGCCCGCCTGCGCACAGGCCTCAAGACCCTGCCCCATGTTACCGAGGTCAGCGGCCTGGGCCTGATGGTGGGCATTGCCTTTGAGGACGGCATCAAGGCCGCCGATGTCCGCGCCGCCTGCGAGAAAGAGGGCCTGCTGGTGCTGACCGCCAAGACCCGCCTGCGCCTGCTGCCGCCGCTGATTTTGACCGAGACCGATGTTGACACCGCGCTGGACACCCTGCGTACTGTTCTGGAGAAGTTCTGATGAAACATCTGTTGAAATTGAGCGCCCTGACCCCCGAAGAGATCCTGCACATTCTGGATGTAGCCGACGAGTACAAGCGCCTGCACAAACAGGGCGTCGACCCCAAGGACCTGCAGGGCAAGGCGGTGGCGCTGATCTTTGCCAAAAATTCCACCCGCACCCGCACCAGTTTAGAGGTGGGTATCTACCAGATGGGCGGCCTGGGCACCTACCTGAGCGCCAACGACCTGCAGACCGCCCGCGGCGAGCCTGTGCAGGACACCGCCCGCGCCCTGGGCCGGTACTATGATGCCATCGTCTGCCGCACCTACAAGCAGACCACGCTGGACGCCATGGCCCAGTACAGCGGCGTGCCGGTGATCTCCGGCATGACAGATTACGCCCACCCGCTGCAAGTCTTGACCGACCTGATGACCGTGCGGGAACGCAAGGGCAGGCTGGCCGGGCTGCGCGCCGGGTTCATCGGTGATGGCTACAACATGGCTAACAGCATGATCGTGGGCTGCCTGGCCGTGGGCATGACGGTGACGGTGGCCTGCCCGCCCCACTACCGCCCCGCCGCCGATGTGCTGATGCTGGCGAAAACCTACGGTGATAAGTTCAAGCTGGTCACCGATCCTGACGAGGCCGCCCGCGATGCCGATGTGCTGTTCACCGATGTGTGGGTCAGTATGGGCATGGAGCGCGAGGTGGAGCAGCGCCGCCGGGATTTCCACGGGTTTACGCTGGATGCCGCCCGCATGGCGCTGGCCAAGCCGGACTGTATGATCCAGCATCCGCTGCCCGCCCACCGCGGCGAGGAGATCACCGCCGAAGTTCTGGAAGCCCACGCCAACGAAATTTTCGACGAAGCCGAGAACCGCATCTACGTAGAGAAGGCTGTGCGGGCGATTTTACTGGCCGGGAAATAAGCTGATCTTCTTTCTTTGAAAAGAAAGAAGCAAAGAAACTTTCAATA
>OOCP01002901.1_pt1 | contig 13629 bp, 18 predicted proteins | sample 1671511 | NCBI WGS metagenome assembly OOCP01 (sample SAMN06348164, study PRJEB24527) | human gut metagenome | biome: human gut; feature: ankylosing spondylitis patient; material: feces | host: Homo sapiens | place: China | collected 2015-10 | reverse complement strand
GATGTTGGCTATACAGTATATTATCGGGCAGTTGAACGCTCCGGTGGAACAGTTCGTGCAGTTTCTTTATAGTTGGCAAGACGTGAAGATTAGTCTGGAACGGATGAGCGAGATCCGCGACCGGGAGGAGGAGGAGACGGAAGAGCGCATGATAACGGGCTTTAACGGGAATAACCGGGATGTGGAGATCCGTAACGTGACGTTCCAGTATGAGGGCATCCATTCCCCGAAGGTGCTGGACCAAGTGAGCCTCCGTATCCCAAGCGGGAAGATCACGGCGATCGTGGGTACGAGTGGCAGTGGTAAGACTACGTTGATCAAATTATTGCTGGGCTATTATAACCCGGTCGTGGGGGATATCCGTGTGGGAGGCAATGACCTGCGTTCCTTTAGCTTGTCGTGGTGGCGCGACCAGTGCGGTGCTGTGATGCAGGACGGTTATCTGTTCTCCGAGTCCATCGCCCGCAATATAGCGGTTGATGACGGTGAGATAGACAAGGTCCGTTTGTTGTTGGCGGCCCGTATCGCGAATATAGAGGAGTTTATCGATCGTCTCCCCTTGAAATATAATACGGTTATCGGTTCGGATGGTCAAGGCGTAAGCCAAGGCCAGCGTCAACGGATCTTAATAGCCCGTGCGGTTTATAAGAACCCTTCTTATCTCTTTTTCGATGAGGCGACGAATGCATTGGATGCCAACAATGAACGCGAGATTATGGAGCATCTGCACACGTTCTATCGTGGTAAGACGGTTGTGGTAGTGGCACACCGTTTGAGTACGGTTCGTGATGCGGATAAGATCGTGGTGCTGGATGCCGATTTGGCCGGGGCTACCATGACCAAATTTTTCAAGGCGGCCTATCCCGATCGCTTCTTTGACTGCGGCATTGCCGAGTGCAACATGATGGATGTGGCGGCAGGCCTGTCCACCATGGGGCTCATTCCCTTCTGCTCCACCTTTGCTATGTTCGGTGCAGGCCGGGCCTATGAGCAGATCCGCAACTCCATCGCCTACCCCCGTTTCAATGTGAAGATCTGCTGCTCCCACGCCGGCGTGTCCGTGGGCGAGGACGGCGGCAGCCACCAGTCCATCGAGGATATCGGCCTTATGCGGATGATCCCCGGCATGACTGTCATCGTCCCTGCCGACGGCAACGAGGCCCGAAAGGCCACCTTCGCTCTGGCTCAAATGGAGGGTCCCGCCTATCTGCGGACCGCCCGGCTGGCCTCCCCTGTTTTCGAGCAGGACTATCCCTTCGAGATCGGCAAGGCCAACGTCCTCCGGGAGGGTAAGGATGCTGCGGTGTTCGCCTGTGGCCTGATGGTCAGTGAGACGCTGGAGGCGGCGAAGCTGCTGGCCGCAGAGGGCATTCATATCTCTGTCATCAACGTTCACACCATCAAACCCATCGACGCCGCCTGCGTCACGAAGTACGCACAGAAGTGCGGCAACGTGGTGACGGTGGAGGAGCACAGCGTCATCGGCGGTCTGGGCGATGCCGTGGCGGACGTCCTCATGGGCAAGGTGAACTGTAAATTCCGCAAGATCGGCATCAACGACTGCTTCGGCCAGTCCGGCAAGGCCAAGGATGTGCTGCGGGAGTACGGCCTCACCGCCGACCAGATCGCAGCCAAGATCAAGGAGACTCTGTAAAGCACATCCGGATATACGAAGGCATCCCCCGGTAAACGCCGGGGGATGCCTTTTAGCGTAAAACAGGTGCATCAAAGCAGGACAGCATGAAGCTCCCTGCTCTTTATCACCGTTTTACTACTTCAGGTCATACTTCCACGCACTGCCTTCCTGATAGTAGAAGAACTCGCTCAAAGCTTCTTCTGTGAAAACCCGAAGCATATCACGCATATCCAAAGACAGCTTAAGCTTGGGCAGATCGGCAATATCCTCCAACCAGACCCTGCCTTCGGGGCTGGAGCGCAGTTCGCCATCAAAACAAGTTGCCTTATAAAGCAGCACAACAAACCTGCACTGATTCTCACACCAGTCCTTGATGCCGCAGAGCTGAGGAGAACGGATAGTCAGTCCGGTTTCCTCCTGCACCTCCCGAATCACAGCATCCGTAAAGGATTCTCCCGCTCTACATGACCTCCAGGGAAGGTGACGCCCGGCCAGTCCCGCTTTTCCCGCTCCATCACGACGACCCGGCTGCCATCACAGATCATGCACATATTGGTAAATTCAACCGTTTCGATTCTCTCCATTATGTTCCTTTTCTGTTCGTGTGTATACGCAGTGCAGCACAGCAATCATTTAGCTTTCAATAGGCGTGACGGAAGTTATCTCCCAAAATGTAACCTTTCTGCAAATACAAATGGATCTCAGCCTTTTCCGGTGTGGAACACACAAAATGTGAAATGCACAAAAGCAGGCGGCACCAAACTGAAGTTGAGCGCCGCCTGCTTTTTCATGTAAGGGCCGTTTTCTTGCAGGACTCTTTCTTAGTCCTGCTGCCAGTTGTGCCACACGTTCTGCACGTCCTCGTTGTCCTCCAGCATATCGATGAGCTTGTTCATGTTCTTCACATCTTCCTCGCCGGTCATGGTCACGTAGGTCTGCGGCACCATCTCCAGCTCAGCGCTGGCGAAGGTATAGCCCTTGGCCTCCAGCGCCTTCACTACATCGTTGAAGCTGTCGGGATCGGTGGTGATCTCGAACACGGGGCCGTCGGGGGAGAAGTCCTCGGCGCCGGCATCCAGCGCGTCCATCATGACGGCATCCTCATCCAGCTCGCCATCCTCATTGTCGATGACAATGACACCCTTGCGGTCGAAGGACCAGGATACGCAGCCCTGAGCGCCCATGCCCTTGCCGAACTTATCGAAGTAATGGCGGATCTCCGGGGCGGTGCGCTGACGATTATCGGTCAGGGCCTCCACGATCACGGCCACACCGCAGGGGCCGTAGCCCTCATAGGTGACGGACTCGTAGTTATCGGTGTTTCCGGCGCCCAGTGCCTTGTCGATGGTACGCTTGATGTTGTCGTTGGGCATATTGGCGGCCTTGGCCTTGGCCACCACCGTAGCCAGACGGGAGTTGTTGGCGGGATCGCCGCTGCCGCCCTGCTTGACGGCCACGATGATCTCCTTGGCGATCTTGGTGAAGGTGGCGGAGCGCTTGGCGTCAGCCGCACCCTTGGTCTTTTGGATATTGTGCCACTTGGAATGTCCGGACATAGTATCGTTCTCTCCTTATCTCATGTAAAATTTAACTGCGTCGCCATGTACGGCGGACTTTGTGACCTCCAGCTCCGGGAACGTCTCCCGCAGCCGGCGGACGATCTCCTGACACACCACATCCTCCGTGGGGAAGTGTCCTGCATCGATGAGATTCAGCCCCTGCGTATCCAGAAAGTCATTGTACCGCAGGTCGGATGTCACAAAGGTGTCGCAGCCCTGAGCGATGGCCTGAGGGATGTATTCCCCACACGCTCCGCCGCCCACGGCCACCCTGTGAACGGGCCGGCCGCCGTCTCTGTATCGCAGTCCATTGCAACTTAATAATTCTACCACATCTGATAGGAACTGTTCAAGGGGTTTTTCACAAGAAAGTGTGCCGATCCGCCCGATTTTTTCCTCATTCAGCGGTTTTGTATCCTGCAGACCCAGCGTGCAGGCCAGACAGTCGTTGACACCGCCCTCCGCCGCATCCAGATTGGTGTGCATACACACGGCTGAGATATCCCGCTTCACCAACTCCGTCAGCAGCCCGCCCAGCCGGGTATCCTCCCGGAGCGTCTGCATCTGCTGGGCGTGCCAGCGGATGTTCATCACCGGATGGTGGGACACGATCAGGTCGGTCCCCGTCTCTGCTGCCTCTGCCGCTACGTCCGGAGACACATCCAGCGCCACCAGCACCCGGTGGACCTCCCGGTCGCCCCGGCCCACCAGCAGACCCACATTATCCCAGTCCATGGCCAGCTCCGGAGGAGCCCACCGGAACATCATCCGCGTTACATCATTGACCGTTACCACGCTGCCACGCCTCCTTCTTTTCTTCCAGAATATCCGCCAGAGCCGCCAGCGGCTCCGCCTCGCTCTCGTCTCCGCCCCGGTGCAGGCCGTCCATTCGCAGGTAAATCCGCCGCAGCTGCTGTTCCAGATACAAGCCATACAGGGGGTCGTGCTCCAAACAGAAGCCGCCGTACCGCTCCGCATCCGAGGCCTCACCGGAGGGGCCACCGGTGACGGACAGGATCACATACAGTTTCCCCTTGTCCTGCACCAGACGTTCTTCGGTGCAGATATATCCGTTTTCCCGCAGCCAGCCCCGCAGCAGCTCCACCTTGGTCATGGGCTGCAGCAACAGGGTGTGGTGGCCGTCCGCCGCCCATGGAGCGGCACGGAGGATATCCCGGATGGTCTCGCCGCCCATGCCGGCAATGACCACGGTGTCTGTCTCCTCCGGCTCGATGCCGGACAGGCCGTCACAGAGCCGGAAGTCCAGCCCCTGTGTCTCGTATTCCTCCGCCGTGCGGCGGGCGTGTTCCAGCGGCTCCGCCCCCACATCGGCGGCGATGGCGGAGGGGATACGCCCCTCCTGCAGCAGCCAAACCGGCAAATAGCCGTGGTCGGTGCCGATATCCGCCAGACGGCCGCCATGCGGCGTCATCTCCGCCAGCAGACGCAGCCTTGGCTGTAATGTGATTCGTTTCATGGGGCCTCCCTCCAGACAGAAAGGAACGCATACGGCACCATGACCGTATGCGTTCGCTGCGTTTTACTCAGCGGCCTTGTTGGCCTCCTGATTCACCAGCTCCAGCAGCTTGTCCACGTCCACACCGTGAACGGCGCAGGCCTCCTCCACAGTCTCGCCACGGGAAGAGGGGCAACCCAGGCAGTGCATACCGATGGAGAAGAAGATGGGAGCGGTCTGAGGGGCAACATCCAGAATATCACCGATGATGGTGTCCCTTTTGATTTCGATCATGTGTCAAAACCTCCGTTTGATATTTACATCGTTAGTATATCCCATGTTTCCGTCTTTTTCAACAGGAAAATCATGAACAGCCTGTGAAAACCACAGAAAATGCAGAGTCCGTATCGGGCTGGGCATATAAAATGCGGGAGCCGCCGCATAGGCAACTCCCGCATCATATGTCAGTCTGGCTGATCAGCCGTTCTCACGCATCTTAGCGAAGCAATCGCTGCAATACACGGGACGGTCGGTCTTGGGTTCGAAGGGAACCTTCGCCTCGCCGCCGCAGGCTGCACAGGTAGCGGTGAAGTACTCACGGGGGCCACGGGCGGCGTTCTTGCGAGCGTCACGGCAGGCCTTGCAGCGCTGAGGCTCGTTCTGGAAACCACGCTCAGCGTAGAACTCCTGCTCACCGGCGGTGAAAACGAACTCCTTACCGCACTCCTTGCAAACCAAAGTCTTGTCTTCGTACATGATGTTACCCTCTCTTTGAGAAAAATATATTGCGTTCAGCGCTTGCTGATATCGCCTGATGAAAGTTGCCGAGCCACCTTGCGCCGGATGCGCTGCACGGCGTTGTCCACCGACTTGGGGGACCGGCCGACGGCCGCAGCGATCTCACGGCAGGTAAGACCGTCCAGATAAAACCCTAAAATCATGACCTCGAATTCGGACAGCTGCTTGCGGACATTCTCCAGCAGGCTGACAGCCTTCTCCCTGTCGATCAGCAGATCCTCGGGACCGGGCTGTGCAAAGGAAACATTTGCTTCAAAGAGTGAGGGATTCAAGGGAACCGATTGATTCAATGGGGCGTGCTTCCCCCCCGCCGCAGCCTTCACAACGGAATAGAGCCGGTGGCGGATACACGTTTCGGCAAAGGTTCGGAAGGAGGCATCCCGGTCCGGGTCATACTCCCGCATGGCCTTGATGAGACCGAACATCCCCTCCTGCATCAGGTCCTCGCTGTCTCCGCCCGCCAGAAAATAGGGCCGGGCGCAGGAACGAACCACCCGATGGTAACGGGCGGCCAGAACCTCCTCCGCCGGACGGTCCTGCTCCCTGATAAGGCGGCACAACGCCTCGTCCGGCAGCTGTTCCAGAGGGGCGCCGCCGGATTCCTGATCCTTTGTCATAGTCTATTATACCTTTTCACTAAAGAATTTGTCAAGTCATCCACGACGATTTGTCAAAACTGTATTTTTTCAGACAGAATTTTTATGAGATCAGCTAAATCTTCCGCCACTTTTCGGGCAACTTCGGTGGTTTTCGCCTCCACCATGACCCGAATCAGGGCCTCCGTACCGGAGGGACGGATCAGAACACGTCCCTTTCCGGCCAACTCCTGCTCCATCTGAGCGATAGCGTGCCGGAGGGCGGGATCCTGCATGATCGCATCCTTGACGCCGGGAACGTGGGATACGGCCACATTGATAAGCTCCTGTGGATACTGGGGGCAGCAGGATGCCAGTTCGGAGGCCCGCTTTCCGGAGCGGCGCAGGGCCTGCAGGAATTGCAGAGCCGTCAGCTCACCGTCGCCGGTGGTGGCGTATTCCCGGAAGATCGTGTGGCCCGACTGCTCGCCGCCGATGGCGTAGCCGCACTCCAGCATCTTCTCCAGCACATGGCGGTCGCCTACGGCGGTGCATACCAGCTCGATACCCTCCTTGCGGCAGTACTCGTGCAGGCCGAGATTGGACATCACCGTGGCCACGATGGCGTTGCCGGAGAGCTTTCCGTGACGCCGCAGATCGGCACCGCAGACAGCCATCACCTTGTCTCCGTCGATGGTATGGCCCGTCTCGTCCACCAGTAGGCAGCGGTCGGCGTCGCCGTCGAAGGCGATGCCCAAGTCGTAGCCGCCGGCCACCACGCCCTCGGACAGGGATTTCAGGTGGGTGGAGCCGCAGCCGTCGTTGATGTTCACGCCGTCCGGCTCTCGGTGGATGAAATCTGCGTGCAGGGGCAGGCCGTCAAACAGATCCGGCGCTGTGGCAGAGGCCGCGCCGTTGGCGCAGTCCACCAGCACCCGCAGGCCCGACAGGTCGCAGTCGATGCTGGAAATCAGATGGTCGATGTAATCCCGCTTCATCTGCCGCATCCCGTGAAGGCGCTTGCCGATCTCGCCGTGGGTCTTGACGTCCATGGGAGCGCCGCTGAGGATCAGCTCCTCCACACGGGCCTCACTCTCGTCGGAAAGCTTATAGCCCCGAGCGTTGAACACCTTGATGCCGTTGTGCTCATAGGGGTTGTGGGATGCCGAGATGACGATGCCCGCATCCGCCTGCTCCAGCACCGTCAGATACGCCACCGCCGGTGTGGGAATGGTGCCAAGGGGCATCACGTCACCGCCCACAGAGCAGATGCCCGCCATCAGCGCCGCCTCCAGCATATCCGAGGAGATACGGGTGTCCTTGCCGATGGTAATGGTGGGCTTGCTCCCCTTCTCCTCCGTCAGGACGGCAGCCACTGCCTGCCCCACATGAAAAGCCAGTTCTACGGTGAGATTTTCACCAACGATACCACGGATGCCATCCGTGCCAAACAGTTTGCCCATAAGAGGTTCCTCCTACTCCTTATATCTCCAGCTGTTCCTGTCCTAAAAACGCTATGTGCAGGTGCTCATATGCCTTCCGGGTGACGCAGCGGCCACGGGGTGTCCGGGTCAGGAAGCCCAACTGCATGAGGTACGGCTCATACACATCCTCCAGCGTCACGGACTCCTCGCCGATGGTAGCGGCCAGCGTTTCCAGCCCCACCGGGCCGCCGCCGTAGTTTTCGATGATGGCCCGCAGCATCCGCCGGTCCACTGGATCCAGCCCCAGATAGTCGATCTCCAGCGCCTGCAGGGCGTGATCCGCTACGGCCTTGGTAATAACACCGTCCGCCCGCACCTGAGCAAAGTCCCGCACCCGCCGCAGCATCCGGTTGGCGATACGGGGCGTTCCACGGGAGCGCCGTGCGATCTCCATGGCGCCCTCCGGTTGAATGGGGACATTCAGTATTCCGGCGCTGCGGGTGACGATCAGGGCCAGTTCTTCCGGGGTATAGAGCTCCAGCCGCAGTGTTACGCCGAACCGGTCCCGCAGCGGAGCGGACAGCTGTCCGGCCCGTGTGGTGGCGCCGATGAGGGTGAACTTGGGCAGATCCAGCCGAATGGAGTTGGCGGAAGGGCCCTTGCCGATGATGATGTCGATGGCATAGTCCTCCATGGCGGGGTACAAAATCTCCTCCACGGAGCGGTTCAGCCGGTGGATCTCGTCCACAAAGAGAATGTCGTTTTCGCTGAGATTCGTCAGCAGGGCCGCCAGATCACCGGGCTTTTCAATGGCCGGGCCGGAGGTGATGCGGATGTTGACCCCCATCTCGGCGGCGATGATGCCCGCCAGCGTGGTCTTGCCAAGACCCGGAGGGCCGTGGAGCAGCACATGATCCAGCGGCTCCGTCCGCCGCCGGGCCGCCTCGATAAAGACGGAGAGATTCTCCTTGGCCTTGGTCTGGCCGATGTACTCCGCCAGTGTATGGGGGCGCAGGCTCACCTCCGCATTGTCCTCCGGCAGCAGCGTCTTGGCTACCAGCGGCTCCTCGTAGATATCGGTGCCGAAATCAATGCTCATACGTCTCCCCCCTTCTCCTGCTTTTCATGTCACTTTACCATTTTCTTCAGTGCCTGCCGGATGATCTCCTCCAGCGGCAGAGCGTCCATATCGATGCCCTTCAGGGCCGTACTGATCTCCTGAGAGCCGTAGCCCAGCACTGCCAGCGCCGCCGCCGCCTCACCGGACTTGCTGCCGCCCAAGGGCATGGGGGCGCTGCCGCCGCCGCTCGGTACCGTGAAGCTGCTCTGTTCCTTGGCCAGCTTATCCTTCAGCTCCAGAATGATGCGCTGAGCAATCTTCTTGCCGATACCCTGAGCCGCCGTCAGCGCCTTCTCGTCCTCCGTCACGATGGACAGGGCCAGATTCTGGGGTGTGGTGGCCGACAGAATGGCCAGCGCCGCCTTAGGGCCAACACCGGACACGCCGATGAGCATCTTGAAGCTGTTGAGCTCCTGCTGACTGGCAAAGCCATACAGCTCGAAGATATCCTCCCGCACATGGAGGTAGGTGTAGAGCCTGGCCCTCTCCCCCTTTTTCAGCTGAGACAGGGTATAGTTTGTGGTGGCGCAGGCATAGCCCACGCCGCCGCAGTCGATGACGGCCAGACCGGCAGCGATCTCCGCCACGGTGCCGTTGAGATAGTAAAACATATTCAGACCGTCTCCTTTACATCGGGGTCCTTTCGCCGCAGCAGGGACGTGGCGCTGCGGGCGTGGCAGATGGCGATGGCCAGCGCATCGGCGGCGTCATCGGGCCGAGGGACAGCCTTCAGCTTCAGCAGCCGCCGGGTCATATCCATGACCTGCCGCTTCTCCGCCAGGCCGTAGCCTACCACCGCCTGCTTGATCTGCATGGGGGTATATTCGTATACCGGCAAGTGCATTTTCTCCGCCGTGTACAGCAATACCCCCCGCCCGTGGGCCACGGCAATACCGGTGGTGATGTTCTTGCTGAAAAACAGCTCCTCGATGGACATCTCATCTGGCTGGAATTGCCGGATCAGCTGCTCCAGATCGCCTCCGATTTGCACCAGCCGGGCTGCCAGCGGCATACCCGCCGGGGTGGTAATGGCTCCGTACCGGACCATCCGCTGCCGCCCGCCCTCGGAATCGATGACGCCGAAGCCCACGGTGGCCACTCCCGGATCAATGCCCAAAATACGCATAGCCGCTCCTTCCCGTTCACCCGCAGAGGATATAAAATCAGTTTATTATAGCAAATTCCCAGCGAAAAGGCAACAGGGAAAAACATTTCTCCCGCAGGCGGGCGCTGCCTGAGTGCAGAGGAAGCCGCCCCGGAGGGCGGCTTCCTCTGTGAAATAATAATACTTTACAGTTATTTGTTCACAGCGCTCACAGAGCACGCAAGTACTCCGGTCGCAGGCCGTAGCCCTCCAGGCCCTTCCGCACTCGCTCCAGCATGGCGTCCCGGTCCTGATTCAGCGTCCCCTTCAGCGTCAGGTAGTTGGAGGCGTGGTTCATCCGGAAAACGCTGCCCTCGCTGTCGATGTGCTGGAGCAGCAGCTCCGTCTCCCGCAGGATATCCTCCGGGCCCAGAACGGTAAAGCTGCCCTCACGCACCCATTTCTCCAGCGGCGTACCCGGCTCCACCATCAACGTCAGCAGACCGATGTACTCCGGCTTCATGGCGCTGAATGCCTCCGCCGTACCGATGGCGTGTTCCCGCATCAGCTCCCGGCTCCCAAGTCCTGAGATGGCCGTTACCGACAGGGCCAGTCCGCAGCGCCGGGCCTTCTGCCCCGCCGCCACGATGGCTGCCGCCGTGTGGCCCTTGTTCATCCGGCGCAGCACCTCATCACAGCCGGACTCCAGCCCCATATACACCATGGTCAGGCCCTGAGACCGCAGCAGGCGCAAGTCCTCCTCGCTTTTGATCTGGAGACTGGTGGGCGAGGCGTAGCACGTCACCCGCTGGCACTCCGGGAACAGACCGTAGATCAGGCCCAGGATCTGGCTCAGTTCCTCCGTTTTCCGCATCAGGGCGTCGCCGTCCGCCAGAAAGACCCGCTCTACCTTTTTATAGGCCCGGCGGGCCATCTCGAAGTCCTCCCGGACCTCCTCCATGGGTCGGATGGCGAAGTGCTTGTCGTCGTACATATCGCAAAAGGCGCAGCCGTTGTGGCTGCATCCGTAGGTCACCTGCACGATGAGGCTGTAAGCCTCACTGGGCGGACGGTATACCTTTCCCTTATAACGCATGGTCTCACGCTCCTTTGGTCGTTTGCTCCATTGTAGCAGATTTCTTTCCGTTTGAAAAGCACATATTCTCCGTAGGCGGTACATATAGTGTGCTGACTTCAACCAACGAGGTGACCGAATATGGAACAGAACTTCAACCACGTTCTTCTGTGCGGACAGGTTCTCACCCAGCCGCAGCCGTCCCACGTCAACCACGGCCAGAGCTTCTCCCGGTTCCTGCTGTCCGTCCCCCGGCTCTCCGGGCAGGAGGACTGTCTGCCGGTGATCGTCCCCCAGCCGCTGCTGGAGCTGTGTCCCCTGTCCCCCGGCGCAGCCGTCACCGTCACCGGCCAGCTTCGCTCCTTCAACAACCGCAGCGGACAGGGGCCACGGCTGGTGGTGTCGGTCTTTGCCCAGACCCTCCAGCCCGGTGGAGAGGGGCCGGTGAATCGCATTCGGCTGTCCGGCGTGCTCTGTAAGCCCCCTACCCTGCGCTGCACGCCCTTGGGACGGGAGATCTGCGATATCATTCTGGCGGTGAACCGGCGCTACGGCCGAGCGGACTACCTCCCCCTTATCGCATGGGGTACCGTTGCCCGTCAGACGTCCATTCTGGCGGTGGGCGCCCGTCTGACGGTGGAGGGCCGCATCCAGAGCCGCACCTACACCAAGAATCTGGAGACCGGGCCGCAGGAGCGAGTGGCCTATGAGGTGTCCGTCATGCGTCCGGCAGAGCTGTCGGAATTTGTAGAGTAGGCACAGGATTTTGCGGTACGCCTATTGAACCGCCATCCAAACCGTGGTATGCTTATACCTATACGAAAATCATGTAAAGGAACGCAAGACTATGCACCATATCCAGCACCCTCATCCGACCCACTCCGGCGTGGATATGACCGAAGGCAATATCACCGGCCATCTGATTCGCTTTGCGCTGCCGCTGCTGGCGGGCAACATCTTCCAGCAGCTGTACAACATGGTGGATACATGGGTGGTGGGCAATTTCGTCTCCAACGAGGCCTTCTCCGCCGTAGGCACAGTGGGCCCCATCGTCAATATGCTCATCGGCTGCTTTCTTGGCTTTTCCAGCGGCGCCGGCGTGGTCATCAGCCAGTACTACGGCGCACGACGCACGGAGAGGGTCCACGACGCCGTCCACACGGCGCTGGTGCTGACGGTGATCCTGTGTGCAGTATTCACGGCGCTGGGCATCGGCTTTACGCCCCTGATGCTGCGTTTGATGAACACCCCTGCCGAGGTGTTTCCGGAGTCCTCCGCCTATCTGACCATCTATTTCGGCGGCATCAGCGGCCTACTGATCTATAACATGGGCTCCGGCATCCTCCGGGCCGTGGGGGATTCCCGCCGCCCCTTCTATTTTCTGGTGGTCTCCGCCGTGCTGAATACGGCACTGGACCTGCTGTTCGTGCTGCGGTTCGGCATGGGCGTGGAGGGCGTGGCCTGGGCTACAGTCATTGCACAGGCCGTCTCGGCGCTTCTGGTGATCGTTGTTCTGCTGCGGACACAGCAGGCGGTGCGGCTGATCCCCCGTGACCTTCGCATCCATCTTCCTGTGCTGCGGCAGATCATACGGGTGGGCGTCCCCTCCGCTCTGCAAATGGCCATCACCGCCTTCTCCAATGTCTTTGTCCAGTCCTACATCAACTCCTTCGGCGCCGACTGCATGGGCGGCTGGACGGCCTATACCAAGATCGACCAGCTGATGCTGCTGCCGATGCAGTCCCTGGCCCTGTCCGCCACTACCTTTGTGGGGCAGAATCTGGGCCGCGGCAACGAGCCCCGTGCTCGGCAGGGCGTGCGCCGTGCGCTGGCCATTGCCATGGCCGCCACGGTGCTGGTGATGATTCCGGTGCTGGTCTTTGCCCCGCAGATGACGGCCTTTTTCAACCGGAAGCCGGAGGTGGTGGCCTACGGCGCTCTGCTGCTGCGGTGTATCTCCCCCTTCTATGTGCTGTGCTGCTTTAATCAGGTCTACGCAGCTGCCCTGCGGGGCGCCGGAAACAGTAAGGCCACCATGATCATCATGCTGTGCTCCTTTGTGCTGTTCCGACAGGTCTACCTGTTCATTATGTCCCACTACATCTCCCATGAGCTGATCCCGCTGGTCATGGGCTATCCCGCCGGATGGCTGGTGTGCAGCGCCGCCACGCTGATCTACTATCGCCGTACCTCCTTCCTGTCCACCCGGCTGGTGGCGGAGGACGGCAGCAAGGAGGACATCCAATGACCAAGTGTGAGAGCTGTGTGTTCTATCAGTACGATGAGAACTACGACGATTATGTCTGCGACATGGACTTGGACGAGGACGAGATGGTGCGCTTCCTCACCTCCCAGACAGACAGCTGTCCCTACTGGCGGCCCGGCGATGACTATCTCACCGCCCGCAGGCAGTAGATGAAGTACGGAAGGAATTTATTATGAACATCCGAGAAGCCACAAAAAATGACTGTGTGCATATGGATGCACTCCTGACGAAGCTGATCCGTTATGAGGCCCGATTTGATCCTAATTTGAGTCCAGAGGTCGTCATAGAGGACAATTAAGCCGGGCAAATAGCCGCAGAAGGCTGTAAGGCTTATGTCGCAGAGGACCATGGGATCATCGTTGGATATCTCTCTGGATTTACATATCGGATCCCGCAGGTGCTCTTGCAGCCCATCGCCATCGTCGATGCCCTGTATGTCGAAGAGGGCTACCGTGGGAAGGGAATCGCCAAAGATCTATTCCGTAAGTTTCAGGAGTTTGCGTCGGGCTGCGGCGCTGCCAGCGCCATGGTGGCCGACATGCAGAAGCGAGCCGCTGCGGAGTCGCACCGCTAACCGCCCCATACGCAGAGCGTCGTAACGCGATCAACGAACGGATGTTTCACGTGAAACATCCG